>Ga0208639_1001319_pt1 | contig 16393 bp, 16 predicted proteins | sample ETNtaG_33_FD_185772 | JGI IMG/M metagenome (GOLD analysis project Ga0208639, IMG submission 185772) | Marine microbial and viral communities from oxygen minimum zone, Eastern Pacific Ocean - ETNP201310SV76 (SPAdes) (version 2) | ecosystem: Environmental > Aquatic > Marine > Oceanic ...
CAAATGGCAGCATTTTGTATATGTTTAGGAGTTGAAAAATCAGGTTCTCCAACACTCATATTATAAACTGGTTTATTAGCTCTTTTAAGCTCAGCAGCTCTGCTTGTCATTTCAAGAGTTGCAGATGGCTTTATTCTGGAAATACGATCTGTGAACATTGAAGTTAGCTACTCATAGAATCTAAAAATTCTCTATTATGCTTTGTACGTTTTAGTTTTTCAAGTAAAAATTCCATTGCTTCAACATTTGTCATATCATTAATGATTTTTCTTAATAACCATATTCTTGATAAATCTTTTTTCCCAATTAATTTATCTTCTCGACGTGTACTTGAACGATTAACATTAATTGCAGGATATATACGCTTATCACTTAAGTCTCTGTCTAGCATTAACTCTTGATTTCCAGTACCTTTAAATTCTTCAAAAATCACCTCGTCCATTCTGCTTCCAGTATCAATTAATGCTGTAGAAATAATTGTTAAACTTCCACCATTCTCAACATTCCGTGCTGCTCCAAAAAAACGTTTTGGTTTATGTAAAGCATTAGAATCCACTCCACCAGATAATATTTTTCCACTATGAGGAATTACTGTATTATAAGCTCTTGCTAATCTGGTGATTGAATCTAATAGAATAACTACATTCTCTCCTGTTTCTACACATCTTTTTGCTTTGGATATAACCATTTCTGCTACTTGTACGTGTCTAGTTGCTGGTTCATCAAATGTAGATGCAACAACTTCTGCTTTGACACTGCGTGCCATATCAGTTACTTCTTCAGGTCTTTCATCGATTAGTAAAATAATTAAATTTATAGATGGATCATTTGTAGATATAGAATTTGCAATTTTTTGCAATAAAATTGTTTTTCCAGTTTTTGGCTGTGCAACAATAAGTCCCCTTTGTCCTTTCCCTATTGGTGCTAATAAATCAATTGTTCGAGTTGAAATATTTTCAGCCTCTGTTTCTAGTTTAATAATTTCATTAGGATATAAAGGAGTAAGATTTTCAAAATGAACTAGTCCTCTAGATTCATGTGGATTAATACCGTTGACTGTTTCAACCTTTAATAATGCAAAGAATCTTTCATTGTCTTTTGGGGGTCTAATTTGTCCTGAAACAAGATTACCTGTTTTTAAATGAAATTTTTTAATTTGAGAATGCGATACATAAATATCATCTGGGCCAGGTAAATAGCTGTAATCTGGAGATCGTAAAAAACCATATCCATCAGACAATACCTCTAAAACACCCTCACCAAAAATGGTTTCTTTGTTTTTAGCTTTTGTTTGCAATATAGCTTTAATTAAATCCTGTTTTCTTAAACCAGAATAATCTTTAAAGCCTAATGAATCACACATTTTATGTAATTCTTTAACTGTCAACTTTTGCAGTTCTATTGTTCTCATTAAAACCCCTATTTATTAATTATATGAAAAAGATTGATTTTTTAAGTGTGAATTAAGGAATCTTTACTAATATCACTAAGTTAATAACCTTTTATAGTCTAGTGCAAAACAATTTTTAAAAAAACTATTTACTGAAGGCCCTAAAAAATGGCTACCAATAATAACGAAGATATCATTTTCTTTTAATTTTGAAACATTAGATTCAATTGCTTTTTTTATTTTTTTTTCAATAAGAATATTATCTTTATTTTTAAAAACAGTTACAATTTCTTGTGCTGGCATGCTATCACGAATATTAGTTTCAGAGCATATAATTTGATGAAATTCCTTTTCATATTTTTTTAATGTTGATTTAATTTTTTTATTTCTTTCAAATGCACATAGTAAATATTTTTTATTAATATTTTTTTTATTAATATAAGTATTAAAGCTTTTTATAAAACATTCTAGGCTAGATTGATTATGAGCCACATCAAAAATAATTAAAGGGTTTTTATTTATAATCTGAAATCTTCCAGGCCATACTGTGTTTTCAATTCCCTTATTAATATCCTTTATATCAATATTAATAATTTCTTCTTTATTTAAATAATTAATGACATTTTTTGAAAGGTCAGCATTTTGTATTTGATGTATTCCATATAAATTTTTTAATGAAATATTATCTGATATTTTCTTTTTAAACCTTATGGTTAAATTTTGTTTTTTTGCTTCTTTTATTAAAATATTTTTTGCAATTAAGGGCTGAGCAGAGGAAAATATAAATTGTGTATTTTGATTTATTGCTTTAGCTTTATTTGTAGCAATTAAAGATAGAGTATTTCCCAATAAAGAATGATGGTCCATTGAAATAGGAGTGTAAATAAGGCCTTGATTTTCACATGCTGTTACACTATCAAATTTTCCTCCAAGGCCTGTTTCTAGTATGCAATAATCAACCTCTGTTTTATTGAAATACCAAACAGAAATGACAGTTAACAATTCAAAAAAAGATGGCTCAATTTTTTGAATATCATTTTGATATTGTTTTACAAATTTCTTAATTATATCATCTTGAATCAACTGATTATTAATACGAATTCTTTCGTTTAGTTTTACTAAGTGCGGAGAACTAAATAAACCAACCTTATATCCTCCTTGAGCTAAGATGTTAGATAATAATGCTGATACAGATCCTTTACCATTTGTACCAACAATTTGGATGGAGTAAATCTTTTCATGTGGGTTATTACATGCATTTAATAATTGCTTTGTTCGTTTGAGTCCATATTTAATTTTTTTAGAAGATATGCTTAATAAATAATTAGAAATATTCATTTATAGTTTAATAAATTCAATATCTAATGAATCTTCTCTTAAAAATATTGATGCAAGTTTGTTAAATTGGATAGATTCATCTGTTAAAAAGTATTTGATATATTGTTGATTTTGATTAGATGTAGTCAAATTATTTTCATGTAAAAATTTCTTAACAAAAATAGCAACTATATTAGCTGAATCAATGATTATAATATTTTTAGAAATATAATTTTTTATAATATTAATTAATAAAGGATAATGCGTGCACCCTAAAATTAACACATCAATTCTTAAGAATTGTTTTTTATTTAAATATAGCTTGCATATATCTTTGCTAATTTGATGGCTAAATAAACCTTCTTCGATAATGGGAACAAAAAGAGGACATGCCTGAGTAGTAATATCTAAATTATTATTTAATTGATTTAATTTTATTTCATATGCTTTAGAATTAATGGTTGCCTGTGTACCAATAATACCGATGGTTTTTTTTCTAGTAGTTTGAATGGCATGTTGAATGCAGGGGTCTATAACATTAATAATTGGTATAGTAATATATTTTTCTAAAGTTTCAATAGCCAATGCTGATGCGGTATTACATGCTACAATAATTAATTTCACTTTTTTCTTAATTAAAAATTTGCAAATTTGGTTTGAATATTTAATAATTGTTTTTTTACTTTTTATTCCATATGGTAAGTGAGCTGTATCTCCAAAATATATAAATGATTCATCAGGTAAAATATTTTTTAATTCTTTTAGAACAGTAAGTCCACCTAAACCACTATCAAATATTCCTATTGGTTGATTATTGTGTTTCATATTTATTTTTAAAATCTACAACGGCCCCAAACAAACCTTTTGAAATTTCCCTTTTATATTGTGCTTTAGCTAATTGTTTAGCTTCATATTTATTGGTTATAAAGCCAACTTCAACTAGTACGTTTGGCATTGTTGCTCCAACTAATACATGAAAACCCGCTTGTTTGACACCCCTATTAATACTATCTATTCTTTTATCTAAATTTATTTGTATTCTTTCTGCAAGATACTCACTTCCTCTCATTGCTGAGTTTTGAGTCATGCTTGCAACAATTTTTTTTGCATCTGTAAAATCTATATATTGATGATTTTGTTCTTCAAGTTTAATCGCTTCATTTTCACGTTTTGCTACTTCTATTGCATCTTGAGTTTTACCAATTCGTAATAGGAAAGTTTCAAATCCCCTAGCTTTCTGGTTAGCTGCATTTGCATGAATGCTAATAAAAATATCTCCACCTGCATTATTTGCAATTTGAGTTCTTTTCCATAGTGGAATAAAAATATCTTCATCTCTTGTATATATCACCTTTAATCCCAAATTGCGTTCAATCATTTTCCCAAGCTGCTTAGAAATATCAAGGGCAATATCTTTTTCTTGGATATTATTGACACCAATTGCACCGGGATCCTTGCCGCCATGTCCTGGATCTATAACGATGGTATCAATTATCCATTTTTCACGTAATTCTTTGATTTTCTCACTATTTTTTGATTGTTCAATGGATAATAAAAGTTCAATATAATTATCAGTAGTATTTAATGATATATCATCAATTTTTTTATTAATTAAAAATGAGAGTTGTCCTGATTGTTTTTGTTGAATAGAATTAATTTTAGTAATAGGATAAGTTAATGGTGAATTTTTTATACCCATGGAATCAATGGCACTATTTAGGATTGTAATGTTTAACCAGCCTGATTTATTTATAGAAGTTGCAATATGCTTTTTAGGGAATTTTTTAGTTGTTTTAATTGATAAAACGATTCCATTTGTTTTGTTTTGTATATTAAAATCTTTTACGTTATAAATGTTTGTTAAAACTTTTGCAATATTTTTTTTTGTATCTATTAACTGTACAGGCATATTAATTGATTCAAGAATATGATAAAAAGGTAATAGGGGAATATGTAATGAATTATTTTTTAGGATTACATCGTATGTTAAATGATAAACGTGGTCATCAATTTTAAAGTATGATGAAAAAGGAGAAAAGTACATTTTTTTATTTTCAAAGAGTATCTCTAGTTTTTCTTTCGATTGATAATATGTACTTTGTAATTCATGAGATTTAATAAACTCATTTAATGAAATATAATCTATTTTGTTATATTTAATTATTTTTAATGATAATTCACCCTTGGGAACTGATTGTGTAAAAATAATGCTTGTAAAAAAAATAAAGTGAATAAAGTATTTATAATAATTGTTCAATTGATTAATTGATAGTTTTTGAATCCATAACTTTAAAAACTTTTTCTCCAGGCTTAACCATCAAAAATTTTTCTCTAGCTAATTGTTCTATATATAAGGTGTCTGTTTTTAATTTGTTGATTTTATTTTGAATAGAAATTTGTTGATTTAATAGAGATTGAATTTGTGTTTGAAAATTATGCTTTTCTTTTTTAACAGCTATTAGTCTTTTAATTCCAAAATCAGTATACACTAGATATGTTATTCCTGCTATTATAAAAAGCAATAATACATATGCTCTGTTTTTTATTTTTATTTTATATTTTTTATTTTTTTTCATATTTAATAAAATTATCCTGAGCATAAACTACATTATTTTTTAATATTTCTTCAATCCTTAATAGTTGATTATATTTTGCCGTTCTATCTGTTCTACATAATGAACCAGTTTTTATTTGCCCAGCATTTGTTGCAACTGCTAAATCAGCTATAAAGGTGTCTTCCGTTTCTCCTGAACGATGGGAGATAATAATTCCTAAATTATTGTTTTGCGCTAACTTAATTGCATCAATTGTTTCTGAAACTGTTCCTATCTGATTTAATTTAATTAGTATAGCATTCATTGATTTTTGATTAATTGCTTTTTGTAATAATTTTGTATTAGTTACAGTCAAATCATCTCCAACTATTTGAACAGTATCACCCAGAATCATGTTTAATATATTCCAATGTTTCCAATCATTTTGATCTAAACCATCTTCTATAGAAACAATGGGATATTTTGCACACAGTTTTTGATAATATTCAATAAGTTCAAAAGATGAATATTCTTTATTATTTAAATAATAAGTTTTTTTGTTTTTGTTATATAGTTCGCTAGCAGCAACATCTAATGCTAAAACAATTTCATCACCCAGCTTATATCCTGACTGATCAATTGCCTTAGTAATTAATTGTAGTGCTTCTTCATTGCTTTCTAGCATAGGTGCAAAACCGCCTTCATCTCCAATGGCAGTACTATAATTAATTTTTTTTAATAATTTTTTAAGTGTATGAAAAATTTCCATTCCTGCTTTTAAAGCAAGAGAATATGATTTAAAGCCAACAGGCATAATCATAAATTCTTGAATATCAACATTATTATCTGCATGGCTACCCCCATTTAGAATGTTCATCATAGGCGCAGGCATAGTCAGTTGTGGACAATGTAATAAATCTTTTTTATAACTATAATTAAATATATAGTGAAATAACGTTTGATTTTTTTGACTTGCAGCAGCTCTGATACAAGCTAAGGAAACTGCTAAAATTGCATTTGCCCCAATTTTTGATTTATGCTCAGTTCCATCTAATTTAATCATAAACTCATCAATTTTTTTTGTATCTAAGGGTGAAAGTCCTAATAATTTTGGTTTTAGGATTGTATTAATATTATGAAGCGCATTATCAACACCCTTGCCATGCCAATTAGATGTTTGTTGATCTCTCAATTCGAGAGCTTCTTTATCGCCAGTTGATGCACCACTAGGAACACAGGCAGTTGCAGATATACCATTATCTAAAATGATTTCAACTTCTATCGTTGGGAATCCTCTAGAATCTAATATCATTCTTGATAAAATATTTTGTATTTTTGTAGACATAATTATAACTACCTTATTAAAGTTAGATTAGTATTAATTTATACTAATTATAATATTTGATATGATATCTATTAAAAAATATACTGAAAAATTAAATAATATTTGGGATGATTTTATTTTTAAATCTAATAATGGGACAATTTTTCATACTCAAGAGTTTTTAAATTATCATCAAAATAAAAAGTTTGTTAATCATTCATTATTATTTTTTGATAAAGATATTTTACTTGCTGTTTTGCCTGCTGTTGTTATAAAAGATAATAAAAAGAGTATATTACATTCACATCCAGGAGCAAGTTTTGGAGGAATCACATATAATCAAAATTTAAATTTTACAACATATAGTAATATTATATCATGCCTCGAAAAATATTGCATTAACAATAAATTTGATGGAATTCGATTAATTAATACCCCGAATATTTACCATCAAATAAAAGATGATTCATTTAATTATTTGCTTCAATGGAGAGGTTTTATTCAAAAAGAAATTTACATATCGCATTATTTAATAAATAATTTTCAAAATGAAACTTTAAATTTGTTAAATAAGAGAAAGCAGAGATATATTAAAAATATTATTCGAAATAATAAATTTTCATATAAAATCAATGAAAATTTTGATTTGTTTTATCCTATTTTATTGGAATCTAAGAAGTTATTTAAAACTATGCCAACACATTCATTGGAAGAATTATTAATATTAAATAACAAATTTCCTCAAAAAATTCATTTACTTTTATTTTACCAGGATAAAACAGTGGTGGGTGGAAGCGTTATATTTTTTACAACGAACAAAACAGCATTAATTTTTTATAATGCGATTAATCCTAAATATAAGCAAGAACATTTATCAACATTTCAATTATATCAATGCATGAGATTTGCTAAAAAAAATAATAAAAAAATTATTGATTTTGGTGTTTCGCATACTCCGGAAACAAAAAACCCGTTTGATCCAAAATTTAGTTTGATACAATTTAAGGAACATTTCAGTGCTAAGGGGGTTTTAAGAATAGTTTATGAAAAGATTTTCAATGAATAATTTTTTTAATTTATCTATTATTTATGGTATTGGGTTTTTATTTCTCAGGGGTATTTCCTTTCTTCTTTTACCTGTATACACGAATTTGTTATCAACTTTTGATGCAGGAGTTATATTTATTTTATATACAATTTTAGCTTTTTTAAATCCTGTTTATGCTTTTGGATTAGATTCTGCTATATTTAAATTTTATAATTCTAAGCACGATTCTAAAGAAAGTGTTATTAGCACTTCTATGGTATTTTTATTGATTACGTCTTTCTTTTTATCGAGTCTATTATTATTAGTTTCTAAAACATCTATAATTGATTTTATTGATGTTTCTTATAATTGGCTTTTATATTTAGGTATTATATTGTTTTGCGACTCAATATCTGCGCGTTCATTAGTTGTTTTACGACTACAAGAAAGGGCATGGTATTATTTATTTATTGGCTTTATTAATATTGTTTCTTCATTATTGCTTAACATTTTATTTATTGATTATTATAATTTATCTAATCTTGGAGCGGTGTATGCTTTGACATTGACATCAATAATACAATTATTTGCATTAAGCCCGATTATAATAAAGTTAATTAATTTCAATAAAATTGATTTTTTATTATATAAAAAAATGTTCTTTTTTGGTTTACCTTTTTTGCCTGCTACAATTTTATTTATATCAATAGGTATGATCGATCGTTTTTTTATAGAATCATATTTAGGCTTAGAATCTGTGGGTATATATAGTGCTGGATATAAGGTAGGGAGCATCATCAGTATTATGATTATTGCTTTTAATCTTAATTGGCAGCCTTATTATTTAAAAATTCAAGATGATAAAAACTTTTCCAACAATATTAAAATTATTAGTCAAATATTTTTTATAATGATTATATATATTGCAACCTTCATGTGTTTCTTTGTTAATGATTTAATATCAATTAAACTATTTGGTTTTTATATTATTGGCGAAAGTTTTTGGGAATCGACTATTATAATACCTTGGATAACATTTGGATATGTTTTCTATGGCTTATATGTATTGCAAGCCCCTTCATTATATATAAAAAACAAACAAAATTGGACTCCTCTTTTTTGGGGAGCAGGCACTATTATTAATATTATTTTAAATATTATTTTAATACCTAGATTAGGAATTTTAGGAGCAGCAATTGCAACTTTTATTAGCTATGTATTGATGTTTATTTTTATTAAAATTAAAAATAAATGGTGGATGCCTCTACCTATTTTGAATTTAAGAATTTCATTATATGTAATTTGCACATTGGGGGCCTTGCTATTTAGATATTATAGTTATAATTCATTAATAATGAGTTTAATTTTTGGAATATATACCATTGTTACCCTTCAATTACTAAATCATATTAAAAAGAATTAACCAATGAATAAAAACGTAATCATTGCCTTTCTTGGGAATGCTAAATTTGATGCTAGGTGCATAAATATGGCAAACTCTCTATTTAATCATGGTTACAAGGTTATTATTATTGATGAGCTAGTTGATGATGAAGAAAATTTAGAATCTAAACGATTTAAAATATTTCATGTTAAGACAAAATTTAAAAATGGTATAAAAAGATATTGGAATTTTTACTGTGAAGTAAAAAAACTTAATAATCAGATTAAGCCTAATATTTTTATTGCAGCAGATTTATTTTCATTAGGAGCGCTCTCTAATTTAAATGAAAGTTGTTTAAAAATTTATGATTGTCGAGAAGTATATTCAAAATTAACATCTTTAGTATACAAACCAATCAAACAATTATTTTGGACATATTATGAAAAGATAAACTATAAATATATTGATAAAGTATTAGTAACTGCTAAAAAAGATAAAGAATTTTTAATTTCAAAATATGGATTAAAAGATATCTCACTGATATTGAATTTCCCAAATATTCAGAATAAAAAATCAATGATTAATATACGTGAAAAATTTAAAATTTCTGAAAATAATAAAATATTTCTTTACCAGGGAGCAATCCAAATTGGACGAGGTATAGAGCAAATGATTACATTGTTGCATCATTTTGAAGATAGCGTGGTCTGTATTATTGGCAAGGGAGAGCATAAACAAAAGATAATTCAATTGATTAACAAACTAAACATTTCAAAGCGCGTATTTTTTACAGGGAACATTCCTTATACAGAACTTATTAGTGTTTCTAAACAGGCAGATATAGGTTTTTCTTTAATACAACCATTAAGTAAAAGTTATAAACAGGCTTTGCCTAATAAATTGTTTGAATATGGATTAGCTGGAATCCCCACTATTGCTAGTAATTTTTCAGAAATGAAAAATTATATTGCTAGATTTAAACTTGGAATTGCAGTTGAACCAAATAATATAAATGATCATATTAATGCTGTAAACAAATTATTAAAATGGGATGATTCAAAATTATTAATTAACACCGTAAAGGATAATTGTACATGGGATTCACAAGAACAAAAATTCATAGATTTATTTAGTTAAAATTATGAAATTGAATATTGTTAGTCTAGATAATCCATTTCCACCAAATTATGGTGGTGCAATCGACATTTTTTATAAATTGAAATCCTTATCTAGCCAGGGTTATAAAATTTATCTACATTGTTTTTATTCCAATCGAAAACCGAGGCTAGAATTAGAATCTTATTGTCAGGAAGTATATTACTATAAAAGAAAATCTTTTATAAAATCAATGTTGAATGTAAGGATTCCATTTGTTGTTTCATCTAGATACTCAAAAGAATTAATTAATAATTTATTAAAAAATAATTATCCAATTTTATTTGATGGCCTTCAAAGTTCTATGATTTCACAAAAAGGGGAATTGAAAAATAGAAAAAAATATTTAAGACTACATAATATTGAATCAGATTACATGAAACAGCTTGCAAAAGCAGAGAAAAATTGGATTCGTAAATTTGGATTAAGATTAGATGCTTATAGATATCAAAGCTTTGAAAAAAAATTAAATCAATATGAAGCTATTTTTACAATTTCAAAAAATGATCAAAAATTTTATCAAACTTATCATAATAATGTTTGTGTATTGAATGCATTCCATGGACATCTCAAAATTCAATCTCAATTAGGAGTTGGAAATTATATTCTTTATCATGGTAATTTTGATGTTAGTGAAAATTTAAAAGTAGCAAATTTTTTAATCAAGAATGTTTTTGAAAATATACAGTTCCCAGTGAAAATTGCAGGTAAAAATGCATTTAAAAAACTTCGACCATATATTAATAATTCAAATATTGAAATAATTAACAACCCAAATTCAGATGTGATGAAGAAGTTAATTTTGGATGCACATATTAATATCTTACCAACATTTCAAGCCACCGGAGTTAAATTAAAATTGATTAATAGTTTGTTTTTAGGAAGACATTGCATTGTTAATAATACGATGATTTCAGCCACGCCTATCTTGGATAGATTGTGTATAGTCAGTAATTCTCCAGATGAATTCATTAATAAAATAGTAAAAATAATTCAATTACCTTTTTTTAAAAAAGATATAAAAAATAGAAAAGATATATTACTAAAATATTTTAATGATTTAGAAAATAGTAAAATTTTAATAGAAAATTTTTTTTATAAATAGAATATTTTCTATATAGATTTAGGGGAAAATTTATTAATTGAGATATTGTAAGAGTTTTTGGGTTTCTATTTTTAAAAGGATATTATATAGTGTCAAAATTTCCAGATTCTAAATCTTCTATTGTTGCTTCTTCCCAATCATCTGATTGATTTTCTTCCTTTGTATTACTGAGATTTGAACTAGCTTTTGTATCGATAGAACTTTTTAAGATTACAGTATTTTCTGGAATAAGCCTTAAAACTATAGGAATACTACATAAAAATAATAAAAATAATGCTTGTGCAATACCCTCTGCATGAAAAACTACTGCACCCTCAGGAAATGGAACTTCTTCAATACCATTTAAAAAAAGCATTGATAAGGCAACCAAAACCCCAGAAGAGGAAAGAATTTTTATAAAAGAATTTGAATTATATATATTCAAATAAAGCGACGTAGAAAGCCATATATAAACAAGGAGCATCATCCATATTATAGATATAGCAAATGATGTTTTAAATAATAATATAAAATACACTAAATAGCCTAAAACTAAAAAAACTGAAGGAATGCATTGTTTGAAATTATTAATCATAATTACTATGTAATAATATTAATAAAACATATCATTATGCAATTGAAAACTAATCTTATAATAGATAGATAATATTTATTAAATTTTTTTATGTTCAAAAAACTTAAATATGGCATTATAGGAGCTGGACACCTTGGGAACTATCATGCAATGCAAATTAATGAGATTGATACTGCAATTCTTGCCGGTATTTATGATATTGTTGGAAGTAATTCTTTAAATCTTTCTAAAAAATATAAAACTCAACAATATTTATCATTAGATAAATTAATAAAAGATTGTGATGCTGTATCTATAGCAACACCTGCAACGAATCATTTTGAAGTTGCAAAAATTGCATTGGAAAATAACTGTCATTTATTTGTTGAAAAGCCGTTTACTAAAACTATTAGTGAAGCTCAAAAATTAATTACTTTAAAAAATAAAAAAAATTTAAAAATACAGGTAGGCCATATTGAACGTTTTAATCCAGCGTTTATCCAATTGATGAATAATAAATCTAATCCAGAGTTTATTGAATCACATCGATTGTCTTTATACAATCCAAGAGGAACTGATGTTGATGTAATTCTAGATTTGATGGTTCATGATATTGACTTAATATTAAAACTTGTTCCATCAAAAATTAAAAATATATATGCTAGTGGTAAGGCTGTGCTGACAGATTCAGTTGATTTAGCTAATAGTCGAATAGAATTTGAAAATGGTTGTACAGTTAATTTAACTGCAAGTCGAATTTCTTTAAAACAAATGAGACAAATGCGTATTTTTGAGAAGAGATCATATAGTCTAATTGATTTTAATGTTCCAAGTTTAAATACGTGGAAGATTAATAAAAATAAAAAATTAGAAGAGATTAAATATAAAATTAATTCTACAAATGCATTATATGAGGAACTATTTTGTTTTGTAAATAGTATACAATCCGATGAAAAGATATTAGTGCCAGCAGAGGAGGCACTCCTTACGCTGGAAATAGCAGATAAAATTCAAAAAATTATTGAATAAAAATTTATATTATATTATTGCGGGTGAGCCTTCAGGAGATCTTCATGGCGCTAGCTTAATGAATGAAATAAAATCTTATAACCCTAAGATTTCTTTTAAAGGTTTAGGTGGCTCTTTAATGAAGAATAGTGGGCTTGAAACATCTATAGATTTTCAACGTTTATCTGTGATGGGTTTCTGGGAAGTTTTAAAAGACATTCGTTTTTTTCTTAAATTAAAAAAAAATATTCTTAAATCTATTCTTGAATCCCAACCTGAAAAAATTATTTTAATTGATTATCCAGGGTTTAATTTAAGTTTAGCAAAAAGTTTAAAATCAAAAGTTAATATTCCAATTATTTATTATATAAGTCCTCAAGTATGGGCCTGGAAAAAAAAGAGAGTATATACAATTAAAAAATATGTAGATGAATTAATTGTTGTATTTCCATTTGAGGTTGATTGGTTTAAAAAATATAATTTTAATGTTAAATTTTTTGGGCACCCTTTAATTGATCAATCTAAGGGTTTATCATTAGAAGAAAAAAATATTAATTCTAATACTATCGCGCTTTTCCCAGGAAGTAGAATTCAGGAGATTAAAAAACATTTGCCTCTATTAAATCAAACAGTAAAACTATTAAAACAGAAAAATTTTAAGCTTAATTTTATTTTAAATGTACCTGTAGATATTCCAGTGAGCATGGTCAAATCTTATATTGATTCTAGCATCGAGGTTGTTCAAAAAAAATCTTTAGATGTTTTTTCAATGTCTTCTGCAGCTATTGTAACATCTGGAACAGCAACACTAGAATGTGCAATTGCTAATACTCCTTTTATTGTAATTTATAAAACATCTTTTATAAGCTGGATAATTGTTAAAATGTTTTTATCTGTTCCATTTATTTGTATTGTTAATTTATTAGCAAATAAAAAAATTATTCCCGAATTAATACAACAAAAATCTAATCCTAAAAATATATCTCAGCATTTATTACGTATTATGGATAATCCAGAAAAAATAAAAATGAATTTATTAAAGATTAAAAATATGCTTGGTGATGGAACGTCTTATAAAAAAACAGCTAAATATATTGTGAATTATGATTAGTCATGTTATATCATTAATATTAAAAATTATTTTTAATGTAATTTTTTTTACATGTAAATGGGAAATAATTAATGATGATTTATTAAAAAAAAATAAAAATAAACCATTATTGATTTGCATCTGGCATAGCCGCTTAATATTCTTTCCACGTTTTTTTAAGTATATCAAATATCCAGTTTGGGGTATATCGAGTACTCATAAAGATTCTGAAATTTTAGCGAGAGTTCTTAAATCCTGGGGAATTAATTTAATTAAAGGATCTAGCACCAGAGGATGGATAAATGTTATAAAGCAAATGAGTAAATTATTTCAAAAAGAAAATGCGGCTATTATTGTAACAGCTGATGGTCCAAAAGGCCCTAGAAAGATTGCTAAAGAAGGTTCAATAAAGTTAGCCAAAAAACACAATGTTCCAGTTGTTGCAGCATCAGCAATTTCTAGCGCGTTTTGGGAACTTCCCAGTTGGGATAAAACAAAAATACCAAAACCCTTTAGTACAATATATGTCAAATTTGATGAATATTATTTTAATGATGATCAAATAAATAGTCAAAATATTTCAAAGTATATTGAGGATAATCAAAACCAACTAACTAAAGAAATTGAGAAAAATATTTAAATATATATTATCTAAAGTATATTTTTTGGTTTATCTATTATGGAGATGTCTTTTGAATTTTGGTATTATTCAACAAAAAACGTTTAATACGAAAATAATTTCTATTGGCAATATTACTTTAGGAGGAACTGGGAAAACTCCCATGATTGAGACAATTTCAAAAGAATTAACAATAAATAATATTTCACATTGTATAGTAAGTAGGGGTTATAAAAAACAAATTAAGGGAACACTTATTGTTTCTAATGAAAAAGAGATTATTGCTTCGATTGAACAATCAGGAGATGAGCCTTTTATGTTAGCTCATTCTTTGAAAAATATTCCTATTATTGTTGGAGATAAATCGAAGTCCATTGAAATCGCAATCAAAAAATTCAAACCCCAATTAATTTTACTTGATGATGGGTTTCAATCATTAAAAATTAAAAGAGATTGTGATATTGTGCTGGTTGATTTATCTAGAGAATTTAATCATTATAAATTATTACCACTTGGTTTTTTAAGAGAGCCAATTTCGTCATTAAAAAGAGCGAGTCTAATTATATTTACTAAATCAAATAAAAGTATAATAGGATCAGAAAAAATTAAAAATATGGTTTTAAAAAATATTAATAATTCTGTAAAATTTTATAACAGCAATTTAGAGGAACAAATAAAAAGATATGATTTTGAAAAACAATGTTTTATTAATGATACTATTGATTTAAAAAACTCTTTTGTTGCATGTGCAGGACTTGCAAATAATCAGCTATTTAAAAATATGATAGAAGAAAAGTATCCAACAAATAATATTTTTTATTTATATCCAGATCATCATAATTATAATGCTAAAGATATCCTAGATATTAAAGAATCATTGAAACAGATTAATTCACAAACATTAGTGACAACAAAGAAAGATTTTTATAAACTATATTCTGAATTCAAAAATTATCATATATATATATTGGATGTAAAGCATACTCTGCAGGATAAGTCGGAAATAATAGATTTTATTAAATAATTATTCATTTTTTGTGACCTTTCCAAAATTTCATGCTGCTATAACCACCTAAAATACGACCTAGAAAATCAAAGAAAGAATTTGGGGAAATTGCTTTTATGATAGGAATAAATTTGATAAATGCAGGTTCTAAGACAAATCGTTTATTCTTAAGAACTGCTTTTATAATTTTTTTAGCTAATTTTTCAGGTTTTAACATTGGAATAAATAATGGCTCTTTCACACCATCAAACATCCCGGTATTAACATATGCAGGGCAGACAATGCTCATACCAACATGATGATGATTATTTTGTTTTAATTCATTGATTAAAGATTCAGAAAAACTGGTAACAGCTGCTTTACTTGATGCATATGTCGTTCCACTTGGTAATGATGTAAAGCCTGATGCGCTTGCTATATTTACAATATGAGATTCTTTTTGTTTAATTAAATCCTTTAAGAAAACATGAAGCATATTAACAATCCCTTGAGTATTAACATCGTATGTTATTTTATGTTTTTCAATTGGGATATCTAAAAAATTACCTCCAAAAACTACACCGGCATTGTTTACTAGTATATCAATTGACCCAACATCGGTTAAAATTTTTTCTCTTATTTTTATAATTTCATTATAGTTGGTTACATCTAAATGATAACCAAAACATGAAACACCTAATTCTTCTATATCTTGAAAATTATTTTTTTTAATATATGATTTATCTAAATCACATATAATAATATCTGAACCATGTTTAGCAAATTCAACTGCTATTTGTTTGCCAATTCCTCTTGCTCCTCCAGTTATTAAAACTTTTTTATTTTTTAAATTTTTCATGGTTTATTTTTTCTCCCACAATGAATAGGTTGCTTCATCTGAT
>Ga0208639_1001321_pt1 | contig 16373 bp, 10 predicted proteins | sample ETNtaG_33_FD_185772 | JGI IMG/M metagenome (GOLD analysis project Ga0208639, IMG submission 185772) | Marine microbial and viral communities from oxygen minimum zone, Eastern Pacific Ocean - ETNP201310SV76 (SPAdes) (version 2) | ecosystem: Environmental > Aquatic > Marine > Oceanic ...
CCTTACGTATAATAAATACAACTTTTGAAAACCCAGCTTGTATAGCATCGTAAACTGAATAATCAATAATTGTTTCTCCGCTCGGTCCAACTTCATCCAATTGTTTAAGACCACCGTACCTAGAACCCATACCAGCTGCCATTATTAATAATGTCATATTTTTCATAAAATAATTATATATTTATATTTTCTTAACTGAGGTACCAATGTCAGAATTAATAACAAATGATCTTCCTCCAGCTTTTTGAATAGCTTCAGCTACAATTTCCGGATTATCTGGAGCATATGCAAACATACATCCACCGCCACCTGAACCTGTAATTTTTCCACCCAAAGCACCTGCGTCTAATGCAGCATCAAGCATATTATCTATCTTTACTGTACTAACATCCAACACATCTCTTAAAATTTCATGGTGTTCTAATAGGCATTTACCAATAAACAAAGGGTCAGGTTGATCTTTACTGAGTTCAGGCAGTACTTTAGATAAAATATCTCTATTATTAACTGTGGAATTAAAAATATTTTGCTCATCTTTACTTAAAAAGGAAATATCTACTGGATCTTGATTATGTAAATCGAAATTCGGATCTCTTTTCTTTAGTTTTTGTATAATATTAAGACGCATGTCTCTGCATCTTTTCAAGATAGAAGTTGTATCTTTTGGTTCACAAGAATCACCCAAAACAAAAAATCCTAAATTAGGATTAAGCTTCTGAATAGTAATTCTTGGTGCCGTTTGTAAATAAATACAATTTCCAAATGCTGAGGAATATTGATCCATTATTCCTCCTGGTAAATTAAACTCAACGACTTCTGATTGATATGATAACTGTGCAATTTTTTCACTATTCCAATCTATAGGTTTATCGGCTATCTGAGATAGGAAATTTATCCAAGTAACTATTAATGCAGATGAACTGCCAGCCCCCGCTTGAATTGGTATTCTACTCAATATCTCAACTTCGAATCCTCTAGAATAACTTAAACCTTCTTCTATGCATATTTTTATTCCACTTGCAAAAATATTTTTAGGTTTTGTATTTATTGAATCATTAATAATAAATGATTCGGATTTCCCAATATCAGGGAGATGAATAATTATTTTTTTATCATTCCTTCTTTGACCATGGATTTGTAGTCGAAGGTTCATTGCCATTGCAATAACTGGCAAGCCTAAATAGTCTTGGTGTTCACCAAATAGACATATTCGTCCAGGAGAGCTTACTTCCACAAGCGCATTAGGCCTAATGCTGAAGCTAGAGAAAGTCCAATTAAACCAAATCCAATATTATGTCCATAAATCAATTGACCAACTCCTAATAAAACGCTATAAATAGATATGCATCCCAAAACCATACATAGAATTCCAATGGGAACGGGCCACGGTTCATTTGTATTTAAATCAGAAAACTTTGCCCAACCAGGTCCACCAGGGTTTACTTTCTTAACAAAGTTGCGAAGCGTTTCATCATCATCTGGTGGAGTAAAATACGTTGCAGCAATCCAGACTATAGTTGTTAGTATTGAGCCAAATACAATTTTCTCCCAATTTTCATAGCTCTGATTAATAAAATTAAAGTAAAAAGCAATTATTAAGGAACTGATCATTGCCACTATCTCAGTATAGGCATTAATTCTCCACCAAAACCAACGAAGTATATAAATCATACCAGTTCCAGCACCAATCATCAATAATAGATTAAATGCCTGTCCTGCACTTGTTAGCAATAAACCTAAACCAGAACCAAGAATTATAGATATAATAGTAAAAATTCTACCCATAGTTACCAATTGCTTTTCAGTAGAATCTGGAGAAATAAATCTATGATAAAAATCATTTACAAGATAACTAGCCCCCAAATTTAATTGGGTTGACATTGTGCTCATAAATGCTGCAATTAAAGAAGCAGCTACTAAACCAAGTAATCCATTCGGTAATAGAGTAAGCATTGCAGGATATGCTACATCATGACCCAATTTATCAGAAGGTAGATTTGGAAATGCAGTTTGTATATCAGATAATTCTGGATAAACAACCAGCGATGATAATGCAATCAAAATCCATGGCCATGGTCTTAAAGCATAATGAGCTATATTAAAAAATAATGTAGCACTTACCGCGTTTTTCTCATCTTTAGCGGAAAACATTCTTTGAGCAATATATCCTCCTCCTCCAGGTTCTGATCCAGGATAATAACTTGCCCACCATTGAACTGCCAACGGAACCAATAATACAGGAACCCACACATCTGGATTTGATAAATCAGGAATCAATGCAAGCTTATCTATTACATTATTATGTGTTAATAACTCTGAAAGACCTCCTATTTCATCCAAACTGAGAATGTAAAACATTGCCAAAATTGATCCGGTCATTGCTAAAATAAACTGAACAAAATCTGTAATAATAACTGCTTTTAAACCGCCCAATGTGCTATATGCTAAAGTAATAGAACAAGCAATAGTAAGAGTTAACCACCCTGGCCATCCTAGAACAATTTCACCAAATTTTATTGCAGCTAAGCTTACTGCACCCATAACCAATACATTAAAAACCAAGCCAAGATATAATGCTCTAAATCCTCTTAAAAAGGCTGCTGCCTTACCACTATATCGTAACTCATAGAATTCTATATCAGTAAGAACTCCAGAACGGTGCCATAATTTTGCATATACAAATACGGTAAGCATTCCTGTAAGCAAAAATGCCCACCATCCCCAATTGCCTGATACACCATTTTGACGTACAAGGTCAGTTACTAAGTTTGGAGTGTCTGTTGAAAAAGTAGTAGCCACCATACTAACACCAAGTAACCACCAAGGCATATTCCTACCAGCCAGAAAAAAAGATTTTGTGTCTTGACCAGCCTGCTTTGAAGCCCATACACCAACAAATAATGAAAGTGTAAAATATGAAAACACTATAATCCAGTCTAATGTCGATAAAGTCATAATCTAATATATATCATTTATTGCAAATTTAGGCTTAGAAGTTTTCCATTTACCACGTGTAAAGTCTGGTATTTTCATTGAAGCACTATTCCTTTTTATTGATTTCTCTGAAAGTGGACTTATTACACTCCAACTAGCAGCATCATAAACATCTAAAGGTGGATCTAAATCGCGTTTCATTGATTCTATGAAAGCACGAAAAACAAAAAAGTCCATTCCCCCATGTCCGGACCCTTTTGCTTCATTTTCATATTTTTTCCACAGTGGATGGTCATATTTTTTCAAATATTTTTCATCACTTTCCCAACGATGATCATTCGGACTAACACCTTCAATATATATAGAATTACTATCCTTCATCCATAATCCTTGTGTACCTTGAATTCTAAAATTTAGACTATACGGTCTTGGTGAATTCGTATCATGACTTAACATTATCGTCTGACCATTAGCGCATTTTATGACAGTAGTAATAATATCACCTAATTTAAAATCTATTGAAGCATTGGGATGATTAGGGCCTCCATGTTGAACAACATAATTATGAAGTCCGCGAGATTGTGTTGCAGTAGATGTCAAATGAACCATCCTATTGCCATGATTTATATTAAGCATTGTACTTACAGGTCCTAGCCCGTGAGTAGGATAAAGATCGCCATTACGATTTATACTATGATTAGTACGCCATTTTGATTCGCTATACCCTTTATCGCCAAATTCAACTCCACCACCATAAGGCTGTGAACCATTATTAAACTTAACATCTCGAATATCATGCTGATATCCACCTTGGCAATGTAATAACTCACCAAACAAACCTGATCGAACCATATTTAATACTGCCAATACATCTCTGCGGTAACAAACATTTTCCATAATCATACAGAATTTTCCAGTTTGCTCAGATGTATTTACTAGATCCCAACAATCAGGTACTGTTAGAGCTGCAGGAACTTCTGTGCCAACATGTTTTCCAGCTTTCATTGCAGCGACAGACATTGGATGGTGCCATTCCCATGGTGTAGCAATAAAAACACCATCTAGATCTTCATTGTCTAACATATTTTGAAAATCTTCATCTCCATTATTATAAACTTTAGGCATAGGTCGACCAGCATTCTTTAGGACTTTTAATGCTTTACTTATCATTCCACTATCAATGTCGCAAATAACTGGAATATCTACGTCATCACGATACGTTGCTAACCGCATCATCCCCTGGCCTCTTAATCCAGTTCCAATAAATCCTAATTTTAGTTTCGATCTTTTTATTGGGTTTGATAATAATATATTGGGTGATAAATAGGCAGATGCTCCTATAAGAGTACTTATACTTAAAAATTTTCTCCGCTTCATCGACATAATATTCTATTAGTATACAATTTTTAGTTAGACAATGCTGTAAGAAGTAAATAAATCGCAATTGTGGAACCAAATATTCCAGCTGAAACCTTTTTAGCCAATGGCCAAGGAGTCATATCAACGGGGGCTGGTGTTTTCTCTTCACTTAGAGCAATCTCTTGATCGCTTTTTGGTTTGAAATAACCAATTAGTAACATAATAATTATGGACCAAGTAAAACTAATAAAGTACGTATGTAACCAATGAAGATTATCAATTGGGAAAAAAGTAAAAAAACCGTACATAGAGATTCCTACTACCATGCCAGTTTTAGCAGCAAGTGCGGGTATGTGTTTTGTAGTTATTCCTAATAGAAATATTGCTATTATAGGCACACTATAAAGACCATTTACTTTTTGTAAATATTGAAAAATAGAATCCATTTGCGCCAGCACTGGTGCAATAATTATAGAGGCTAAGGCAAGCAGGATTCCAAAATATTTTCCAATAATAACAGTTTGCTCTTCACTTGCAGGTGGATTTATATAACCTTTATAAAATTGTAAAGAAAAAAGTGTGGATGCACTATTTAATGCACTATTAAATGAACTCAAGATGGACCCAACTAAAACTGCAGCAAAAAGCCCTAATGACCAATCAGGCAATACATGACGAACAACAGCTCCATACACTTGGTCTTGTCTTTCAATTTTTAATTCAGGCATATGCAAAGCAATCAAGGCAGGAAGACACAACATTAAGGGACCAATTAATTTCATTCCTGAAGCAAATAAAACACCCTTCTGCCCTTCTGCTAAACTCCTTGCTGCCATTGCCCTTTGCACAATGACTTGATTAGTGGACCAATAAAATACTTGGATAAACATCATACCTGTTAATAAAGTTGGCCAAGGGACTGAAACACTTTTTCCCTCAAGATTTGTTTGTGTTAAAACTGTGAGATATTCTGGGTTCTGGTTTACTAGCTTTGATAATCCTTCAAAAAATGAACCATCTCCTAGGGATGCCAAAGCAAGAAATGGGATTGCCAATCCCCCAATAAGAAGACCTATTCCATTTAATGTGTCACTTACCGCAACAAATTTTAAGCCTCCAAAAATCGCGTATGAACTACCAACTATTCCAATAATAGCAACTACCAAAGGAAGAGATAACTTTAAGTCAAACATAGTTATTAACGCTAAAGATCCTGTGTAAAGAACCACTGGAAGCAATACTGTTACATAACCAAAAAGAAACAGGCCAGATACCATAGAGCGTGTTGTCTTATCAAAACGTTTTTCTAAAAATGCTGGTGTTGTAGTAAAGCCACTTGCAAGATACGTTGGTAAAAATACTAGAGCAGTAGCAATCATTGCAAAAGCTGCTAATGCCTCCCAAGCAATGCCAACTAATGCTTTATCTCCAAAAACATCTCCATTTAATCCTACTAATTGCTCAGTTGATAAATTAGTAAGTAACAATGATCCGGCAACCATATACCAAGATAAGGCTCTACCTCCAGTGAAATACTCTTCAGTCGCACTATCACTTTTTTTCATATTCCTAACGATCATATATGTAAAAATTGCAACTGCAGTTGTAGCGATAATAAATGATATAATTGATATCGTATTCAAAATATTTTCTCCAATCTATTTTAATTCACGTTTATTTTCGAAAGAGCCATGATGTCATCCTCTTTTGTAAAGGGTATTAGATAAAAGTGGTATTTATAATTAGTTGATTTTACATCTAATGTATATTTTTGATGAGTACGTGCTCCCCAGCTATTATCACCACCAATACCAGTTTGTCGATAATCTATTAACCAATCTATCTGATCTTTTCGTTTAATATCTAGTTTACCATGACGTTTATCACCAGGTACATTTTCTAAATCTAGATACGGATATTGATGTACGCTCCCATCGAATAACGGCTGTCCAATTGCCAGCATGCCAATCGTACCATTATCAAGACCCATCCATCGTACATCAGTTTTATTTCCCGTCTCTTGAGGTCTCACATAAGGATACGTTTGTTCCCAGACTGTACCAGAATAGACTTTAATAGGAGCGGATGTTTTTCTATCCCAATAACTCTCATGGGGACCTCTACCATACCATGAAACTCTATTAAAATCTTTTGGTAGCGTCATCTTCATACCAAAACGGGGTAATTCTGGTAGAGTTTCATTTTCCGTAACTAATTCTTGTTCAATATCAATTAGCCCATTTCCAAAAATGTTATAAGTAATAGTAATAATAGATTCTGTTGGCTCATGATTTGCTGTCATTTTTATTTTAACCACATTATTAGATAATGATCTTTGAAAAACTTTAATGGTTAATTCATTGCCTATATTCTTCCATGTAGCAGTACGTATATGCATCATATTCCCACGATCATTATCAGTGGGCGCTCTCCAAAAATGTGGAATCAATTCAGATCGCATTAAATGACGGTTGCTATATATATAGTCTTTTAAAAAACCTGTCTTTTTATTAAAAATAATTTGAAAATCATTTCCAATTACATCAATAGACGTATCACTCTCTGTGAGTCTAATTTCTGGAAATTTTGAAATATCAATTTGCATCGATGGACGATCTATAGGTAATAAAAATTGCTCCCATGCAACAACATGTTTTTTATTTAGTAAAGGCATATTTCGATTTAACCGAGCAATTATAGTAAGAAAGTATTCAGATCCAGGTTTTGGCACCACACTAGATAGATTAAAAGATAAAACTGTACTCTCACCTGGGTCCAAATCAATCACTCCCAATTTTCCAGACTCTACAGTTTTCCCATCCTCAGAAATAAACCAAGAAAAATCAATATGATCTAAATTAATAAAATCATATCTATTTGAAATACGTACTTGACCCCTTGTTATATCCTCTGCTATAAATTTTATAGGCTGGTATACTTTCTTTACTTCAAAAAAATGGGGATTTGGTGTTCTATCTGCTGCAACAAGACCATTAGCACAAAAATTAGAATCATTAGCAATAAATTCATCACCAAAATCTCCTCCATAGGCCCAATATTCCTTTCCTGACGTATCAGTCTTTAAAATTACCTGATCTGCCCAATCCCAAATAAATCCTCCTTGCAATTCATCATATTTTTCAAAGGTATCCCAATAGTCTTGAAGATTACCCACGCTATTACCCATTGCATGAACATATTCACAAAGAATCAGAGGCCTTTTAGGATTTTTTTCAGCATAATTTGTTATGGTTTCAATGGTTGCATACATTGGGAATACTACATCTGTATGATCAGCTTCTCTTGAAGGTTCATAAGAAACAGGTCTTGTTTTATCTTTTGCTTTCATCCATTTGTACAGCCTCTTAAAATTTTCCCCATCACCCGCTTCATTGCCCATAGACCACATAATGACGCTTGGTTGATTCTTATCTCTTTCTAGCATGGATCGACCTCTTTGTATCCATGCTTCTTCCCATTCCTCACTATCTGAAATGAAACTATATTTTTCTTTATGAAATTGCATTCCATGAGCTTCAATATTTGCTTCATCTATAACATATAAACCATATTTATTACATAGCTCATACCATCTCACTTGATTTGGATAATGACTCGTACGTACTGCATTAATATTAAATTTCTTCATTAACTTTATATCGTCAATCATTTGTTTCTCTGTAATTGATCTGCCTCTTTCAAAATCCCACTCATGGCGATTTACACCACGAAATAATACAGGTTTACCATTTATTAAGAGATTCCCAGGCACCATTTCTATTTTTCTAAAACCAACCTGTTGTGTGAAACTTTGAATTACTTTTTCTTCATCATTATTTATTGTAATCATCAACCTATAAAGATTTGGAGTTTCTGCTGACCAAACCTCTACATTATTTATTATTGATTCATAATGTATCGTATCTTTATCAGTTATTGGCATCTTTCTTTCGAAACTAAATACAGGTTTCTTTGAGTTACCAAACCTTGATAGTTCTCCCTGAATAGTAATAGTAGAGCTATCATTTGAATTATTAATTAAATCCATAACAAATTCAAAATGACCATCATTATATAAGCTATCTAAATCAGATTTTACAGAAAAGTCAGTTGCTCTTATTTTTGGTTTAGCAGAAATGAAAACATTTCGTTCAATACCACTAATTCTCCATGTATCTTGTCCCTCAAGATATGAACCATCTGAAAATCTATATACTTCCAAAGAAACTGAATTTTCTCCAGATATAACAAAATCTGTTATATTATACTCCGCTGGAGTTTTTGAATCTTGACTATAGCCTATAAACTTACCATTTATCCATAAGTAAAACGCTGAACGCACACCATTGAATTGAATAAAGATATCTCTATTTAACCAAGAAGATGGCAAATTAAAATTTCTGCGATAACTACCTATTCTATTATACTCATGAGGAACAGATGGTGGTTCGGGAGGAAAGGGATATTCCTCATCAAGATAGATTGGGACGGAATAACCCTGCATCTCCCAGCTACCTGGTACATCAATATCATCCCAAGTAGAAACATCAAAATTATTTTTCATAAATTCTTTGGGTCGACTACTTGGATTTAAAGAATAATAGAATTTCCATTTTCCATTTAATGACTGATAATAATTGGAGCTATCTATATCATTAATTAGTGCTAATTCTTTAGATTCAAAATCAAAGAAATGCGCTCTTGCATTTTCTTTATTAATACTAATTACTGAGGGGTTTTCCCAATCTAATTGGTCAATTTTCTTTTTCTTATTCATTATAAAATATGCAATTGATACTATAATTATAAGTACCAGAATATTAACAAAATTTTTCATCTAAATTAATCAGTTATATTTTTTCTTAATTAATAATTGATCTAAAGTATCAAGTAATTGATCAGCATTTTTCTTAGTAAATACCATAGGAGGTTTTATCTTAATTACGTTATGGTCTGGCCCATCTGTACTAATTAGGATTCCTCGATCTTTCATGTCATTTACTATTCCTTCTGCTTCAGATACTGCAGGTATCATTTTTTCATGATCTCTAATCAATTCTATTCCTAAAAACAATCCACGACCTCGAATATCACCAATTAAATTATGTCTCATCTTTAGATCATTTAATTCCTTAATTAAATATTTGCCTACAAGGTATGCATTTTCTTGCAACTTTTCCTTCTCAATTATTTCTAGCACTGTTCTACCTACAGCGCAGGAGACTGGGTTACCTCCAAAAGAATTAAAATACTCCATACCATTATTAAATTTTTGAGCAATCTCTTGTGTTGTTACTACAGCTGATAATGGATGCCCATTACCCATAGATTTACCCATAGTAATAATATCTGGAACAGTATTTTCTGATTCAAAACCCCAAAAATGTGATCCAACTCTTCCAAAACCAATTTGAACTTCATCCGCAATACATAAGCCACCAACATTTTTAACTTTTTGATTAGCTAATGATAAAAACCCTTCAGGGAAAAATATTTGCCCTCCACAGCCAAGAATCGATTCAGAAATAAATGCAGAAACCTGTTCATCCTTTCTATTTAATGAATCAAGAATACTATCTACATGTTGTAAATAGTATTCTAAAATATCAGCACTACTTGCCCTCCAGCTTCCTCTATATATATCAGGCATTGGCACTTGATGAATAAACTTAGCAGCACCCTTCCCACCTGGACCATCATATTTATAAGGACTTACTTCGATTGTTGCAGCTGTATGTCCATGGTAAGCTCCTTCAATCACTATTGTATGGTTACTATTCGTATAATTTCGTGCTAAACGAAGTGCTAGATCATTACTTTCGCTTCCAGAATTAGTAAAAAAACATACCTGCAAATGTGAAGGTAGTCTACTAATTAATTCTTGTGCATAAAGGACAATATTTTCATGAAGATATCTTGTATTAGTATTAAGAGTTTTACTCTGTTCATATAAGGTTTTGGTTACTTCAGGATGGCAATGACCAACATGACTAATATTGTTTATTCCATCAAGATATTTTTTACCATTTCTATCATATAGATATTGTCCTTTTCCTCTAACGATATGTAGAGGATCTGTATAAGAAATACTTAAGGATGGACTAATAAATTGATCTCTTAACTTTTTAATATTTTTTATACTTAACAAATGAACCTATCTCATAACTGTATTTATTATTTGATCTGAACAATATTCCAAATCAACCTGTTTTATTTTTCTTAAGAAATCCCAAGCTTGATCTTCAGTAACTCGAATATATTGATTTTCTGGAAATATTTTTTTTCGATATGCAGCCATTGTAACTGATATACATAGTCGCAGGCAAATAAAATAAATTATCACTTCAATTTCCAATTTTGTTATTGGATATACACTTTGATATGCATTCAAAAAATCAGTTATAATTTGAACTGGATCATCTCTATTCAATAATAAATACGCGATACAGATCGCAGGTTCACATACTCTAAAAGTTTTAATTATATCTCCGAAATCAATTATACCGTATGGAACACTATCATTATTAATGATAATATTATGATCATTTGCATCATTATGTATTATTGCTACAGGTAAATCATGTTTAATTCTATTAATTTTATTTTCACAATTATTTAAGATCTGTTCAATAATAATTTGTTTATCTTTGGAATCTATATTGCAGATATTACTGTATAGGAAATCAGTCTGAGATATATCCCAAGGGAATCTTCGAATCGAATCCTCATAATCAAAACCTTGAAATGCAGAACTTATTCTCCCTAAAAACGTGCCGAGCATTTTAATAAATGATTTATCATGGTGTGATAAATCTTTCATCAAATTACCTGGAATATATTCAACTAAGCGAACGTAATATTCTATTTCAAGGTGTTTATAAACACTTATATGATCATCTTCGATATTTTTGACCGCTTTAGGTAGTTTTATTTTATCATCCTTTTTATATATATGCTGTATTGCTTCGTGTTGCATATCTAAAACATTGAATTCTTCAGCTGGATGAGAAATTTTTAATATGTAAACTGGTTTATTATTTTGATATAATAAAATATTTTGATCTCTATCGCTAGGTAGCGTTTTAATAGCAGATACTTCTAAATCAAATAAATTTTTTGCAATGGTAATTGCATGACTATCTGAAAAATTAGGACCAGGGGTATTGAATATAGTATACATAGAAATATTAATTGATAATATCTCTCAATATTCCATTTTTTCCTTCTAATATATTCCTTGCTTCATCCAAATTACATTTTCTATTAATCATTACAAGCGCAGTCTTTACGGATCTTTCTGCAGAAAGTAACATTGCACTACTATCCTCATAGCTAAGATCAGTTAAATCTTGTATGATTCTAATACCTCTATCCACCAATTTCTTATTTACAGCCATTAAATCGACCATAAGATTTCCATAAATCTTTCCTAACTTCACCATCGTTGCAGTTGAAATCATATTTAGAGCAAGCTTTGTTGCTGTACCTGCTTTCATACGCGTTGAACCAGTAATAATTTCAGGGCCTACTTCAATCGAAATAACTATATCCACGTTTGCATGATAAAAAGGTTCTTTATTGCAAATGAGATAAATAGTTTTACATCCTATTTCCTTACCATGGTTTAATGCAGTTTGAACATATTTTGCAGCACCACTTGTACTAATCCCGATAATTACATCACCTTTTTGAATATTATGTTCATTTAAATCATTAATTGCAGTTTCAATTTTATCTTCTGCACCCTCAATAGATTTTCTTAATGCTAAATCTCCTCCAGCAATAATCCCTTGAAACCAATCTTCAGGAACAGAATATGTTGGTGGCATTTCTGAAGCATCTAAAACTCCTAAACGACCACTTGTGCCAGCTCCAATATAAAATACATGTTTACCTAATTTTATTGCATCAACACATAATTCAACAGCTTTTTCTATTTGAGGAATTGAAGATCTTACCGCAATAGGTATTTTAGAATCTTCATTGTTTATTCTCTCTAATATCTCTTTTGTGGACATCTTATCAATACTAGAAGAATTAGGATTAGGCTTTTCAGTTATTAGGTCTCGTCTATCCATTTATATTAATAATTTTCTTATTAATTATAAATCCACCTTTGAAAAATACTCCTTTGAAGCGGCAATTACTTTGGGGGACAATAAAATAGTTCCTATCATTGTAGGAATAACCATAAGGGCATAACAGCTATCAACAAAATTAATTGCAATATCAATTGTAGAGATAGATGCAATTACAATTACTAATATATATATGTAATTATAATATGGCTTAATACGACTTCCAAATAAATAGCTCGCACATTTTCTTCCATAATATGAATAACCAAACATTGTGGATAAACTAAATGTAATTACTGAAACAAATAATAATAAACGACCAAATATACCTAACTCTTGCTCAAAGGCCATCACGGTCAGCGTAACACCATTGTTATCAGTAGTGTATAATCCAGATATTAGTATCACTAATGCTGTAGTGGTACATACTATAATTGTATCAATAAATGGTCCCAGCATTGCAACTAGTCCCTCACGAACAGGCTCGCTAGTTTTTGCTGCACCATGTGCCAAAGCTTCTGTGCCAGCTCCTGCTTCATTAGAGAATAATCCTCTTCTTACTCCTAAAATAATCATAGAACCAATAGCTCCACCAGCAACTGCATCGCCGGTAAATGCATCATAGAATATGCTAGCAATTATTTTAGGTAATAATGAAATATTCAAAATTAATATTGTTAGTGCTGCAAAAAGATATAGACCCACCATTATTGGGACTAATCTAGAAGCAACTTTTGCTATTCTTTGAATACCTCCAAAAATAACTGATGCTACAATCAATGCAATAATTATTCCAGTTATTGCATTCCCTAATAAAGAATTATTTACAAATATTCCTTCGGGTATATATACAAAATCTCTAATAATTTGTACCAATTGATTCGCTTGAAAAAAAGTAAAACTAGCAAACATACCTGCAAAACTAAAGAAGACAGCTAATGGCTTAAACCGTTGGCCCAGGCCTTGTTCAATAAAATACATTGGACCGCCCTGTATATCTCCATTATCATCTTTTCCACGGAATAAAATAGCCAGTGTACAAGTAAAAAACTTTGTGCTCATACCAATAACAGCTGTAACCCACATCCAAAATATTGCACCGGGTCCACCAGTATGAATTGCGATTGCAACTCCTGAAATATTGCCCATTCCAACTGTACTAGCTAATGCGCTTGATAGAGCCTCAAAATGAGAAATTTGACCAGGATCATCATCCTTATCATACTTTCCTGATAGTATATCTAATGCATGGCGAAAATAGCGGAAAGGTGTGAAACGGCAATAGGCAGTAAAAAATAGCCCACCTCCTAATAATAGAACAACTAATGGGGGTCCCCATAAAAAGCCAGCAATATCTGACATTATTTTATCTAGTATATTTACAAATTCACTCAAACCTATGTATGATTGATAGTTATATAATGTTTCGGGTTATATATTCCGAAATATACATATTATATAGAAATTCAAAAGGATAAAAATAATATTCTAATAATGAAAAAACTCGATCTATATCTTATTCAACAATTTGTTTCAATTCTATTAATATCTATTCTAGGATTCACAAGTGTGTTTCTAGTGGTAGACTTAATTGAGAATCTAGACCGATTCATTGATAATTCAGTTCCATGGAGAATCGTATTCAAATATTATTTTTTTACTATTCCATGGTTTTTAAATATTGCATTACCTATGGCAATGTTAATTGCTACAGTATTTAGCGTTGGTTTATTAGTCAAACGAAATGAATGGACAGCCATGAAATCAAGTGGCATTAGTCTATATCGAATTGCAATACCACTTATAATAATTGGTATCATAATCAGTTACGCATCATTTGAGTTTGAAAATAAAATTGTTAGCAGTGGAAATGAGATACGATCCCAAATTGAACAACAATATATAAAGAGAAAATCTAAAAGAAAATTAAAGCATGTCTACAATGATCTTTTCTTACAGAAAAAAGAAAAAACTCATATAGCGCTAGGAAAATATAAAGTGCGCCAAAAGACTGCAGAGCGTGTAACAATTATCTCTATGAATGATGGAATAATATTAGAACGCATAGATGCAAAAAAGATTGCATGGATAGATACATTAGAACAATGGGTTGCATCAGGATATTCAATTAGAAAATTTGATCAGAATGGTATTGAAAAAGATGTAATAATTCCTAAATCAGATTCTCTAATTCATATAGACTTCACTCCTAAAGATATATTAAAACAAGGGAAATTACCTGATGAGCTTAATTACAGTGAGCTTAGTGAACGAATACTCCAACTAAAAGAGAATGGTGTAAATACAACTAGATGGGAAGTAAGCAGATACTTTAAGGTATCTTTTGCGTTTACAAATCTTATTGTGGTGCTGTTTGGCCTACCTTTAGTTGTAATAAAACCTCGTGGAGGTCTAACTTTTGCCGCTGGAATGAGTTTCTTAGTAATCTTTTTCTATTACACTTTTATCAAGTTTGGGCAATCTCTTGGTTTCAAAGGCGTGCTTGAACCATTGACTTCTGCATGGATAGGGAATATAGTATTTTCAATAGGAGGATTAATCTTACTTCTTCTATCCAGAAAGTGATTCATCAGAATCTTGATTAATTTCCTGATTATTATTATCTAATTCCTGATTATTATTTTCCTCTATTGGTAATGGAGCAGGTCCTTCAGAAGAAGGTTCAGGCTTCTTCGAACTATTACGACCTTTGAAACTTGTAATTGTTAATTGTAATGATAAATTCAGCCCTTGCATCGAATGTATCCATACTCCATTTTTAAATCCAAAACCAAAATCAAAAATCATAGGTCCAGTATGATAACCAAAACCTAATCCAAGTTCTTTAAAAGTGGGGCCACCATAAGCGAAACCTAATCGAAGAGGAATATTTGGAAATTTCAAAAATTCAAATCCAGCAGACCACCTCCAACCAGCATGAGCATATAATTGATTTCTAAAACCTGTCCACAAATCGGAGCTAAGAATAAATAATTCAGTTGTGTATGAAACACCTGCTCTAAATATTGCAGGATAACGGGTTTTAAATTCTTTCGGTTTACCATCTGCATCAGTATTACTGACAGCTTTAAATGGTTCACTATTAAAAATATTAGGACTAGATAAACCAGAAGCATTAACACTATCAATCGTATATTCATAGGCAATAGCCTGCGATTCATTAATTGCGGGAAATCCTAAAAATGATGCTGGATTAAATAGATCATCATCCGTACCAATAACTGCATCAGGTCCTGCAACTAAATCCTTCATCATACCTTGTTTATTCCATTCTATCGTACCCAATGCGTTAATCAAAGATACGCCTGCTCGAAAACCATTGTACTCTTTTGTTACAAGTCCTAGATCAAGACCAAAACCAGATCCTCCTACACCAAATCTTAACAAATATTTCCCTGATCCATAAAAGTAATAATCACTTGTAACCATATTTGCAACACTAGAATCCGGATCTACTCCAAAATAGAATAAACCCTGTAAATACTTTGCAGTAAGACCAAGAGCAAAATTATCATATGGTACAGCAAAAGTGAACCCAACTTCGTTTATTCCAAAAACCTCAACATCCAATGTCATATCCATTTCAGGACGTTTTCCATTACCATAAAAGAGCAATTCTAATATTCCTATAGGAAAAACTAAATTACTCATCCAAACCAAGTTACTTGTAAAGGCCATATTTCCAGAAGAATAGTTGATTATTGGAAGGGGGAAATGCAGATCTTGACTAAAAGCCAGACCTCCAGCATCTTCAAACTGTCGAAATAGCTTATCTTTGCTATCATCATTTGGGTTTCTTGGATTTTCACCCAAAGCATATAAAGTGTCGCCGCTTAAAGAGTTAAGATTCTGTAATGATAGAAAATTTCCTGCAAACCCCATATCAAATCCAATAACTTGCAACATAAATGGTTTGTCTTGTTGATAAGCAATCATTGCTGGATTATATCCAACAGCAAAAAAACCATCTGCAATACTTGT
>Ga0208639_1001327_pt1 | contig 16299 bp, 12 predicted proteins | sample ETNtaG_33_FD_185772 | JGI IMG/M metagenome (GOLD analysis project Ga0208639, IMG submission 185772) | Marine microbial and viral communities from oxygen minimum zone, Eastern Pacific Ocean - ETNP201310SV76 (SPAdes) (version 2) | ecosystem: Environmental > Aquatic > Marine > Oceanic ...
TCCGCACCGGGACAACTCGACAGTAAGACGTCTGTCCTTGATGGCTTAGTTGCTAATCTCACAGGTGAAGAGAGATCTATTGATGCCACTGAGTTCAGGACATTCAGGTGGAACGGCTCCGCCTATAATGAAACGGGGGTTGCCCGCTTGGACCCTGGCGAGGCTTACTGGATTATAACACTGGATTCATGGCAACTGACAGGTGGTTCTGGACACTCTACGGACCTTGAGCCCGTTTCCGTTTCACTCAGCCAGGGATGGAATCAGGTCGGCTCACCCTATTACTTCACTCCCAATATTTATGGGACGGAAGATGGGACTGTGGAACCGTCCTTCTACCGCTATTCCGGTAGCGGCTATTCTACGACGACCACCATGAGTCCCGGTGACGGCTATTGGGTATACGCATACTCATCCACCTCTATTGAGATAGGCTATGACTTCGGCTTTGCCCTTGCAAGGGAATCAGCCGCCGAACCTTTCGACTGGAAAGGGAACATCATTGCCCATGTGAACGGTGTGGATGACAGAGAAAATATTTTTGGCGTCATGGCCGACGCGTCTGAAACTTGGGACACCGCCGACCGTCACGAGCCGCCGGTCATCGGCAACTACATCTCAGTTGCTTTTGACAACACCCACTGGGATGAACGTGGTGGTTTCTACAGCACAGATGTGCACAGTTCTTCCGCCGACGGGCATGAATGGCCTTTTATCGTGAAGACCAACGAGGAAGGTGTTGTGTCACTTGACTTTGAATGGACGGAATCACTCCCTTCAGATTGGGACGTTGCCCTTATTGACATGGCTCTTGGCAAGGTGACTGATCTCAGGGCTGAACCGGCCTACGATTTTGCCTGTGCCTGTGATGAAGAAGGCCGTGATTTTGTGATTATCACCGGTCCAACTGCTTTCACGCAAGGTGCTATGAATGCCTACGATTTGGTTCCTGCTGATTACCAGCTGTCACAGAATTTCCCAAATCCGTTCAACGCTGTTACAACGCTCCGTTTCAGCTTGCCTGAGGAAAGTTTCGTTTCTGTTGCTGTCTACGATATTCTGGGCCAGGAGATTGCCACCCTTGCAAACCGCCAGGCATACGGAGCCGGTAACCACGCCCTAATCTGGGATGGCCGGAACAGTGCTGGTGGAATGATGTCCACCGGTGTCTACCTCTACCGAATGGAAGCCTTCAGTGGCGGCAAAGCAATTTTCCAGGATGCCCGGAAACTGATTATGTTGAAATAGGTTTAGCGGATGGCAGGGCCTTTAAAGCCGTCTCGGATTCCGGGGCGGCTTTTTTATTTCAAGATGAGGCTTTCCAGAGAATAGTAGGTGAGCGGTTTCAGGATCCTCAGCCTGGGATCGGAAAACGATTGTGACTCGGCAGGTAAATTGCTCCGGGCTTTCTTTATATAGCCGGGGAACTCCTCAAAAAATTTTCCGAAGCGGCTGAAATCGAGAAGCTGAATTTTATCCAGGCCGATGGTAACGTCAAACTGGCCCATCTCATGGAACGGAACGAAGAAGTCGTCGTAATGGGTCGGGATGAAAAAACTGGGGTGGAGAGCTGCGAGGGCGTCAGCAATGGTGTTGTTCTCCCTCACCGGGATTCCCAAAACGAGCAGATCTGCCTCCCCGATTTTCTGGAGGTTTTGGAGGATTGCTCCATCGCAGAAAACGAATTTCAATCCCCTGTATGAAATGATATAAGCGATGGCAATATTCCGGTAGGAGAGGTAGTCAAACCCGGTGAACGGGGGATGACCTTCAATCTCTCCTTCAGGGCCCCGCCACGGGAGGAAGTTGTACTGTGGATGAAGCGACCGGACGGCTTCTACTGTAAAGTTTCCAAACTGCCCGATTAAGTAGTGCACCACACCGTCATCAAATGTCAGGAGACGTGTTTCCGCCGAAAGATGATAACTTTCCACCAAAGCTACTGTGTTAGGATCCCCCACGAGTAGTGGACTGTGATCTGTTGTTGTGGATCTTGAAAGTACGAGAGGAACATCCATAACGTGATCAGCATGGGCATGACTCACAAGGATAGCATCTACGTTTCGGTCGCCCATCGGTTTCAGAATGAGTTCATCCACAGCTGTGGTATCAATAATCAGTGGAGCAAAGGGATTACTGACGCGGGGTCGCGAAATGAACGGATCAATGAGGATGGTCGTCTTGTTGTCTCCCAATTCAAACCCCGAGGTGCCGAGCCACCGCAAGCGAAGCCCTTCAGGCGGTTTGTCAGATGATCGGACGCGGGGTTCTTCCTTCAGACTACTCCATTCCAGAACCTGTCCCAATGCCGAGTCATATCCATGAACGCCATCGTAGGAGATAGACACTTCACGCACCTGGGCTAGTCCAATCTTGGCCAACGCCATCAGTACAATAATGAAAAAACAGCGGGTCGATTTCATATGAAATGAGAGTGGTTCAATGGCAATATAGTGATGAAACTTTCTCAATTTACTGTTAAATGTGGTTTGTCAACTTCGTCCACAAAGCTTATTTTCTCCCTAGGAGGAAACAGATGAGATTCAGGCACATGTCAGTTCTAACTGCCGCCACTTTAGTAGGTGCTTTGCTGGCGTTCAGGCCGGCAGCTACGGAATTTGGTAAGATCACCCTACCTCTCGGGATTGTGGAAGTACAGTCGGCCGGCGGAACCGACTGGGCACGTGCAAAAGTGAGGCAGCCTGTCTTTTCGGGAGACAAGGTGCGGACTAAGCCCAAGTCACGTGCTGAGATTACACTCAACGGTGGCGGCAAAGTTCGGATTGCGGAAAACTCCGAACTGGAACTGACAGAAGCGAGCGTCACCCCAATGAAAAAAGACTTCAACGCCAACCTCAATAAGGGGAAAGTGTGGGTTGCCGCTACTGCCGCTTTCGGCGAAAAAAAGAATGTGGCTGTAAGAACACCCACAGCCGTGGCGGCCATCCGTGGAACAAAGTACCGTGCCAACGCCGGAGATAAAGAAAGCCAGATTTTGGTTTATGAAGGGAAGGTGGACATCAACACCCCTGAGAATCTTGCTAAGATGCGCCGGGAAGATCTGCAGAAACGTCAGCAGCAGGGAGGACCGCCAAAGTTTTCCCTGGCTCCGGTTCAGACCATTCAGGCGCCGACACAGGTTGCCGGCCCGTTTGAAGTGTCTTTGGAGGAATGGATCACCCTGGTAGAGGGGATGCAGATCAATCTCCGGGCCGACGGTAAGTACCACATGTTCGAGTTCGATAAAGAGGCTGACGCCCAGAACCCGTGGGTCCAGTGGAACAGCGACCAGGATAGCCAGAAGTAATACATCTCTCAATTCTCCAATATTCCAACATTCCATCACTCAGAAGTGAATCATGTCTGACCTTCTGAAACGCGTTCTCATCGGAGCTGCCATTGGGCTCGGTGTCGGTATTATTGTGGGGTGGGGTACCTACCAGGTCGGTTTTGTCAATGACTTGCTGGATGGGTATGAATTCCAGTCTTTCGATGCCCGAATGCGGGCCAAGGTGGTGGGTGTGGAAGAAGCGTCCATTGATGATGTTGTCATCATCGATATAGAGCAGGAGTCGGTGAGACCCGTGGAGGAAGGGGGGCTGGGCCGCTACTACAACTGGCCACAGGCTTATCACGGTCAGCTTATTGATGTAGTGACCAGCTCACTTCAGCTGTTTTGGTCACCGCCAGGAGGCGATGTACCGCCGGACTATTACCAGGTGTTCAGGCAGGCGCAGAATGATCCGGAGGCCCAGTTCGAATATATGGGAGATGCATACGATGTGATGTACACCGTATCAGGACGGACGGAATGGGACGGTTACAATTTTGCAGTGGTACCCATTTTCCCGGACGGATCTTCCGGCGAAGGTTTTATTATCGACTCCGCCAGTCTCATTGAGCCGAAAGCGCTCCTGTTCGATATTATTTTCGATCCAGAAAACACCTACAACTACGATCTGGTGAATGCCATCACTTCTTCGAGTCCGCCGGCCGACGAAGCTATTGCGGGCGCCACTCAGCAATTTCTCAAAGACAATGATCCTGCCCGTTTTGTGACATCCACGTTCACCAGTCAGAAGGCGTACCACGCCCTTGTTTTTGAACAGGAAGATTCTCTCAGTTTTCTCTACAGGATGGATTCAGAGCCGGAGGGGTATGACCGGCCTGATCATTTGATCCAAATCCCCCTTGAGGATGCAGTCAAACTTCCAACAGGGGACCGCCTCGGGAATACCCATGTAAAACTCCTTTCTGCAGCCCGGCGCAATGGGAGTGCCAACTTTCCTCAGGATGAGGACGGCATCATCCGGCGGGCGCCTACAGCCATCTATTTTGAAGGGCCGCAGCACGTTTACCCGTCTCTTGTCATGTCGGCGATCATAGATATTCTGGGCATCCCCTCTGATGGCTTTGATTACGATTTTGAAGAGAATCTCCTTCGGCTTTCCGATACCACCGGAACGGTGGTGAGAGAAATTCCCATCGATGATGCGGGTCGCATGTATGTGAACTACTACGGTTTGTATAAAACATTTTATTATTTGCCCTATATGTATTGCGTGAACCCTGAGATGCTGCCGCCGGACTACTGGCAGGATAAGGTAGCAATAGTGGGTGCGTCACTCCCCGGCCTCATGGATTTGCGTAACACACCGGTACAGGAAACATTCGCCGGAGTTGAGATTCACGCCAACGTTATGCAGTCTCTTCTCAAGAATGAATTTGTCAGTACTACTGACAGCAATATCAACCTCATGGTGATCTTACTCCTCAGCGTTGTACTGGGTGCTGTTGTCAGCATTCCTCCGAAACCGCTCTGGTCTCTGCCTGTCCCCATTTTGGGGATAGCGGGCTGGGTCATTTTCACTTACACTCAGTTCCTGGGTCAGCTTCTCATGTGGGATATCGTCCGGCCGGTCATTGCCATTGGTGGGAGCTACCTGGGCTTTTTCTTATACAACTTCCTGGTGGCTGAGAAGGATAAGCGGTTCCTCAAGAATACTTTCAGCACCTACATCTCGCCCGAACTGATTGATCAGATGTACGAAAATAAGGAAGAGCCGCAACTGGGCGGAAACGAGGGATATCACACCGCCTTTTTTACCGATATCCAGAGTTTCTCAGCGTTCTCTGAAAAACTTTCGGCCGCAGACCTGGTGGAGCTGTTAAACGATTATCTGACCGAAATGACGGACATCCTTCTCGATAATAAAGGGACACTGGATAAATACATCGGTGATGCCATTGTCGCTTTCTACGGTGCGCCAGCCCCGGTGGAGGATCATGAATATTGGGCCTGCCTTACAGCTATCATTATGCAGAAACGCCTCGCCGAGCTTCGCGAGAAGTGGCAAGGTGAAGGGGACCGGTGGCCGGAAATCGTTCACCACATGCAGAACAGGATCGGCATCAACACCGGCCAAATGGTTACGGGGAATATGGGTTCTTCCATGCGGATGAATTATACAATGATGGGTGACACGGTGAACTTGGCAGCCCGACTTGAGGCATCAGCAAAGCAGTACGGCGTCTACATTCAGGTGGCTGATGAAAGCTACAAAGCGTGTAAAGACCGCTTCATCTGGCGTGATCTCGATTTTGTTATTGTTATGGGTAAGACTGAACCGGCCCAGGTTTTTGAACTGATAGATGTTGAAGGCCAAATGCCTGACGGGTACGACAAATTGCTTCCAGCCTACCACGAAGCGGTGGATCTGTACCGAAAACAGGAATGGAAAAAGGCCATCGACGCGTTTAAAACCTCCGATGAACTTGAGGATATGTTCCCTGGCAGAAAAACAAACCCGAGCCAGGTCTATATTCCCCGCTGCGAACACTATCAGGAGAATCCCCCTGGCGACGACTGGGACGGCAGCTGGGCCCTGACGAAGAAGTAGTTTCTGTAACGCCATTTCTTCATGGCGTTATATTCATCCAAAACAGCCTAAATTTCTTTCTGCCGTGAAACGATTCTTCGCTATTTTTCTTGTTCTGATCTCTGTCTGCTCAGCCCAAAAGTGGCAGCCTAAAATTCCCAACCTGATCCTCGATACGCTGATAGTCCCTCTGGCCGCTGATTCACTGGACATTTCAGATTTCCCCGAAGTGCTGGACACCAGGAAAGAAGGCGGCAACTATCTTGTCACGCGCCAGAAATTGAAAATCGGGAAATATATCCCCGTGGATGAAAGAGTGGTGTTGACTGATTCCCTGAGCCTTGTTCTTGGCAAATCTCTGGCTGCTGATTCGGTAAGAGTGCAAGGGAGGCTGGTGATTGATCACCTCTCTCTCTGGTATGATAGCAGTATTCCCCGCAGGGATGGGTGGGTGCTGAACGGTTACACAAGAGAGGAAACCACTGGGGGCGAAACGGTTCGGGACTGGCAGTGGGAAGTAAGGGAAGAGAAGGAAAAAAAAGACAGGTTCAAACTGTTTTCCAAAAAAGAAAAACCGAGTGATGAAGAGATTCACCGGGAAAAGTTTAATAAACTCATCTCCCGGTGGATGGCACTCCAGGCCCAGGGCCTTAAGGAAATGTCTGAAGATGCAATCACGGTTTCTACCCATCCTTATCGCCGTCAATTCCTGATCTGGGCTGACATGATTATTTATCCTGACGGCTTTGGGGTTGAGGCCAGACTTTCCCTTGACTATCCAATGGATCAGTATGACAACTATGAGCGCGGCATTGCTGCTTTTTACTTTCGCCAGGGGCCGTTCTACCAGACCGTAGCCATAGAGAAGATGACTAAACTGTGGTATCGCCGCTTCAATGAAAAAACGCTTTTCCGAACAACCGTTACAGGACGGTTTGGGTTTAACGGTTATGATCAGACTCAGTTTGAATATCTCGACGTGATAAATATTTTTAATCTTGGTGCTATTGTATCTCCGGTATTGGAATACCGGCCACCCTATCACAAAGGGATCTTTTTCGGCGCCGGTTTCCAGGCCGGAATCAATTTTATTCCTGCCCTGGTGAGTTTGAATAAACCATCTTCTAAACTTAATAGAAGCGGCGTCCCACTGGATACGTTTGAATTGGGGTTAATACTAACAGTAGGATACAGACGTCCTTGAAGGAAATGACATTATTCTTGATGGGTCAGCTTTCGTGTGGTTTAGTCCCCCTTAGAAGGGGGTGTCCCCGCGGGGGAGTGGTGACGTTTGTGAAGAGAGTGACATTATTCTTGATGGGTCAGCTTTCGTGTGGTTTAGTCCCCCTTAGAAGGGGGTGTCCCCGCGATGCGGGGACGGGGGATGTTAGTAACACTCCTTTCTTTTCAATGCCAACTGAGAGATTCGAGTGTATCATTAACACCCCTCCCCTTTGCGAAGCTCAGGGCACTCCCCTCCAGGGGAGACTAATTCAGGTATGAGAATAAGGAAGAAAATAGTGCCCTATAGCCCCAGATTGAAGCAGACCGCTAGGACGCTGAGAAAAAACATGACCCTGGGTGAAGTGATCCTCTGGCAGCACATCCGACGGCGTCAGATCAAAGGGTACCAGTTCCTGCGGCAAAAACCTATTGGGAAATATGTAGTAGATTTCTTTTGCAAAGAGCTGATGCTCGCCATTGAGGTTGATGGTGAAAGCCACGAAGGTCGGCAAAGAGAGGACGAAGAACGGCAAGAGAAACTGAAGAAACTTGGTGTTCGATTCCTCCGGTTTCAAGATTCCCATGTGAAGCAAGATCTTGCTAATGTTTTGAAAAGGATTGAGATCTGGATTGAGGAGAATCAAAGCTGATATGAAGTTTCCATTTCCAGTAAAAGCTTTGTTAATCTTTTCTCTCGCATGCCTCTCACCGAGTCTCCTTTTCCCGTCAACGATCTCCGGCTATGTAGCCGATGTGGAGACAGGAGAGACCATTATTGGTGTCAATGTGATTGTTGAGGGAACGGAGTTGGGCGCCTCCACAGATATTAACGGTTTTTTCGTGGTAACGGGCATCCCCGAAGGAAGTATTACACTCAGATTCTCCCACATCGCCTATGAAGAAAAGAGAGAAAATGTTGACTTGGGTGCAAAGAATATCCTTTTTGAAACGGTTCTATTGGTACCCACAATGCTGGAGGGGGAAGCCATTGAAGTGGTTGCCAACCGAGGCAATATCATTAAGACAGAGACGGATATTGCCAGTTTCCAGGCAGACCCTGTGATTCTTCGGGAGGTGCCTCAGCTGGGGAAAGATGTGTTCGAATTGGTGAAATATTCCCCCAGCGTAACTATCGGTGATGAGTTTTCACCACTTTATAACGTTAGAGGAAGTGACCCTTCGGAAAACTTGGTCCAGCTGGACGGCATGACTATCTATAATCCACAGCACCTGTTCGGTTACGGCGCCATTTTTAACCCACTCATGATCAAGAATATTGAAATGCTTGTAGGTGGTTTTGACGCCGAATATGGAGGGAGAAATGCATCTATTTTATATCTAACCTCCCGGGAAGGACACCAGAGCGAAGTTCACGGAGAGTTCAGGCCATCCATTTCTGGTTTTGTTGGGGCCGTTGAATTTCCTGCCGGCAAAGGTACCGCCATGTTATCAGGGCGCTTCACCAGCGATATTGTGACCCGTGTCATTATGGGAATGGGTAATCTTTGGGCTGACTTTAACGGCAGCTATCAACGGAATATTGGTGATACACGAGTTAAACTGTCGGCCTTTTTCGCCCGGGACTACATCGATTTTGACGTGGCACGGTACGCCTTTTATTATGATATACCTGAACTGCGGGATTATAGCGTGGGTAATCGTACAAATGCCCTGAATAGAGCCTTTGGTCTCCGGACCCGCTCTATCCTTACACCTAAACTTGTTCTGGAAACTCACGTCTACAGTTCAGCTTTTGATGTGGACAACCAAACATTTCTGAGGGTGGTTGTAGAAGACACCATCAATAATATCGATGTTACTCTCATGAACGAAACGGATATGCAGAATACCATCTCAGATGTCACCATTAAGGCCAACCTCTCTTATTTCACTTTCTGGAACCAGACAGTTAAGGTGGGTTTTGAGAGTAACGATTACCGGTTTTCCAACAGGGCCAGTCTTCAATTTACTGAGGGAGTCAAAACACGAGACAGCGCTCAGCTACTCTCATTTTTTATCCAGGACCAGGTTCAATTGGGGCCGCTGCTTGCAAAAGCCGGTATAAGGTCGGCGAGATTTTTTCCTGAAACCGGCTGGCGGACAGAGCCTCGAATCTCATCCTCTCTTCGCTTGGGCAGAATCACACTTAAAACAGCATGGGGCCAATACAGGCAGTACCTGAGTTCCATGAATACGGCTGATGTGGAAGTGACGCCTCAATCCGTCGACTATTACTACCCCCTGAAAGGGATGACACCCCTCTTTTCGGAGCACACTATTGTTGGTGTGGAAAGCAAAGTGTCAGACCGTTTGGAATTGACAGTTACTGGCTACCTGAAAGATCTGCCTACCCTTTACCGCTATGATTTCGGGAATACCCGGCAGGCTATTCTGACACACCAAGCGTTGCTGGAACAGGGGAAGGGACGGGCCCGGGGTGTTGAGACCATGTTGAGAGGAGAGGTCGGGCGAATGTCCGGTTGGGTTGCATACGCTTATTCTGTGGCTGAGCGGAGTTTCCCTGGTTTTCAAAACGGGGATTGGTATCTAGCCGATGGTGATCAGACCCACTCTTTCAAGTCGCTCCTTATGCTGAAAGTGACCCCGGATATCACAGCCAGTACTACCCTGCAGCTTACTTCAGGTTTCCCCAAAACTTTTGAGACGGGATGGGTCAGCAAATACACCTATGATCCGGTAACCAACCTAATGGGAGAATTTTTTCAATATCTTACTCCTGCAAAAAATAATGTCCGTTTTCCCACTAGGATGTTTCTGGAACTTGGATGGAAGAAAAAACTGAGAGCAGGGTTTGGTTACAGGCTATCGGAATATCTTGGAGCCAGTGATTCCTATTTAACCTGGACAGTACAGAACATTCTGTTCCTGCGGCGCAATCCCATGGGATATTTTTATATCCCTGAGTACGGCTACTACGGTTACGGCATCTTATCCTTGCCGATTGTGAGCGCCGGCTACAGCATTAAGTTTTGATGATGAGATCTATAAACAGACATTTTTCTTTTTGTGGTGACAAATCTTTGGTTGTTGTATTGATTCTTTTGGTCACTTTTTGGTCTAGCTGCGATCTTCCATGGGAGCCAGGTCCCATGCCCACAAAACTCATCGAGACCGAGTTTGAGAAAGGGTTGAATATTTTCGGTATTTTACGTGAGGATGGAATATCGGGTTCTTCATTCATTCGAGTGGAACGGGCTATTGAAGTAGATGAGTTTAACGATACCATGTCTGTGGATATACACAGTGCGGATGTGACAATTATGCATAATGCAAGTTCCGCAACCTATACGTTCCAATTCGAGGAAGACACTGCACGGGGTAACCTCTTCTTCAATCCATATTTCGCCCCAGCTGAGGGGGAAACTTATACACTGACAGTTAAGGCGGAATCATTCCCAACAGTCTTTGCTTTAGCAACAATTCCTCAGAGACCCGGTATCCAAAATTCCTCATTTTCTGAAAAATTCTACAATTTTGATCTTGTTATGACAGAAGATACGGGAATGTATGAAGTGTATCTTTTTCTTGAGGGTGGCTATTCAGTATACCAACGAGTGATCAACGATGGGCAACAGAAAAAGAAACTATCTCTGAAAATTCCTGACGGGTACGGTTCACCCTATCGGCTCAACATCTACGGGTATGATCCGCAGCTGACAGAATACACCAATGCGGCTGTGACACTCAGATGGAACACCTATCAGGAGACGGTCACCACCGTGGAAGGTGGCTACGGCACATTTGGAGCTGTAACCGTTTTCAGATCCTGGCTAAATCCATAACTATGATCTGAAGATAGGACGGGTGAGGCAGGTAGGGCCGCCGGCGCCTTTCAGGCAGATTTCACTACCGTCAAAAACGGACACCTCAACACCCTCTTTTTCAAGAGCACTCCGCACTTTTGGATTGCCATCCACCATAATCACCTTTTTCGGTGCCAATGCTAGGATGTTGCACCCTAGCGTGGAATACTCTTCTTCAGGAACTTCAATGAGTTGAATTCCACGCTTAAGTAAATAGTTGCGAAAAGGGACGGTAATCAGAGGAGAGTAGACCACATAAAGATCATGATCTACAGGGCTCACATTGGAAAGAAGGTGGAGACAGTCGGTTGGCCCCGTCCAGTGTGGCAGGGGAACTGGGATCACTTCATCCACGCCATCCTCTAACAGATCACGAAATTGCTTGATTCCTTCACTGTTGGTACGATAACCTTCTCCTACTGCCACGATTTTTTCGTCGATCCAGAGAACATCGCCTCCCTCCAGAGTACCGGGTGGGGTGATTTTTCCCAGAATGGGGAGTCCATTTTGATTGCAGTAATTTTCTACGGTTTCAGGTTCGCTTTGACGAGCGTCTTTACCCATGTTACAGAGAATCACACCCCTGTTTGTCACCACCGCCGGATCATGTGTATAGAGGGAATCGAGGCCTGTTTTGTCTGATTCAGGTAAAAATTTGACTGTTGTACCGGCCTCACTGACCAAACTGACAAAATAGTTGTAGTCTACAATAGATTTTGACAGATTTGGCTGTTCGAGATAGTTAAGATCAGACCATTGGCTCTTCAGAGATGCTTCATTTTTGTATGCCTTTTCAGGATGCTTCATAAGGGCAGTTTTTAACTCTCCCACCATGGACTGACATCTTGTTTTCATTTGAATGATCCCCCGCACCATTGAATAATCATGAGAGCAATGACCTTTGTGGCTGTTATGACCTCTTCAATTTCTACATATTCATTAGCAGCATGAGCAAGGCTTACATCACCGGGACCGTAAAGAACGGCAGGCATCTTACCGTGGTTTGTGAAAAGACGCAAATCTGAGCCATAAGTTACACCCCGGATCTTCGTTGAATTACCTGTGACAAGCTTGTGGCAATTGCCCAGAGTCTCTATGAGCGGATGGTCCACCGCTGTCTCTCCCGATTCAAATTGACCCTCGAACCACTCCACAACAGGAGGGTTCTCTTTCATCCACGGATCATTCAGAGCTGCTTCCGTTATAGCCTTTTCAAGAGCTTTTCTTGCATCATCTATGGATTCTCCCGGAAAAACACCGAATCGTCCCTCCACCACCACCTCTCCGGGTACTGTAGAATGCCATTCACCGCCGTGGATAGTACCGAGGTTGATAGGTGCTATCTGGTTAGGGTCTTCGTAGAAACCGTGAGTTTGTTCCTCGTGGCGCCGTTTTTCTAGGTCTTTGATTGCTGTCTGAAGCATGGAAAACTTTTCTATAGCATTGATACCGTCCCATTTCATGGCGGCGTGTGTCGCTTTACCCGGTACTGTGAGGCGAAAAGTGAGCGCCCCGGACTGGATAGGGCTGAGGCAGAGGGAAGTAGGTTCAAGAATGACAGCTCCATCAGCGCTGTAGCCCCTTTCCAGTGCTGCTAAAGTTCCTACGCCGCCCGATTCCTCTCCAACAACACTTTCAAACAGTATTTCACCATCCGGCTTAAAGTTGAGTTTTTTCAACGCTTCTATAGCAAAAATTCCGGTGGACACCCCTCCCTTCATATCACATGAACCACGACCATAAATTTTTCCATCGTTCTCCGAACCGCTCCATGGTGAATCGTCCCAGAGCGTTTCATCCCCGGTGGGGACCACATCTACATGGCCGTTGAGAATGAGTGATCGACCATTGCCATTCCCTCCCCACCTGCCAACCACATCAATTCGCTTATCGGGAGAAAAACCGTCATCACAAAAGGCAGGGTGGTCCTTCAACTGTTCAAATTGGCATGGGAAGACATCTACTTCCGTTTCCAGTGTCTTTAATTTGCTGACAACTAGTTCCTGTACAGTATGCTCTTCGTCGGGGAGGCTAGGCGTTCTCACCGTCTGTTGAACAAAATCCACCAGTGGCTTCCTGAGATTCTCAACAGTTTTATCAATATTGTCTTCAGTCAGATTCATTGGATCCTTTCCGGGATGACCAGAAAAAGTAAAAGGGCAGTCCTGTCAATATCAGGCCTATGCCGATGGCGGCGTCCCGGGGTGCTTCAAGAATGGTGTTGACGGTGAGCCATACTGCGAAAAGAATAAAAATTGCAGGGACCCATGGGTAACCCCAAACACGGTAGGGCCGCTCCATATCCGGTTTTTGGTGACGAAGAATTATGACAGCTCCGGCGGACATGCCGTAAAAAATCCACGATGCAAAGACCATATAAGTGATGAGTTGATTGAAAGAACCTGTGAAGGTGAGAATAGTGGCCCATATCCCCTGAATGATGAGTGCGTTAGCCGGTGTTTCTGTCTTGGAATGAACCTTGGCTACAGTGCGGAAAAAGAGCTTTTCTTTAGCCATGGCGTAAGTGATTCGGGCGCTTGTAAGGACATTAGCGTTGTTGGCCCCCAGTGTGCAGATAAGAATGGCCAATGCGATGATACTAGCACCTGCAGACCCCAGATAAACTTCAGCCGCATCCGAAGCCACAAGATTTGAACCGGCCATTTTTTCTATGGATAGAGCTGAGATAAAGACGCCGTTGGCAAGGACGTAAATGGCGATAATCACCACCATTGAAAGTAGAGATGCTTTAGGAATGTTTCGACCCGGATCTTTGATTTCGCCGGCAACATAACTGATTTCGATCCACGCATCGTAAGTCCACATAATAGCGATGAGGGCCATTCCCATGGCACCGACCGAAGATGCACCACCACTGTTTATAAATAGGTTCGCAGAATCTGTGCCTGGCAAGAACACGCCCAGAAGAATTACACCGCCAAACATGCCAACTTTAACGATGGTGAGGATATTTTGCGTCCAAACACCGGATTTGACTCCAGCCACATTGATAGCTGTTAAGAGTATAATTGATATAATAGCAACCATCTGAACACCGCCTGTTGGGAGGGATACGAAATAGCCAAAATATTCCCCGAACGCCACACCCACTGCAGCAATGGAAGCAGTGTTAATGACACTGAATGAAGACCAGCCGTAGAGAAATCCCCAAAGGGGACCGTATGCTTCTGTGAGATAGACATACTGTCCGCCGGAGCGGGGCATGGCTGCCCCAAGTTCAGCCACCGACAGGGCGCCGAAAAGAGAAATAATACCACCCACAATCCAGAGACCCAGGGTGAGCATTGGCGAGTGGATAGATGCGGCGATAGTGGCGGGAACCAAAAAAATACCCGAGCCCAGGATTGCGCCCACACTGACCATGGTGGTATCACCAAAGCTGAGAGCGCGCTTCAGCTCTTCTTTTGAATGTACCCCACCCATATAGGGTGAGTTTAGTGATTATAATATTGGTGCGCCAATTGTCTCAACGCACCGGAAGTTCAGGCGTCTGTCGCTTTCTTAGAGATCCAGTTTGCCGATCTTGTGCTTTCGGAGGATGGTTTTGACCATCTCATCCACACTGGCGAAACCGAGATCTTTTGCCACGCCGCGAAGTCGAGCGGTAGTACCACCCATTGTGGCAGGTGCAGTACGCTTGGGACGACCACGTCTTTTTGTTGGTGCTTTGGCCTTGGCGGCAGTTTTCTTGGGTCTTCCGACCTTACCTTTAGGTCTGCCCACCTTACCTTTGGGTTTTCCAACCTTTTTCTTAGGAGCTGCTTTTTTCGGTCTTCCAGCTTTCCCTTTGGGTCTTCCGGCTTTTTTCTTGGGCTTTGCAGCAGCCTTCTTTTTAGTTTTCTTTGGTGCGGTGCTTTTAGTGCCGAGAAATTTTTCTATTTTTGCAAGATTTTTTCCTCTCGGAGTCATTTTACCGCTTTCCCAGTTTACTATAGAGGGAACACTAACGCCAAGTTTGGCGGCTAGCGCTTTCTGGGTCAGACCAAGTTTTTTACGGTGTTGTTTGATAGGTAGTGCCATAATTGTCCTCTTCTCTTTTTTTTGATCAGGTTTATGGAATGGTGAATAATTAAACATATTCGAGTTTAAATCTATGAATTAATAATAATATAAATTAAATGAAAATTATCAGTTTGAGTTTGTTTTTTTTGGAAGTTTAAGTATTTATGAATTAGTGTGTTTCGTTCTTTCATTCCGACGGCTCTTCCCGCTATTTACTAAATTGAGATCGGGCATCAGCTTGAAAAGTGAGGGAGGACCTGCTAGACTTTTGACGGTTTGCAACACAATGATGAATAAACTTTCAATTACGGTACCAATATAACAGTTTTAGATAAGATTTTTCCGGGAGAAGCGCTGTCAATATTAGAGCTGCCCATTCGTGGTGAATATTTTTGTATGTGGAAAAATAATCAGATATAGATTTATTATTAAATGTGTGGGTTGAAAAAAAGGTGTTATTTCTATTTACAATTTTAGCAATTCGATAAACATGTAAAGGAGAACTGATAATTATAATTTTTTCAAAATGATTCCTATTAATGATTTTTAAAGCTTCATGCCAGTTTGATATTGTATCGTAAGAAAGAGAATCATAATAAATTATCTCGCTATTAATATTGTTTCTTATCAAATAATTTCGCATCTCTCTGGAACCAAGAAACTTCTTTTTTTTTCTTGCACCGCCCACACAAATAATATGATCAATTTTTTCAGATTTATAGAGATGAATGGCATTAGTTAGTCTTTGCTTGGTATCATTATCAAATTCATTTGTTAATAAATTATAGCTACCAAAAAATACCACTCCAGCATCCGCTTTTGAATTAATGGTTTGATTGGATATAAAAATTTGTACTTTATGATAATATAGAATTCCAAAAGCGATATCAATTATTGTTAAAGCAAAAAGAATAATCGCGATTTTTTTCCAAGTCTTTAAATTTGGTGGGATAAAAAAAATCTTCAATTGTTTCATTTAATTTGGAGGGAACTTTCTTTTTTATTTTTTTTCTCTATTAAAATCCTAAACTAATGATTGTAATCTATTCATCTCAACCTTACCCACCTCTCGAAAAGTGATTTCGGCTGACGGATTCCGTTGAAAATCATAATGTTGAAATTGCGTAGTGATACTGGCAGTGTCTATCATCTGTGAATAACAGTGTTCCGAAGTTCCCAAGAGTGCTAACTACATACTACTGTACAGTAAGTTAACTCTAGACGAAAAACCCCTCGTTAAGGAGCTTTCCAAGAGTGGCTGGATACAGTGCGCCAGGGAGGAATCGAACCCCCAACCAACGGATTAAGAGTCCGCTGCTCTACCTAGTTGAGCTACTGGCGCTATTGGG
>Ga0208639_1001332_pt1 | contig 16249 bp, 16 predicted proteins | sample ETNtaG_33_FD_185772 | JGI IMG/M metagenome (GOLD analysis project Ga0208639, IMG submission 185772) | Marine microbial and viral communities from oxygen minimum zone, Eastern Pacific Ocean - ETNP201310SV76 (SPAdes) (version 2) | ecosystem: Environmental > Aquatic > Marine > Oceanic ...
GGAAGTCCCGTTTCTTTCATCACTTTTAATGCTGTATAAGCTTCTTCAGCATAATAAAAAGTTTCTCCAATTAATATATCGGCTCCCTCTTCAACTGCCCATGTAACCATTTCTCTAAACATTTTTTCTACTTCTAATTGGGCCTTTTTATCATTTTGATTCCAAATATTTGAATTTGAAATATTACCAGCCATTAAATTTTCTTCACCTACGAGTGGACTGGTTGCAACTTTTTTTGCAATTTTTAATGCTGCTCTATTAAGAGGTTCTAATAATTCCTCTTTGCCAATAACTCGCATTTTTTCTCTATGTCCATTATATGTAAAGGCCTGAACGATATCTGATCCAGCATGTTGAAAATCTCTATGCAAATTTTCTAATGCTTCTGGATGTTCCAAAGAAACCATAGGAACAAACTCTCCAGACGACATATATCCTCTTTTCTCTATTTCAAAAAGAAATCCTTCTGCACAAATAACTGGCCCTGAGTTTAATCTATCGATTAAACCTTTTTTATTTTCTTTACTCATCTTCTTCTCCTTTTTAGTGCTTTGACATATGTCGGGTGCACAATTTGGTTAAATAACCCGGTTTTTTTTAATTAAAGTAAAAAAAAACCACCTGAAAAATAGGTGGTTCCATAGAAACATCTATTTAGCAGGTTTTATAAAGCGCCCGCAATTTGACTTAAATCGGCGCTGAATTAAAGTTAACACAAAACTAATATAAAAGCAAATAATTAAGAATATTGTTTTTTGTTAAAAAAAATTTATCCTATAAATTATGGCAAGATCCTATTTTCTAATGAAATCTGAACCTGATGTCTGGTCTATTGAACAACAGAAAAAGGCTGGAAACAAAGGAACGCCTTGGGATGGTGTTAGAAATTATCAAGCAGCAAAAAATTTAAAAGCTATGAAAAAGGGTGATCAATGTTTTTTTTACCACTCAAATATTGGAAAGGAAATTGTAGGAATAGTTGAAGTAATAAAAGAACATTACTTAGATAAAACAGACCAATCTGGTCGGTTTGTTGCTGTTACAGTTAAATTTTTAAAAAAATTAAATAAACCAATAACCCTTGAAAGAATTAAAAAAAACAAGAAATTAAGCCATTTATCACTTATAAAACAAAGTCGTCTATCTGTAATGCCAATAGACTCTAAAAGCTGGAAAATCCTAAATAACATGGGTAAGATTTAAATAAAAAATTATTTATGCCAAAAAAAAGAAGGAAATCTAAAATTAAAAAAAAATCCTCAAGAAAAAAGAAGGTTAAAAGTAGAAAAAAAATTTCAAAAAAAAAAGCAGTAAAAAGAAAAACCAAAACAAATAAACGATCATCAAAAAAAATTCAAAAGAAAAAAGATAGCTCTTCATCGCAAGAATTAATTTTTAAAATAAAACCAGAGTGGATTAAAAGTAGTCTAGCAAATAAATTGCAATATCAAAATAAATATAAAGAATCCATTAAAAATAATAATGCTTTTTGGAAAAAAGAAGGAAAAAGAATTACTTGGATCAAACCATACAAAAAAATTAAAGATGTAAAATACAGTAAAGATGAGGTGAGAATAAAATGGTTCGAAGATGGAACCTTAAACGCTTCTGCAAATTGTATTGATAGACATTTAAAAGATAAAAAAGATAAAACTGCAATTATTTGGGTTGGAGACGATCCTAAAGATACCCAAAAAATTTCTTACAAACAACTTCATCAAAAAGTTTCAAAAGCTGCTAATGGATTAAAAAAATTAGGAATTCAAAAAGGAGATAGGGTTACAATATATTTAACTATGATACCTGAACTTGCAATATTGATGTTAGCTTGTGCAAGAATTGGGGCTATTCACTCAATAATTTTTGGTGGTTTTTCAGCTGAATCTATTTCAGGAAGAGTAAACGATTGTAAATCTGAATATATTATAACTGCTGATGAGGGTGTTAGAGGTGGAAAAACTATACCATTAAAAGCTACAACAGATGAAGCATTGATAAATTGTCCAGATGTTAAAAAATGTATCGTTGTTAAAAGAACGGGAAATTATGTTTTTTGGAATAATGATAGAGATGTTTGGTATCATGATTTAATTAAAGATGTTCCAAATCATTGTGAACCAGAAGAAATGAATGCGGAAGATCCATTATTTATTCTTTATACATCAGGATCTACAGGTAAACCAAAAGGTGTTTTACATACAACAGGTGGATATATGGTTTATGCATCTATGACTCATCAATATATTTTTAACTATAAACCAAAAGACATTTACTGGTGCACTGCAGATATTGGATGGGTAACTGGTCATAGTTATATAATTTATGGACCACTTTCTAATGGAGCAACAACAATTATGTTTGAGGGAGTTCCAAATTACCCTGATAACTCTAGATGGTGGCAAATCGTAGATAAGTTTAAAGTTAATACATTTTATACTGCACCAACAGCTATACGATCTTTAATGAGAGAAGGAAATGAACCAGTAAATAAAACATCAAGAAAATCTCTTAAACTATTAGGAACAGTCGGGGAACCTATAAATCCTGAAGCTTGGATGTGGTATTATAAAACTGTTGGAAATTCAAAGTGTCCAATAGTAGATACTTGGTGGCAAACTGAAACTGGAGGGATTTTAATTGCACCACAAACCGGAGCTATTCCTTTAAAACCTGGTTCTGCAACAAAACCTTTTTATGGTATTAAGCCTCTTCTCGTAGATAAAGATGGTAAAGAAATAAAAGGAGCTGGTGAAGGTAGACTTTGTATTGCTCAATCTTGGCCAGGCCAAATGAGAACTGTTTATGGTGATCATCAAAGATTTATTGATACTTACTTCTCTCAATTTGATGGAAAATATTTCACTGGTGATGGGTGTAAAAGAGATAAAGATGGATATTACTGGATCACAGGTAGAGTTGACGATGTAATTATCGTATCAGGACATAATCTTGGTACAGCAGAAATTGAAAGTGCTTTTGTTGCACATCCTAGAGTTGCTGAAGCAGCAGTTGTTGGTTATCCCCATGATATTAAAGGTAATGGATTATATTGCTATGTAACTTTAAATGCAGGGGAGTCAGAAACTGGAGATCTTGAAAGAGAATTAAAACTTTGGGTTAGAAAACAAATTGGACCATTGGCAACTCCTGACCTTATACATTTTACTCCTGGACTTCCTAAAACTAGATCTGGAAAAATTATGAGAAGAATTTTAAGAAAAATTGCAGCAAATGAACATAGTCAATTAGGGGATACTACTACTCTAGCTGACCCAAGTGTTGTTGATAGTTTAGTTGAAAACAGAAAAAATACTTAAAATTTTATTCTCTCTTTAAATTCTTTTTTAACAATGTCCCACTTCAAGATTACTGAGTTTAAAACTATCTTTCGATCTAAAGTTTTTAACTCCTCTGCAATAGGTGCCCACTTATATAATGATAGAGCACTAGAGTTAAATGGAAGATCTTTATAATAAATATCCCAGTTTATATTTTGTAACCTATCATTAAAATTTTTTTTTGCTTCTTCGATTATATCAAGTGGCATTTTATTTGTAGTTTCATCATCTAAAATTTTTAGAAAAATTTCTTCAGCTTTATGAAAATCTTGATAGTTTAAGTTAGTTTTTAAGTAAGAAAATATATAAAAAATCAGATCCTGAAGAGCTACAACATAAATATTCCATTTAGCGAAGTCTACAGATTTCATAAATTTATCATTTTCAAAGTGAAGAACATATCTTGTCCCCATCCTAGTTTTTAAATATCCATAAAGAGTTACTTGAGTTACCCAGGCTGATTTTGATTGTATGAAACTCTCTAGTTCATCTAAATTAGTTATTTTTTTCTTTGGTATGAATGCTTTAAAAAGAGTAAAAAGATAAACTTTAAAATCATTCCAAGATAAATCTTTCCAAGTTAATTTATATTTACCCATAAAATTGATATTTAATTGATTTATACCTCAAAAATACCACCAATATGAACAATATTAACACTTTAAATCTCTTTTATAATCGCTATGGTTTCCGGCAGTTATAACTAAAAGAGAGAGGTATTATAATGTCAAAACAATCACAACACTGGGAAAAAACCAGAGGATTGCTAATGATGACTTTAGCAATTTGGTTTGTATTCTCAATTGGCATCTTTCTTTTTGGAGCTGAAATGGAATCGGTCACTGGACCGTTCGGTTATCCACTGACATATTGGTTTACTTGTCAGGGATCTCTTGGAATTTTCGTAGTCTTAATTTTTTGGTTTGCGAATAAACAAGAAAAAATCGATGAAGAGTTTGGCTTCTCAGAAAGAGGGGATGACTAATGATTAAAGGTAATTTTATAGACAATTTGCCTAAGGTTTATGGAATCTATACCGGAGGTTTTATAGGTTTTATAATCATAATGGCAATTGGCGAGCAGATGGGTATGACAGCGAAAACAATTGGTATTTGTTTCGTTGCCTTCACAGTAGCCATCTACGCTATAATTGGTTATCTATCACGAACTGCTCAAGCAGATGCGTATTACGTAGCAGGAAGACAAGTACCAACCGTGTTCAACGGAATGGCAACTGCAGCTGACTGGATGTCAGGTGCATCATTCGTTGCAATGGCAGGTGGTATTTACTTTAAAGGCTACGGTTATATGGCACTACTTGTAGGTTGGACTGGTGGATATGTATTGGTTGCATCTTTATTAGCACCATACCTAAGAAAATTTGGCTGTTACACAGTTCCAGATTTTATAGGTACAAGATACGGTGGTAATTTAGCGCGATTACTTGCAGTAGTAGTATTAACTGTTGCTTCATTTACTTATGTGACCGCACAAATTAACGCTACGGGTACTATTGCATCAGTTGCTTTAGATATTCCTTTTCAATATGCTGTATACGTTGGATTAATAAGTATCTTATTATGTTCGATGTTAGGTGGTATGAGAGGGGTAACTTGGACACAGGTTGCACAATACATTGTACTAATCATAGCTTACTTACTTCCAATATTCTGGATCAGTAACAAAATGGGTGCGGGTTTTTTCCCACACTTTATGTTAGCTGATGAAGTAGCTAGAATTGGTGAATTAGAACAACAGTTTGGTTTTGTGAAAAACTCTGCTGCTGATCTTGCAAATGTACCAAAAGGATTAGCTGGAATAACTAAGGCTCACTCAGCGGTTAACGCTACGCCTTGGGCATTTATTTCATTAGCACTTGCAATGATGATGGGAACAGCATCATTACCTCACGTGATGATGAGATATTTCACTACTCCAAGTGTAAAAGCAGCTAGAAAATCAGTAGGTTGGTCTTTGTTCTTTATCTTCTTACTTTATTCTTCTGCTCCAATGTTAGCGACACTATCTAAATTGTCATTGATTGATCCGTCATTACCAACAGGTATTATCGGTAAATCAATTGCAGAAGTTCAAGCGATAGATTGGTATCAAAACTGGAACCAAGCAAACTTAATGTTTGTAAGCGACTTTAACGGAAATGGAACTCTTGAATTAAACGAGTTTTTCATGGGTGGTAAAGCCGTTGTGTTAGCAACTCCAGAAATAGCTGGATTACCATACGTAATCTCAGGTCTAGTTGCTGCTGGAGGTATGGCTGCTGCCATGTCAACAGCCGATGGTTTGGTTCTAGCAATTGCAAATGCTTTATCACATGACTTGTACTACAAGATCATTGATCCAAAAGCAGAAACTGCAAAAAGACTAGTTGTTGCAAGGGTATTACTTGTAGTAATTGGTTTTGCTGGAGCAACTATTGCAGCTATGGAGATCCAAGGTATCTTAGGTTCAGTAATTTGGGCTTTTGACTTTGCGATGTCTGGATTGTTCTTCCCACTTGTACTTGGTGTATGGTGGAAGAGAGCTAACAGAGAAGGTGCTATTGCTGGTATGGCTTTAGGTCTAATTTCTGGTACTTGGTACTTAATTTGGGTACGAACTGGCGGAAGTGGATTCTTAGGTATTACTCAGTTAACGTTTGGTATCTTCGGTTCTGCAGTTAGTTTGATATCTATGGTTGTTGTAAGTTTAATGACTTCAGCACCAAATGCTGCAACGCAAAAAATGGTTGATGAGGTTCGTATACCATCTGGTAGATCGATCCTTGGCAAACAATAAAAAATCTTATTTAGGGGCGATTAATTTCGCCCCTTTTAATTCAATTAATTTCTAATATATATTCAAAAGTGTCTGCTAATTTTCATCCTCTAGTTTACATAATTGACTACATTCTTGGTGTAATAATGTGGACATTAATTGGAAGAGTTGCAATGAACATTTTTCAAAAAGAAGATTCTCAATTTTTTTTTATGAAAGTTTTTGTTAAATTTACCAATCCATTACTAAGAATTTTTAAACCTTTAACTCCTTCATTCGTAATCCAACCTCTAGTTCCACTATATGTTGCCTGGTTTTTTTTTATGATTAGATTTTATTTAATGCCTTGGGTTTTGGGTTATTCTGTAATGGGTATGTTATCTTTTCCTCTAGAAAGTGAAATTTCGAGACAAATTTACCAATTTTTTAATTCAATTAAATTTTAAAAATTGATACTAGTAAATCTAGTTATCAATGAAAAAAATACAAATTTCACCATCAATCTTATCGGCTGATTTTAATCAATTAGGTAATGAAATAAAAAGATTAAAAGACGGAGGTGCTGACATGATCCATGTAGATGTCATGGATGGTCATTTTGTTCCAAATTTAACAATTGGGCCTCCTGTAATTAAAGCATTAAAAAAACAATCATCAATGATTTTTGATGTTCATTTAATGATTTCTCCAGTTCATGAATATATTAAAGCTTACTCAGATGCCGGTGCAGATATAATTACAATACATCCTGAAGCTACAGATAATTTAAAATTATCAATTTTAAAAATTAAAGAATTAAATAAAAAAGTTGGCGTATCCTTAAACCCTGAAACTAAAGTTGATGTTATTCTTGAACATTTAGATAAAATTGATTTAGTATTAGTTATGAGTGTAAATCCAGGATTTGGTGGTCAAAAATTTATGCCAGAAGTTTTAAATAAAATAAAAGAATTAAAAAAAATTCAAGAAAATAAGAAACTTAATTTTGATATAGAAATTGATGGTGGCATTAATTTTGATAATGCTAAAATAGCAATAGAAGCAGGGGCTAATATTTTAGTCTCAGGAACTACAATTTTTAAAAGCAATGATGGAGATATTAAAAAAAATATTGAATTATTAAAATCAAAATAATTTCATGATTTATATAAGTCGATTTTTTTCAAACATCTTTAATCAAATTAGAAAATTTTATCTAAACTCTAATCTTTATGATAAAAAAATTTCTAAAATAAATAGTAAAAATTTAATTTATAAACCTAGCCCACATTTACTTTCATCTTTAATTAAATATAAAAAAAAAATTAGAATTGAAGATTTTTCATTAGATGAAATTTGGAATAATAAAAATATAAGTAATAAAGATTACAAACACTTAAATAATTTTTACTGGTTTTTCAGTTTAGATCTAAAATCTTCAAAACAAAATACACAAACAGTAATTAAGAATTGGATTAACAATAATTACAAATACAATAGTAAAAGTTGGAATTTTGATTTAACAGCAAAAAGAATTATTGCTTGGTTATCCTGTCATAATCTTACTTATGAAGAAAGTAGTAAGGAATATAGAGATAATTTTGATATAATAATACAAAAACAAGCTAATCATTTAATTAATGAAGTTAATAGATCAGATCTTGTTGATGATAAATTAATTGGATGTGCATCAATTATATTGGTTGGACTTTGTTATCAAGATGAAGAAAAATATTTATCTTTTGGATCAACTCTATTAAAAAAAATTTCTAAAATAGCCTTAGATAATTATGGTTTTCCAAAATCAAGAAGTATCAAACAATTAATTTTTTATCTAAAATATTTTATCTTAATAAGAGAATGGTTTAAAGAATCCCAAATTAAGGTTCCTGAACATATTGATGAAACAATTTATTACCTTGGGCAAGGTTATTCTTTTATTTGGCAAAATATTAACTCTGATGTCTTATATAATGGAAATAACATCTCAGACAATAACAACTTTGATAACTATTTAAAAAGATTAGGTTATAAATTTAAAAATGAAGATCAGGATTTTGGTGGATATATAATTTTAAAAAATAAAAAAATTTGTCTAACAATGGATGTTGGTCCTTCACCAAATTTGGCATTTTCTAAAGATTATCAATCTGGAGCTTTATCTTTTGAAATTATTTCTAATGGAATAAAATTAATAAGTAATTGTGGATATCATAAAGAAAGTAATATTAAACTAAATGAATTATCAAAATCAACTGCTGCACAAAGTACATTAACTATTGATGACAACTCCTCATGTAAATTTACTAAAATTAATAACTCATGGTTAATAAAAAAAGGTTTAAAGATTATAAAAAAGAATATTGTTTTTGAAAAAAATTATTGGAAAATCAATGCCTCTCACGATGGTTATCTAAAAAAATATAATGCAATCCATGAAAGAGAAATTGAATTTTATCCCGAACAAATGACTTTTATTGGTACAGATAAAATAATTAAAAAAACAAATAATAATTATAAATTTGATATTCGGTTTCATGTAGAACCAAACGTTAAATTAATGAAAACTCAAGATAATAAAACAATCTTAATTGAATTGAACAATGAAGGTTGGAAATTTACATGTAATAATTATGAGATAAATATTGATAATGGCTTGTATTTCGGTAATAAAAATTCTTATACTGATAACCAAAATATTTTTATTTCTGGTATTTCCAATAACCAAACTGAAAATATTAAATGGGAAATAAAAAAAATATAATGAAAAAAATACAATCCGCTTTAATATCCGTATCAGATAAATCAAATTTAAAACCTCTTTTACAAATTCTTCACAAAAATAAAATTAAATTAATTAGTTCTGGTGGAACTTTTAAAACTATTCAAAAACTTAAATTTAAGTGTATAGAAGTCTCAAATTTTACTGGTTCTAACGAAATTCTTGATGGCAGAGTTAAAACATTACATCCAAAAATTTATGCAGGAATTTTAAATAAAAGAAATAATAAATCACATTTAAAAGAGTTAAAAAATAATAATTTTGAAAATATTGATTTAGTCATTGTTAATTTTTATCCATTTGAAAAAACTTTAAAAAAAACAAAAAATCATAATAAAATTATTGAAAATATTGATGTAGGCGGACCTACAATGGTGAGGGCTGCTGCAAAAAATTATAATGATGTAACTGTAATTACATCAACAGAACAATATTCAGAACTTATAAATGAATTAAAAATTAACAAAGGAACTACTTCGCTAGAATTTAGAAAAAAAATGTCTCAATTAGCTTTTATTGAAACAGCATACTACGATTCAGTAATATCAAATTACTTCAATAAAACTTCAAATATATATTTTCCTCAAAAAAAAATTATTCATGGAAATTTAATAGAAAAATTAAGATATGGTGAAAATCCTCACCAAGAGAGTGCTATTTACTCACAAAACAAAAATTTAAAAATAGATAAAATTCATGGAAAACAATTAAGTTATAATAATTACAATGATATATTTTCTGCATTAACCATTTCTAAAACTCTACCAAAAAATACGGGTACTGTTATTATAAAACATGCCAATCCTTGTGGAGTATCAATTCTTAAGAATAAAATAGATAGTTATAAATCTGCTTTAGCATGTGATCCTATAAGTGCTTTTGGTGGAATCGTTTCCTGTAATTTTAAAATCAATAAAAGTTTAGCTTTAGAACTTAGTAAAATTTTTCTTGAAGTAATTATTGCTAATGGCTTTGATAAAAATGCTCTTAAATTATTGAAGTCAAAAAAAAATTTAAGACTAATTGATGCTTCTAATTTTTTATTAAATGAGATTTTAAGATTTAATTCTGTAAATGATTCTATTTTAGTACAATCTGAAGATAAAAAAATATTTTCTAAAAAAGATTTTAAAGTTGTTTCAAAAAAGAAACCAACCAAAACACAATTTGATAATTTAATTTTTGCTTTTAATGTTTGTCGTTATGTAAAATCTAATGCAATTGTGCTTGCAAGTAATAAAACTACGATAGGGATTGGATCAGGACAGCCTAGTAGACTTGATAGCTGTCAAATTGCTATTGATAAGATGAATAAATTCAAAAATACTGAAAAAGAAATTGTTGCTGCTTCTGATGCTTTTTTTCCATTTGTTGATGGTATTGAAAAACTAATTCAATCAGGTGTTTCTGCTATTATTCAGCCAGCAGGATCAATTAGAGACAAGGAAATTATAAAATTTGCGAATACAACAGAAGCTGTGCTAGTTTTTTCTAAAACTAGACATTTTAGACATTAAATTTTATCAATTTTAGCTGCTAAAATAAAATCATTTTCGGATAAACCTTCAATTGCATGTGTTGTGATATTAATTTTTGCATAACCCCAGCCAAATGAAATTTCGGGATGATGCCCTTCCTCTTCTGATATTTTTCCCACTTCATTAACAAATTTTTGACTTTCTAAAAAATTTTTAAAATTAAATTTTTTTTCTAAAAAAAAAATACCTTTATTATTTTTAATAATACTCCAACCATCAACTTTTTTTTGGTATTTATGAATTTCAGAAATATCGAATGGAATAACTCCACCTTCACAAGGTATACATTTTTTTTCTGAAAGTTTATTCATCTAAATTATATCCTAATTCTATTGGAGCGGGCAAAGGGGGTCGAACCCTCGACCTTCTCGTTGGCAACGAGACGCTCTACCACTGAGCTATGCCCGCAAATTAATGTAGTATAATTAGTCGTTTTTTTAATTCAAGCAATATTAAATATGATATATTTTTCACCAATGAAAAAAGAAGATTTACCAAAAATAATATCTATATTTCCTTTAAGCAATTTTATAATTTTTCCAAATACCACTGTCCCATTAAATATTTTTGAGCCAAGATATATAGATATGGTTAATGATAGCATGAGTCACAACAAACTTATTGGAATGATACAACCAAAAATAAAACCCACTACTTATGGAATTTTTGATGCTGCAGAACTTAAAAATCATCTTAATCCAGACCTACATGAAATTGGTTGTATGGGAAAAATAACAAGTTTTAAAGAAATTGAAGATGGTAAATTTTTAATTGAATTAAAAGGAATTATTAGATTTCAAATTATAAAAGAAATTCAATCAAAAAAGAAGTATCGTGAATACGAAATAAATTTTAGTAATTTTTATGATGATCTTGATGTTAAAATTGAGAATATTCAATTTTCTGATTTAAAACTTATTTTTAAAGACTTGAAGAAACTTTTTGAAAAAAGAGGTTTTATAATTAACTGGAAAGGACTAGAAAAGCAAAGCTTAGATGAAACTATCAATGCATTAGCTATGGCCTCTCCATTTACACTCGCAGAAAAACAAATTTTATTAGAAGCAAAAAATTTACAAACAAGAAAAAAAAAAATTTCAGAAATATTAACAACTTATTCATTTGATAATTATAATAATACTACAGTTCAATAATTTTAAATTACTAAACCGTTGTTAGCAATTTTTTCAAAAGATCTATTTAAAAATTTATTTTTTCCAAAAAATTGAATTGATTTACTAAAAAAATCATTTTTCATCTTACTTTCTAATTTGAAAAACTCATACACAAAATCAATACTACTTGAAAAAAGATAATTTTTGTGTCTAGTTTTTTTCTCAAAATCAACACATATAGAATTATCTAAATCTAAACCATGATCTAGCTTAAATTTTATTAATTCAGATATATCTTTGATATCTCTCAGAGACATATTAAAACCTTGTCCAGCTAATGGATGTAATTTATGTAATAAATCTCCAAAAGCTAAAATATTTTTATAATAATAAGATCTTAAATTAGATGATTTTAATTCAAAGGAAGCTAATTCACCAAATTTTATAATAGAATATTTAGTATTATATTTTTTAATTAATCCTTTTAAATCTACATTTTTATTTCCTTGTATTGAATAAACAATGGAAGTTTCTTTTGTAGAAATAGGCAAAAATGCAATTGGTCCTCTTTCTGTAAATGTCTGAGAGGCAACATTGTTGTTTCTTAGTTCTTTGTGTTTAATAATTGTTGTGTGTGCATAACTATTATAATTTTTTTTCATTTTTTTGAAAAAAAATTTATTTGTAATTGCATTATAGCCATCACAATTAATAATTAAATTATAATCTTTAATATTAAAATTTTGAAAATTATTTTCATTCTTAAAATTACAAAATTTATTTTTTTTAAGTTTTGATAATAAATATTTTTGTAAATCGTAGTTTTTAATAATTGCAAAAAGTGGTTGATCATCATTCTGAAAATCTAGAATTTTCTCATTTTGTAAATTATCAGAATAAATTTCTATTTTGTTAATATTCCATGAAAATTTTTTTATATCTAAAATATTTTTATTAAAAAAATCTAAATTTTTTTTTGATATTCCAATTGTTCGAGTCTTATTATACTTAAAAAAATTTTTATTTGAAAAAATATCAACAAATATTCCTTTGTTAACCAAAGATTTAGCTAAACTTAAGCTTGTTAATCCATCACCTAGTATGCAGAGTTTCATCATATTTTTAATTTTAACAACAAAAATTAGATGATACAAAGTGATAAATTTGATTCATCTAATATGGATATAAAAAAACTATCTAATACAGCCTTAATGTTTGTAATTAAGCGATTAATTGAAATCTTGGGTATTTGTATCTCTTTATTTGGAATTTTTATATTTATTGCATTAGTTTCATATTCTCCTAATGACCCAAATTTTATTTTTCCAGATAATACTGTTATTAAAAATATATTAGGATATCAAGGAAGTTTTATATCTGACTTTTTATTACAATCTATTGGATTAATTGCTTATTTGGTTCCAATTACTTTTATCCTTACAGGAACAAATATTTTTAGAAAAAAAGAGATTTTCCTATTGATTGAAAATACTTTTTTTATTGTAATATATTCTCTTTTTGGATCTTTATTCTTTAATATTTTTTATATAGAAACTTTTACACTTTATATAAATGGAAATGGAGGATTTGTTGGGAACTATTTAAGTAAAACTTTTATAAAAAGTTTAATTAATTCTTATAATAATTTTTTTTATTATTTTTTTATATTAATAACAATATTCTTTTTTTTATTAAGTATAAATTTTAATCCAAAAAATTTTTTTCAAGGTATAAAAAAATTAATTCAATTTATTTTGAAAAAAAATATAAAAAATTATACAAATAAAAATGAAGTGATAGATGAGTTTATTCCACAAGAAGAAATTAAAGATTTGATACAGGAGGATTTACCATTTATTAAAACAGAAAATATTAAATCTTCAAATAAAACTAAATTTTTACTCCCATCAATTGATTTATTAAAAGTTCCTTCAAAGAAAGAGAGAGAGAATTTAAATAAAAATGAAAATAATAATCCTGAATTTCTTGAAAAGATTCTTTTAGATTTTGGTGTAAATGGAAAAATAAAAAAAGTAAGTCATGGACCTGTTGTAACTTTAAATGAATTTGAGCCTGCTGCGGGTATTAAAGTTTCTAAAATAATTAATCTTTCTGATGATATTGCAAGAAATACAAGTTCTGAATCTGCTAGAATAGCTACTATTCCTGGAAGCAACACAGTAGGCATTGAACTTCCCAATTTACTAAGAGAAAATGTTTATTTAAGTGAAATATTAAACACCACAGATTTTAAAAAAAAAGAAATTAAATTACCAATAGCTTTAGGTAAAAATATTTCTGGAACACCTGTCGTTGGAGATTTATCGTCCATGCCTCATTTATTAATTGCTGGTACAACTGGGTCTGGTAAGTCAGTTTGTATAAATACAATAATTTTATCACTTCTTTACAAACATACACCAGAAAAATGTAAATTTATTCTTATAGATCCCAAGATGTTAGAACTTTCTACTTACGAAGGAGTTCCGCATTTACTTTGTCCTGTCATTACAGAAGCTAAAAAAGCTGCTTCTGTTTTAGGCTGGGTAGTAAAAGAAATGGAAAGTAGATACAGATTAATGACCAAAGAAGGAGTTAGAAATATTGATAGTTATAATGCAAAACATAAACTTCCTATGCCTTATATAGTTGTTGTAGTTGATGAAATGTCCGATTTGATGTTAGTTGCTGGAAAAGAAATCGAAAACTATATTCAAAAATTATCTCAAATGGCAAGAGCAGCAGGAATTCATATTATTATGGCTACTCAAAGACCAAGTGTTGATGTAATTACAGGTACAATTAAAGCCAATTTTCCTACCCGTATTTCATTTCAAGTAACATCTAAAATAGATAGTAGAACAATTTTAGGTGAACAGGGTGCTGAGCAGTTATTAGGTAAAGGAGATATGTTATATATGTCTTCAGCAAATAAAATCGTAAGAATCCATGCCCCTTTTGTATCGGATAACGAAATAGAAAAAATCAATAATTTTTTAAGATCTCAAGCAGAACCAGATTATGTTGATGAAATTTTAAACTTTGTTGATGAAAAAGAAATAAATGAAACTTCAAAAAATCAAGGAGATAAAGATGAACTTTATCAAACTGCTGTTGAAATAATTAAATCAGAAGGAAAAGCTTCAACATCTTTTTTACAAAGAAAACTTCAAATTGGCTATAATCGTGCAGCAAGAATAATTGATATGATGGAAGCAGAAGGTATTGTTAGTAAAGCAAATCATGTTGGAAAACGAGATGTTCTTTAATGAAAAAAATCTTTTTAATTATATTTTTTATAGTCTCAACTAATAATGTTTCAGCATCAATAAAAGACAATATAATTAATAAATTAAAAGATATTGAAAATATATCTTTTAATTTCGAGCAAAATATCAATGGAAAAATTGAAAATGGAAATTGTACAATTAAATATCCAAAAAAAATTTTTTGTAAATATGATTTAAGCAATCAAAAAATTTTAGTCTCAAATGGCAAATCTTTAGTGATAAAAACTTTAAGTAGTTATTATCATTACTCACTAAAAAAGACTCCATTAAATTTGATTTTAAATAAAAATTTTTTATTAGAAAAGATCAATAATTTAAAAGAAAGAAATATTAATGATCAATTTGTAAATTATAATTTTATAGAAAATGAAAATGAAATAAATTTATTTTTTGATAAAAATACTTTTAATTTAATTGGTTGGCAAACTATTGATATTTATCAAAATATTAGTATTACCTATCTTTCTTCTATTAAAAGAAACCAAAAATTAAAAGAAAACTTATTTATACTTCCACAACAAAATTAATTTATAATAATACAGTTTCTGTTTTAAAAATTTTCATACCTCTAGCAATATAATTTTTCAAAGCATTGTGGTGATCTAAAGAACATGTATGTACCCAAACTCTTTTGGGTTTATTTAAAAATGAATTTTTTATAGCAGATGATAAAAGGTAAGAGCCTAATTTTTGATTTTGATATTCTTCTAATAAACCCAAATAAGCTATTTCAACTTCATTTAAATTTAAAATGAGCTCAAAATAACCAGCTAAATCCTCCTTAAATTTTAAAACATAAGTTTTAACTTTTTTATCTGATACATATTCAATCCATTGTTTTTCCGTCCAAACCAAACGATCGACCCAGTGATGATTTTTTCCTACATTTTTATAGAAAAATTTATTAAGCTGAAAATCAACAGGGTCGACAAGTTGAACTGAATGTTTATCTGAATTATAAAAAGAGCCTTTAAAATCCTCAAGAGAAGATATTTCTAAATAATTTCTTTCTACCTTTTTGTTCACTCAACCATCTTGCCAACTCTTTCACCTCCAAATAAATGAAAGTGTAAATGAGGTACTTCTTGGCCTCCATGTTCACTTATGTTTGCTAATGCTCTATAGCCTTTGCCTGTATCCACTGAAATTCCAAGCTTTTTAGCAACAATATTAATTCCTTTTAATAATCCTACCATCTCATCTGATGAAGCATTATTACTAAAATCATCTAAATCTATGTATTTTCCTTTTGGAATTACTAGTGCGTGAATTTTTTTTTGAGGATTGATGTCATGAAAAGATAATACAAAATCATCCTCATAAATTTTTTTACAAGGAATTTCACCCCTTAAAATTTTTGCAAAAATATTATTATCATCATATTTCATTATTAAACCTTTATTTTTTTCTTTTATTTAATTCTTCCATTACA
>Ga0208639_1001333_pt1 | contig 16224 bp, 18 predicted proteins | sample ETNtaG_33_FD_185772 | JGI IMG/M metagenome (GOLD analysis project Ga0208639, IMG submission 185772) | Marine microbial and viral communities from oxygen minimum zone, Eastern Pacific Ocean - ETNP201310SV76 (SPAdes) (version 2) | ecosystem: Environmental > Aquatic > Marine > Oceanic ...
GGTTTTTACGCATGTTTACGGTATTGGCATATATCGAAAAACATACAGGAAGAAAATCTAGAACATGTAACCTAAGCCCATTCTCATCACATCATCATTATTTTTAGATCCCATTTCAAGTTTAAATGAAATATTATCTAAAGGTTTTAAGGTTACACCAAATAATGAGATATCTGTAGCATCATCATTATCATCTTTATTGTAAGAACTGTTTCTCATCCATACATAAATATCGCCATCACAACCAACCATATGAGCAATATTATAACCTAAATCAAGGTAGTACCCTGAAGAAGACTCAGTTTCTACTAAAGTGCCAGTGCCATCATCCCATAAGTTGTTAGAATAATCAATCATACCATACTCTAATCTTGCATACATATTATTTTTAGAATATGTTCCATTAAACTCAGTTAAAGTAACACCTATTGCTTCACCACCATTTACATGATCATCAGAAACAGGAGCATCATTCATTGTCATAGAACCACCAAGTTTCACACTTTCCATTCCTGTCCATGAACCTTGTAAAGTTTTAGTCCAGCTAGCAGTAGTTGAAGAAACACCTTTCATTCTTCCATTTCTAATGCCTTTGCCGATTCCATCACCATCTAAATCACCTGTCATAGTAAAATTCCAATTAAAATCACCGTTTTTACCATAGAAAGCGAAACCATTATCAAACCATGTCGTTGGAATAATATATTTATTATATTCAGGTCTTTCAACGCTCAAGAATGTTGGAGGCTCATGGTATTCATTTGTAACGCCTGCTGGCACAAGTAAAACACCACCTTTCCAACCCCAATTTCCATTAGAGTAGTTTAAGTAAGCCTGTTCCATAGCAAGATATCCACCATCACCTTCACTATAAACCATATTATGCTCAACTTCAACTTCTGACATCATTGACCATTGAGAATCGAATTGATGTTTAATATAAAAAATGAAACGATGAAAATCAAGTTTACCATCACCATCATTTGCTTCCATGTCATAGTGTAATTCACCATAACCACCAATAGAGGTTGTACCATCTTCTACGAATTCATCAGCGCAAATAAATGCGAATAATAAAGCTGTTAATAAGAGTATTTTTTTCATTGTACTTTCATTCCTTTTTTTATTTATGAAAATGAGAATCAATCTCATAATTAAATTTAAAAAAAGATATTTATATAAAAAAACATTTTTTTTTAATTCGGATAAATTAATAAATTAAGAATGAGAATAATTCTCATTATATGAAAACATTATACAGTTTAAATATTGATTCTATTGCAAAGATTTCTCATTTCGGTGATTTAAAATCTATGACTAGATTATCAGAGATGGGGATGATTCCAGGTACTAAAGTGCGCTTAATTAAAAAAACACCTTTTGGTGGTCCAGTTCAAGTTAAAATTAATGATTATTACTTAATACTTAGGAAAGAAGATGCTACTAAAATTTATATAGTTAATAGTGATGAAGAATAAATTTGAATTTTCAATTCTAGGTAATCCAAATTCTGGTAAAACAGCAATATTTAATTTATTAACAGGTTTAAATCAGAAAGTTTCAAATTATCCTGGAATTACAGTTGAAAAGAAATCCTCAAACATAAGAATTAATAATAAGGATATTATACTTAATGATTATCCAGGATCTTATAGTATTAAATCTCAATCAATTGATGAATCAGTAGTTAGAGATGCGGTTTTATCATGGATGAGTAATATAGATTCTCAACCTGATGGAATTATTTATGTAGCAGATATAACTAATTTAAGAAGGAATTTATATTTTTTCTCTCAGTTGTTACCATTAGATATTCCTATTATTGTATTATTAAATATGTCAGATATCGTTGATCCAAATCAGGTAGTGGATATTGAAAAATTAAAGAAAAATTTTAATGTTTTTGATATTATACCTTTCTCCGCTTCAAAAAAATATGGATTAGAAAACTTAAAAACTACCATAGAAAGATTGGTGGAGACTAATTTAACTCAGTTAATTAATAATAGCTTAAAGTTGTCTTTATCTAATAAAAATCTTTTAAAACCATTATTTGATATAATAAATAATCATTTAAAATTATCTAAAAAAGTAATTGAAGATTTGTCTTTATCAATATTTTCGAGTGAATCTTTTTGTAATAAATTATTTTTTAATGATTCTATTAAAACTCAACTTTTAAATGAGAGGAAAAGAATATTATCTACCATTGATAATGATATGTTGCAAAGTATTAGGACCTTGGAATCAGATTTAAGATATGGTTTTATTGATGAAGTTTTATATAAATCAGACTATAAAAAAATAAAAAAAGTTAAACTTGAGTCTAAAAGTGAAAAAATTGATAAGGTTCTAACGCATTCGATTCTAGGTCCAATTCTCTATGTTGGATTATTATATTTTATTTTTCAGTCTATTTTTACATTTGCTTCAGTTCCTATGGATTTTATAGATAGTTTAGTGACTAGTTTTGGAAATAATGTATATAGAAATTTACCAGAGGGTATGTTTAGAGATTTAATTGTTGATGGTATTATTGCTGGAGTTGGCGGGGTTGTTATATTTTTGCCACAAATAATTATATTAATGTTTTTTATGATACTGCTTGAAGATACAGGCTATATGACAAGAGTTACTTTTATGATGGATAAATATATGCGAATGATGGGACTGCATGGTAAATCTATTTTACCTATTATGAGTGGCTATGCATGTGCTATTCCTGGAATTATTTCAACTCGAACAATAGATAGTTGGAAAGAGCGGTTAGTTACAATATTAATATTACCTCTAATTAGTTGTTCAGCAAGATTACCTGTTTATGTATTGATGATAGGTGCATTTATACCTAATGTTTATATTTTTAATTTTTTTAGTTTGCAAGGCCTTGTTATGGTTGTTATGTATTTTTTAGGTACTGTAACAGCATTTATATTAGCAAAAGTTTTTAGTAAATTTTTATCAGAAAGAAGTAATCCAACATTAATAATGGAAATTCCTTCATATAGGCTACCAATTATTAAGTCTGTTTATAAGCAGTTAATAAATAGGTCTAAGTTGTTTTTAGTTAATGCAGGTAAAATTATAATGCTTATTTCAATTGCTTTATGGTTTTTGGTATCCTTTCCTAAGACAGATGGTAAAAGTGTCCAAATAAGTGATAGTTATGCAGGTAAAATAGGACATTTAATTGAACCGGTAATTGAACCATTGGGCTTTGATTGGAAAATAGGTATAGGATTGATTACATCATTTGCAGCAAGAGAAGTTGTTGTAAGTACATTATCAACAATATATAATGTTGAAGATGATGGAGATGATATGATTAATTTAAAAGATGCAATGAAGAATGATATAAATCCAAAAACAGGTAAAAATGTGTTTACTCCACTTGTAGCTGTATCAATTATGGTGTTTTTTGTTTATGCTGCACAATGTGTTGCAACATTTGCTATTGTTAGAACAGAAACAAATACATGGAAATGGCCTATGTTTATGATTGGATATATGACGGCTCTTGCTTATTTAATGTCATATTTTGTATATAATTTTGGTTTGTACTTGGGATTTAGCTGAGAATTATTCTTTTTCTAGAAATGCAATAATCTCATCTGTACTATTTTTATCTAATATAATTGTTGAATAAGGATCTTTTATTATAATTAGATTAGCATTTTTTGTAAAGGTAATTCCACCATTTAATCTCATTAAACTACCTTCTTGTATTAGCATCTCTTCTTGCGTTTCTCGTTGAATAGATAGACGTGTTTCACTATTTTGCATAGTTTCTTTATTACGATTATGAACTGTCATAAATAAAGATACAACTATTACACTTGCTAATATTATAAATTCTCTATACATTTTTTATAAAAATCTCACTTTTTAATAAACTTAATTTAATATATTGAAAAAATATTATTATATACAAAATATTTTTTTTTTTTTTGATATCTATTACTCTTTTTATAAATGATAAAAGTATATTAATTTTAAGGGTTCGGATTTGATTAAACATAAAAAATTAATTTAAATAAATGCCTTATCTAACGAAACAGTTTAAATTTTGTGCTGCTCATAAGTATTGGAATGATAAATGGGACAGAGATAAAAATTATCAAGTATTTGGTGATGATATTAAAGTTCATGGTCATAATTATATATTAGACGTTACCATTACAGGGGAAATAAATCCTGACTCAGGATTTATTGTTAATATACAAGATATAAAATCTATTGTTTTTAAAAATGTAATAGATCTATTAGATCATAGCCAAATTGAAAAAGATATTGAATGGTTTCATGGAAGACAACCATCAACAGAAAATTTAGTTTTGTTTATTTGGGAGCAAATTTCATCAAAAATTAAAAAACCAGCAACATTATACAAAATTAAACTAAGGGAGACTCCAACAATATTTACAGAATATTTTGGACCAAGTATAAATGGAAATTAATAAAAAAATTGAAAAGATAACTAGAGAATTATTAGAAGAGATAGGAGAAGATCCTTCAAGAGAAGGATTATTAAAAACACCTTTAAGAGTTGCAAAATCTTGGTCATTTTTAACATCAGGTTATAAAAAAGATTTAAATAAAATTGTTAATAATGCAATTTTTACTGAAGATTGTGATAATATGATTTTGATTAAAGATATTGAATTTTATAGTCTTTGTGAACATCATTTATTACCATTTTTTGGAAGAGCACATGTTTCTTATATACCAAATGGTAAAATAATAGGGTTATCAAAAATTCCTAGAATAGTAGATTTATTTTCAAGAAGGCTTCAAGTCCAAGAACGATTAACAGTAGAAATAGCTCAAACAATAGACTCTATATTAAATCCTAAGGGAGTAGCTGTTGTTTTAGAGGCAAATCATATGTGTATGCAGATGAGAGGAGTAGAAAATAAAAATTCGTATGCTTCAACATCTAGTATGGTAGGTTTGTTTAGAGAAGATCATAAAACACGAAAAGAATTTTTAGATTTAATTAATAAGGATAAGAAATTTTAATGGATTATGATGTAACTATAATTGGTGGTGGTCCTGGAGGGTATGTTGCGGCAATAAGGGCTGCTAAATTAGGACTTAAAGTTGCTGTAATAGAAAAAAGTGATTTAGGTGGTATATGTTGCAATTGGGGATGTATCCCAACAAAAGCTCTTTTGCATAATGCATATATATTAGACTTAGTAAAGAATTCAAAGAAGTTTGGTATAGAGATTCCTTCATATAAATTAGATTGGAAAAAAGTTATAAAGAGATCTAGGGATGTAGCAAAGCGTCTAAATAAAGGAATTGAATATTTACTGAATAAAAATAAAATAGCATATATTCCTAATTATGGGAAATTAAAAGATAATAATACCATTTTATTAGATAACAATAAAAAAATAAAATCAAAATTTATTATTATAGCAACAGGTGGCCACTCTAAAACGATTCCTAATATTGATATTGATGGTAAGCATATTATATCATCAAAGGAAGCTATGAATTTAAGTGAAATACCTAAGGAGTTGATTATTATTGGCGCAGGTGCTATTGGAGTAGAATTTGCAAGTATATATAGTAGTTTTGGCTCTAAAGTTACCTTGGTTGAAGGATTAAGTCGTATTTTACCAATTGAAGATAAAGATATCTCTAGTGAGCTTGAAAAAATATTTAAAAGAAAAAAGATTAATATTTTAACAAATGCTAAAGTTAAAGGAGTAAAAATAGGTAAAAAGACCCAAGTTGTTTTTGAAGATAAAACAATAATAAAGGCAGATAAAGTTCTTATGGCCACTGGAGTAAATCCAAATATTAAAAATATTGGTTTAAAAAAAATGGGTATAGAATTAAAAGATGGCTTTATAAATGTTAATGAATTTATGCAGACAAATATTGAGAATATATATGCAATTGGAGATGTCTCAGGTCCTCCATTATTAGCACATGTTGCATCTTTTGAAGGTACTCTTGCTGCTGAGCATATTTTTGGTAAAAAAGTAAATCCTATAACATATAATAATGTTCCTTCTTGCACTTATACTAACCCAGAGGTAGCGTCAGTTGGTTTAACAGAAGAGAATGCTATTGCTAAAGGTTATGATATTAAAGTAGGTAAATTCCCTTTTAGTGCTTTAGGGAAAACTTTAGCTGAGGGAGATAGAGATGGTTTTGTTAAAATTATTTATGATTCAAAGTATGGGGAATTATTAGGATGTCATATTATAGGTAAAAATGCAACTAATCTTATATCTGAAATTTCTATTGCAAGAAATTTAGAAACAACTTACAATGAATTGTTAAATACTCTTCATCCACATCCAACTTTATCTGAAGCAATTCATGAGGCTACAGCAGATGCGCTTAATGAGGCTATTCATATATAATGTTATCAGTTAAAGATAATTTTATTATAAATATAGATTCAGAAGATTTGAATATTGATAATATCCTTTCTACTTTTAATTCAAAAGTAATCAATTATGTTAATCTTGGAAGACAATCTTATATATCAGCATGGAAATTACAAAAACAATTTCATCAATTAATTAAAAATAATGAAATTCCAAGCACTGTTTTATTTTTAGAGCATGAGAATGTATATACTCTTGGAAAAAATGCAGATAAAAATTATCTTCTAAATACATTCCCTCATATTGATGTTATAGATACAGATAGGGGTGGAGAAATAACATATCATGGTCCGGGTCAATTAGTAGGTTATCCGATTATTAATCTAAACAAATATAATAAAAGTATAACGTGGTTTATTAGATCTTTAGAGCAGATAATTATTAATACTTTAAAAGAATTTAATATTACTGGAAATAGGAAAGATGATTTTCCAGGAGTATGGGTGGATGATGAGAAAATTTGTGCTATGGGAGTAAGAATTGCTCAGTGGGTAACTATGCATGGATTTGCTCTAAATGTTAATCCCAATATGAAATATTTTGATGGCATGATTCCATGTGGAATTTTAGATTATGGTGTTACTTCAATGGTTTATAATACTAATAAGCGTATAAAATTCGAAGATATTATGAATGTTTTATCATTTGAGTTTAATAAAATATTTAATAAATGAAATTTAAAGGCTATACAAAAAAACAATTAAAAGATATTTATAAGTTGATGCAACTATCAAGGTATCTTGATGAGAAACAACTTGTTTTATTAAAACAAGGTAAAGGTTTTTTCCATATAGGGGCATCTGGTCATGAAGCTTGTACCATTGCTGCTGCGCATTGTTTTAAAGCAGGTTATGATTATGCTTATCCCTATTATAGAGATCAAGCTTTTTGCTTAGGATTTGGTATGACCTCAAAAGAAATATTATTATCCTTTTTGGCAAAAGATGACGATCCTAATTCTAGTGGAAGACAAATGCCTCAACATTATGGACATAAAAAATTAAATATTGTAAGTCAATCAAGTCCAACAGGAACACAATATCTTCAAGCTGTGGGTGCAGCTTTTGCAATTCAAAAGGATAATTCTAATTCAGTTGTATATGTTTCATCTGGTGATGGAACTACAAGTCAAGGTGATTTTCATGAAGCCTTAAATTGGGCAAGCAGAGAAAAAGCTCCTGTTGTTTTCCATGTTGAAAACAATGGTTATGCAATATCAGTTCCATTATCTGAACAAACATCTGGGGAATCTATTTATAGCATAACATCTGGTTATGAGCATTTAGATAGATATACTATTGATGGTACTAATTATTTTGAATCTGTTTTAGCCTTTAATAAGGCTATAGACAGAGCAAGAAAAGGTAAAGGGCCTACTGTTATTGAGTCAAAGGTTGTTAGGCTTTTACCGCATTCTTCTTCAGATGATCACAGGAAATATAGAACAAAGGAAGAAATTGATAAAGATAAATTAAAAGACCCTATTATAGTATTTGAGAAAGTGTGTTTAAAAGAAAAAATCATTAAAAAAGAAGAATTTGATAAAATTTATGAAGAAATTAAAAATCAAGTAGATAAAGATGCTGAATGGGCAGAGTTACAAGAAGATCCAAAACCAATAAATTCAATGAAAAATATTTATTCTGAAAATGATAATTCATTTGAAACTCCAAAAAATGTTGGAGATAAAATAGTATTAGTTGATGCTATTAATCATGCGTTAGAAGAAGAATTGATTTATAATAAGAAGATGCTTGTTTATGGTCAAGATATTGCAGGTGGTAAAGGTGGTGTTTTTACAGCAACCAGAGGCTTAACAGATAAATTTGGGAAAAATAGAGTTTTTAATTCTCCATTAGCTGAATCATCAATAATCGGTACAGCAATTGGATTATCTACGTTAGGATATAAACCGGTTATTGAAATTCAATTTGGTGATTATGTTTGGACATCTATGATGCAGATTAGAAATGAAGTAGCTACAATGAGATATCGATCAAATGGAGACTGGACTTGTCCTATTGTTATGAGAGTTCCAGTAGGTGGATATATTCATGGATCGTTATGCCATAGTCAAAGTATTGAAGGATATTTTACACATTTGCCGGGTATTAAAATAGCTTTTCCATCTAATGCCTCAGATGCTAAGGGATTATTAAAAGCTGCCTGTAGAATGGATGATCCTGTCCTTTTTTTAGAGCATAAAGGTTTATATAGGCAAGGGTTTGCATCTTCTGATGAACCTGATAGTGAATATTTATTAGAATTTGGGAAAGCTAATATTATACAAAATGGAGAGGATATAACAATAGTCACTTGGGGAGCATTGGTCCAAAAGAGTGTTGAAGCTGCAAAAAAAACAAATATTTCTGTAGAAATTATTGATTTAAGAACGCTTGTTCCCTTAGATTTTGATACAATCTTACAATCAATTAAAAAAACTAATAGGCTTATTGTTGTTCATGAGGATAATTTAACCAATGGATTTGGTGCAGAAATTGTTTCTAAAATTTCTGATGTGGGGTTTGAATTTCTTGATGCACCTATTAAAAGAGTTGCATCTAAAGATTCACCAATTCCTTATTCACAAGTTTTGGAAGATGAAATTTTAGTCCAAATAGATTGGATTGTTGATAGTATAAATAAATTAGGACAGTATTAATAATGGAGATTTTATGTCAGTAGATGTATTAATGCCTAAATTAGGGGAATCAATTACGGAAGGAACTATCCTCGAATGGAAAAAAGAGGTTGGTGATGATATCAAAAAAGATGAGACGCTCTTAGAAATTTCTACAGATAAGGTGGACTCAGAAATTCCATCTCCAGAATCGGGTAAAATTATTCAAATATTATACAAAGTAAATGATGTGGTTCCTGTAGGTGAAGTTATTGCAAGAATAGGATCAAATAATGACAAGGTTATTAAACAAGTAAAAGAGATTCCTAAGATAGATGATATAATTGATGATAACTCTACTTTGAAAAATAATGAAATTGATGATTTAGTTGTTGATTCAAATAATGTAATAAAAGAAAAGCAACACTTCTATTCTCCTTTAGTAAAATCTATTGCTAAAAAAGAAAATATATCATTAGCTGAAATGGATAATATTCCTGGAACAGGTTTAAATAATAGAGTTAATAAAAACGATATATTAAATTATATTAAATCGAATGAATCACTAGATATCAATAAATCTAAATCAGATATAGCATATTCACTGAATGATAAATTAGAACCGATGGGTCATGTTAGGTTAATGATAGCTGATCACATGAAAAAATCAAGAGATACTTCTGTACACGTATATTCAACTTCTGAGGTTGATATTACAAATATTGTTAATTATAGGAATGCTAATAAAAATAAATATTTAGATAAATATCAAACAAATTTAACATATACGCCTTTTTTTATTGATTCTGTAATTAAATCTATTCAAGGTTTTCCATTAATTAATGCAAGTATTCAAGGTAAAAATATTGTTAACAATTTAAATATTAATATTGGTGTCGCTGTTGCATTACCTGATGATAATTTAATTGTTCCTGTTATAAAAAAATCAGAGGAATTAAATTTTTTAGGGGTTGCTCGTGCATGTTCAGATTTAGCACAAAGAGCACGTGAAAATAATTTAGAACCTAACGAGGTTAAAGATTCAACATTTACCATTACAAATCCTGGTGTTTTTGGGAGTTTATTTGGGATGGGTATTATAAACCAACCTAATTCTGCTTTGTTAAGTATTGGTGCTATTCATAAGAGACCAGTAGTTAAAGAAACTAAATATGGTGATGTTGTAGTAGTAAGAAGCATGATTTATTTGACTTTAGCATATGATCATAGAATTATTGATGGTGCTTATGGTACTCGATTTTTAACTCATTTGAAAAATAAATTAGAAAATTTTAATGAAGATGGTCTACAATGATAAAAATTGAAACACCTCCTATAATAAAAAAACCAAGTTGGTTAAAAGTTAAGTTGAACACAGGAGATAACTATAAGGATATGAAGTATTTAATGAAAGAAAATTCATTGAATACAGTTTGTGAAGAAGCTAGATGTCCAAACATTTACGAATGCTGGGATGTTAGAACAGCAACAGTTATGATCATGGGTGATACTTGTACAAGATCATGTGGATTTTGTTCTGTAAAAACGGGTAAGCCAAATATAGTTGATAATAACGAACCTGATAGAGTTGCAGAGTTGGTATTAAAATTAAATTTAAGGCATGTTGTTATAACTTCAGTTGATAGAGATGATTTAAAAAAGGACTTTGGTGCTCAAATTTGGTTCGAAACAGTAAAATTAATAAAAGAAAAAGTTCCTAATTGTACTATAGAAATATTAACTCCTGATTTTAGATATTATAAGCCAGCACTAGATTTAGTATTTAAATCTAAACCAGATATTTTTTCACATAATATTGAATGTGTTGAACGTATTTCTAAATCTGTGAGGCGTAATTCAGACTGGAACAGATCTTTAAATGTTTTAGAATATGCAGTTAATAATAATATGCTAACTAAAACAGGGATGATGGTTGGATTAGGAGAGACTGATGAAGAAATTTTTGAAACAATGAGATGTGCAAGGAATCTTGGAGTTGAAATTTTTAATATTGGGCAATATCTTCAGCCAACTATAAATCACTTATTAGTAGATAGGTATGTGGAACCAGAGGTTTTTTCATTATATAGAGAATATGGTTATGAAATTGGGTTTAACGTCGTTGAATCAGGCCCACTTGTAAGATCTTCCTATTATGCTGATGAGCAGGCTAGGAGATATAATAAGAATACTATGACATTTTAGCATGATTATTGCTTCTGGCACTAAGTTTGTATTATAATTATTTAATTAATTAAGGTTTAATATTTATGGAATATTCAGTTTTACCGCTTAGGAATACAGTTTTATTCCCCAATCAAATAATTCCTATTTATATAGGAAGAAAAGCTTCTTTAGATTTAATAAATGATATTGGTGATTCTGGTAATAAAGATATAGTAGTTGTTGCTCAAAGAGATGGAAATGTAGAGTCTCCCATTGATAAGGATTTGTATATGACCGGAACATTAGCAACAGTAATGAAAATTTTTGATATGCCAGATAATTCAAAGTCAGCAATTGTAAAAGGAATAAGAAGGGTTAAGTTAAATACGATAACATCAGATAGTCCTTATTTTAAGTCTACTATAGAAGAATTAACGGAAATTGTTTATCCATTTCAAAAATTAGATGAATTATGTTCTAATTTAAAAAAATTATTTTCAAATTTAATTGAAATAGCTCCTTATTTATCTGAAGAGCAAACTAACATACTTATTAATATAAAAGATCCTTCTCAGATTTCTGATAAAGCAGTATCAGTTATTAATATTCCTACAAAAGAGAAACAGGAGATTTTAGAAAAGTTAGATATTAAAGATAAAATTAAACAGACAATTAAAATTATCAATAGAGAAATACAGAGGCTTGAGCTTGGAGATAAAATTCAAGCAGATGTTCAAGGAGAAATCTCAAAATCTCAAAAAGAGTATTATTTAAGAGAACAATTAAGAGCAATAAAAAAAGAATTAGGAGATGAGGATTCTTCTTTAGAACTCGATGAATTAAAAGAAAAAATTGATAAAATAAAAATGTCAGAAGAAGCTACAAAAGTTGCTAATAAAGAGTTGAAAAGATTGCAAAAAATACCGACTCATTCGCCTGAATATACTGTAACAAGAACTTATTTAGATTGGCTCATTGAATTGCCTTGGGAGAATGAATCTCAAGATAATGAGGATATCAAGCATGCTAGTAAAGTTCTAGATGATGGGCATTATGGCCTTGATAAAGTAAAAGAGAGAATTGTAGAACATCTGGCAGTTAGAAACCTTAAACGTTCACGAAGTAAAAAAGGTGAAGTTATAAAAAGTCCAATACTTTGTTTTGCTGGTCCTCCAGGGACAGGTAAGACTTCTATTGGTAAGGATATTGCAAATTCAATGGGAAGAGAATTTGTTAGAATTTCATTAGGTGGAGTTCGAGATGAAGCAGAAATTAGAGGTCATAGGAGAACTTATATAGGAGCTCTTCCAGGTAGGATTATTACTAGTTTAAAGAAAGCAGGGACTAAAAATCCAATTTTTATTTTAGATGAAATAGATAAATTAGGAACAGATTTTAGAGGTGATCCTTCAAGTGCCTTATTAGAAGTATTAGATCCTGAGCAAAATTTTTCTTTTAATGATCATTATTTAGAAGTGGATTTTGATTTGTCTAATATTATGTTTATTACTACAGCTAATAGGGTTGACCAGGTTCCTGGACCATTATTAGATAGAATGGAAGTATTGGATTTTAGTGGTTATATTCATGATGAAAAGATACAAATTGCAAAAAAACACTTATTACCTAAAATGATAAAAGAGCATGGTCTTAAGAAGAAAGAAATAACTATAAATCAAGAAGCTTTGTCGGTATTGATTGAATCTTACACAAGAGAGGCAGGGGTTCGAAATTTAGAGAGGCAAATAGCTAATGTTTGTAGAAAAGTTGCAAAAAATATATCTATCGGAACATATAAAACTATAAAAGTTGATGGTAAAGAAGTTGGAAATTTGCTGGGGCCTGAAATATTCTTTTCTGATGTGGCTGAAAGATGTACGAAACCAGGTGTTGTTATTGGATTGGCTTGGACTGCATTTGGTGGTGATATTTTATTTATAGAAGCATCTAAAATGCCAGGTAAAGGTGGATTAAAACTAACAGGTAAGCTTGGGGATGTTATGAAAGAATCAGCACAGGCTGCATATTCTTATGTCAGAACAAATGCTAAGAAATTTAATATAAGTGAAGATTTTTATAAAAAATATGATATTCATATACATGTTCCAGCTGGAGCTATACCCAAGGATGGTCCTTCAGCAGGAGTTGCTATGATAACATCAATCGTTTCTCTTTTAACAGATAAACCTATAAAAAATAAGCTGGGTATGACAGGTGAAATTTCATTAAGAGGTAATGTTTTGCCTATTGGAGGATTAAAAGAAAAGTCAACAGCTGCTCATAGATCTGGTTTAAAACATATCATAGCTCCATTTTTAAATAAAAAGGATTTAGAGGATATACCAGATAAAGTAAAAAAAGATTTAAAAATATCTTTTGTGAAAGAAGTAGAAGATGTTATTAAATTAGCGCTTGATTTATAGATTAATTAGGGCGATTAACTCAGTTGGTTCAGAGTGCCTCCCTTACAAGGAGGAAGTCGGGAGTTCGAGTCTCTCATCGCCCACAAAGAGCCCTTCGATATGAAGGGCTTTTTATTTAATGTTAAAATTTAACTAAATCTTATAATAATCTACAAACAAGGGACTTAAGTGGTTAAGTATATCAATTTAAATGGTATTGGTTTTGTGAGAATGTATTCTAGTAATAGGGCAAAAAGAATAATCATTTATATTAGAAAAAACAATGAGGTTAGAGTAGCTATACCTAAAAATATTAGCATTGATAATGCTAAAGAATTTGTATTATCAAAAACTAATTGGATAAAAAAAACACAAAAAAAAATATCAAAAAAAATAGTTTTAGATTATAGTAATATTAACAAAAAATTAGCAAAGAAGATTTTAATTGAGCGTTTAAATAAGATATCTATAGATACTGGTCTTTTCTATAATAAAGTAAGCATTAGAAACCAGAAGACTAGGTGGGGAAGTTGCTCTTCACTTAATAATATTAATTTAAATATTAATCTGATTAATCTCCCCCCAAGATTAATAGACTATGTTATTTTCCATGAATTAGTACATACTGTTGAAAAGGATCATTCAAGAAAATTTTGGAATTTATTAGATAAATATTTGCCTGAAGCCCAGAATCTTAATAAGGAATTAAATAATTATGCTATTTAATAAATTATTAAATTCAAAATGGACTTCAGTAAATAAGTATAAAGGGTGGTATCATTATCAAGTCTTAAACATATTAAAAAAAGATAAAAAAGTTGAAATGTATGCTATTTGTAAAAAACATTTTAAGATAGTAATACATGTATCTGAATTAAAAGATAAAGAAAAATGGATATCTGGATGGAAAGATATTATTGATTAGTCTGTTTTTGAATGCCAATATGCTAATCCAATAAGAATAAACTGAATTGGAAGTCTTATCCATGACGCTGCAAAAGAAGAAATTCCAATTAGCTCTTGAGGTTTTTCATTAAATGCTAGGTATATATTTGCTGGATATACAGCAATCAATAGAAGTATTATTCCATATGAACCAACTTGTCTTGATTTAGGGAATAATAATAATAAGCCTAATAATATCTCAAAAAGACCACTTATATAAATTAGTTCCATACTAATAAATTCTAAATAAGGTGGAATTATGTCTAAAAACCAATATGGATCTGTGAAATGCTTTATGCCAACATTTATATAAAAATATACCATCAAGTAAATAGATAGATTTTTAATAATACGAATCACTTAGATTTTTTAGTTAAAAAATATAGTAATGAAAAGTGTATTAGTGCAAAAATATTAAGTAATATTATATGCATAGGATATTGGCCCATTACAAGAGGATTATCAGCAATAGGCGGTTCCATTGTATAAAAATAGTTTGCTTCACCACCAATTAAATAATTGATAGTATGAATTATTATTAATAGTGGCTGAGTATAAAGAAATACTTTAAGCCAAGAGTATAACCTTGGTCTATATCCAAGAATCATATAGAAGTAAATTGCAGAAAATAATATTCCACCATGAGAAACATAGTACTCATAATAAATCAAACCTTCTGTTCCTATTGTATAAACTGGAGTTAAAATTGAATAGAAAGCTCCTACACTAAAATAAAATAAAAATTCAAATATCCATTGTTTGTAAACTTCCTTTATTTTTGTGTTTTCTAATAAAGGAAGAAGTCCAGACATTATCGAAGATAAACTACACATTTGAAGGGGTAAGCTCCATTGCATATCCCAAATACCCATTTGGTATTGATACCATTGCACCCATACTGCACGAAAAAGTAATAAAACACCTATAAATGTATTAAAGTTTCTAATTTTATTTTTTTTGAGTAAAATTTTAGAATAAAATAATAGTATTGATATAATCACAATAGTTAGAATAGTATTTATCCACCACTCATTGGAAAATAATGTGATTGCGTAATATCTAGTTTCTAACATGGGTATAAATTTATTAATTTATAATCAATCATATAAGAACAATATAATGGAATTAGAATTATTTGATAATGGTGCAGAATTTTCAGAATGTAGAAAATACAGATATACACTTTGGCGTACATGGAATATTGATAAGCCAAAAGTAATGTTTCTTGGATTAAATCCTTCTACAGCAGATGAAATTAAAAATGATCCAACAGTAATAAGGTGTATTAAGTATGCACAAAAATGGGGTTATGGTGGGATGTATATGATGAATATATTTGCATTTAGAACAACATATCCTATCGAGTTAAAAAAAGCTAAAGACCCTATTGGGATTGACAACGATAAATGGATAAAAAATATATCAAAAAAAGTTGATTTGTGTATAGGTGCATGGGGTAATGATGGTAAGTATTTAGATAGATCAGAAAAAATAAAAGAAATAGTTAAGAATTTATATTGTTTAAAAGTAAATAGTTCAGGTGAGCCTGCTCATCCACTCTATTTAAAATCAAGTTTAAAACCATTCAGATTTATTTAAAATTTAAATTTTTATTATATACAGTGTAAATTATACTATGAAAAAAATATGTTTAATTTTCTTTTTAACACTTTGTTATAAT
>Ga0208639_1001338_pt1 | contig 16198 bp, 10 predicted proteins | sample ETNtaG_33_FD_185772 | JGI IMG/M metagenome (GOLD analysis project Ga0208639, IMG submission 185772) | Marine microbial and viral communities from oxygen minimum zone, Eastern Pacific Ocean - ETNP201310SV76 (SPAdes) (version 2) | ecosystem: Environmental > Aquatic > Marine > Oceanic ...
GAGTCTGGAAGTGTAATCGTTCTATCCGTACTCGTATTCGGAGCGGTTATAGTTAATATTCCTGTTCCTGAAGCGTGTCCTTGAATTTTTACTTTAGCCATTTATTACTCCTATACTATTACCCAAGTCGAACCTGTTGGAATTGTAATTGAATAACCGCCTGAAATTGTTATTGGGCCTGCACTCATCGCGTTTGATCCACTCGCAATACTGTAGTCAGCATCAATCGTGTGTTCGTGTTCGTACAAGCCTTTTGTTGTTTTGTTGGCATCAGTATCTAAGGTTGCCCAACTTGCAGTTGAAGCATCAGTTGTTAAATACTTCCCTGCATTACCTGATTGTGCTGGTAAAGCATCTACGGTTGCCCAACTCGCAGTTGAAGCATCGGTTGTTAGAAACTTACCTGCATTACCTGATTGTGTTGGTAAAGCATCTATTGGTGCGTTCATCATCAACCAATCAGTGCCGTCGAATATTAGCTCCGCGTAGTTATCCGAATCAAGATCATCGGCCGCTAGGGCTACCTTAGCCCCGGATGCAATCTTCTTGATGTCAACCGCACCATCGCTGGAGGCAATGTTGAGGGTCGAGGCCCCGGTGTTGTTGGTCGCTGGCCTGAAAACAATGAAATAACCGGCAACCAGCGAATCAGTGCCGGTCGCGCCGGGGCTTGTAACCCCGGTGTAAGTTGTCGTTGAACTCGATGTATCGGTTACATACCAACGCGAATCTATCGCGGCCTGCCAGCTGACGAAATTGTTCTGTTGCTCAATAAGCTCGTTGGTCCGTTCTCGCCACGTTTTGAAAGTTTCTTCTTTCAGTACGGACTGGATTTCATTCCAATTCCAAGCCATTAGGTTCCTCCATCCTCAATCAAGTCGTATACGAGTTTTTTGAGGCCTTTAATCTCGTTCTTCATACTATTAATACTCCTCTTAGAATCCTTCTGAACCTTTTCTTGAAGTCTCTGCTTTTCAATCACTTTTTTACGTTGGGCATATGCATCAACATCGATAAATATTACAGCACCAGTCTCTGGGTCTTTCTTATAATTTGGTTTAGCGGCCATATTATATCTCCTATGTTAATGCCAGAACACGCATTTCTCGAATTGCTGGTAAATAGCATCGATGAGTTGTGTGTAATTCAATTTTTACCCTAAAGTGGTCAAATTCATCTGGCACTTTCTTCAATGGTATGAATGTATGTTCTACAAATTCCATATCTGTTACGATAGAAGTATTAGTAATAGTATTTCCACTATCTTTCATTTCTCTCCAAGTTATTGGGTCTTCCTCAATAACAGCAAGACCAATTGGATAATCAGGATGTTCCTGAGGAACAATTGAATCTATCTCTAGTATAGGCACTTCAACTTTACCGTAGGTGCCGTCAGGAAGAAGAACTTTCTGATAGAAATGTCTATCAAGATCGTCATCCCAACTTCCGAACCATATGTCATCGACATCATATTCATCGAGGTCTGTTCCAGTACCCGCTGAAGTAGAGTCTGCTCCGACTCCTTCTAAATCTTTTGCACTAATGAAACAAGTTCTAAGAATGCTCTTCATATTACTTATATCTACTAAGTGCATCAAATTCAGATTGGTTGGGTCATCATCTCCATCAACATATGCTGTCGATACCTGTGCCGATTGTTGTTGGGCTCCAATGATTCCGTTCCACCCGGCGATTCCAGCGCCTTGGTTTGTAATCGTCATCTCTGGCGAATCATTACCTGCTGGATATACGTATGCGTAATATTCTTCAAAATCATTTACAGTATAATCTCCGTGAGTAATCGTATTTGAATATGCTTGTACTGTAATATATCGTGGAACAACTGTACCAGTGTCGTAGTATACTTTTACGTATGTGTTAGGAACTTCTTGGACAGACAACCACATTTGCAAGTCGTTAGCAAAAGTTCTCAACTTAACATCTTTAGATTGATATATTCCTTTTTGATTCTTTTCTATAGGGGAAGTGTCCCATATTATATTATTAACAAGAACGGTTGATATTCTCTCTTTATTAATAACAGGAGAAACATTTGGATTGGATGTCGCAAATGATGTGTTATATGATAGCGGAGTATATTGATAACCAGATGCGATAGTGTGAGAACCATCAAGGCTTACTACATCATCTAAAACTACATCTTCGTTATCTAAAACACCGCCGATAATATTGTTTATGTCGCCATTAATAATAGCCTCGATTTCCAAAGTCGTTCCTGAAAGAACAAGTGGCTGAAAATTAGGCGTAAATGAGGCCGCTTCTTTGATTCCATTGAAAGGCTTCATATTAATCTGTAACTCACCAGTTGGCTCAAATTGACATCTATTTATATCGAATTTAACATCTTTAAATTGCTCGGGAGTCCAAGTTGAATTATTCTGTGAAGTAAACATAGAACCAAGATATGGTTGTTCACCAATATAGTTTCCAGTTAGTATATCAACTTCTCCCAATTCTGAAATCCACATATTATATTTTAATGAATCAGATATTACAACAAAACAATATTCTGTATCGTTCATTAGATAAATTGGGTCAGCGAATTGGAATCTCGTACTTACAGAACCGTCTGAAGAAATAGAGACATCATCAGGATAAAGCATCGTTGTTGCTAGAGGAAGTGAAGTTGGTGTTGGATAACCATTTATCATTGTTCTTATTTCTACTCGGACTGGATTTGATCCATCATCTTTTGACCAGAAATACAAGTCTATTGAATCTATGAATACTCCGCCCACAGAATCAGCAACAAGAAATGATTCTGCTACTGGGTCATAATACTCTGTAACCGTTACTGATTCTGTTCTTGACGGAGTGCCCACTTGAACAGTTCTTGTCCCGCCCAAAATAGCACGGTTATCTCTAAGCGATTCATCAACTCTATAACTTTCTAAAGTAGATAGAATGTCTCTCTGGCGTCTATCAAGAGTACCAGCAGACGTAAAGATTCCCACTGCTTGAGTAGTCATTAATTCTGGCTGGTCGAAATAATCTTTCATCATTAAGAGTTTCATACCAGTTCTGATTCGTACTCCCTCTGGACCCTCTGATGGAATTTGTAGTACTGCACCTGCAATTTGTCCAATAGAGTTAGTCATAACTGGGTCGCCCATAGCACCGCCTGCTGGCGTGATATAAGCATCAACATCAATTTCATCAAACTCAAAGTGCATTACAGTATTTGGTCGTAGTTTTTCTACGTCAATAGTAACAGGCACTGACCTCATCCAAGGGATAGCAGAAGCGTCAACGAATCTGTCACCAACTTGTCTGCGAGTTTCATTGATCTCAAACCAAGACTTTGTTCCGGTTCTTGATTGATTTAGTGTTTCTTGTTGACGTTGGTCCCAATTTTCACTAGATGTTACATTTCTCCAAACCGTTCTTTGACGGGTAGGGCGATTTCTACCTCTTGGAATGGTGCCTGAACCCCAGTGAGTACCTGAAGCCCACGCTTCTTGATCTGTTCCACTGCCCCCACCCCTACTGAGATTGCTTGTGAAAGAGACTGATTCTCCTCCGCCTCGAACATTCTCTCTACCACCGATATCAGCCCAACCAGACCACTCAGTCTGCCAAGCATTCCATCTCGTTTGTGTTCCAAAAGTTTCTACTTGTTGGCGTACTGCATTGTTATTTTCGTTTTGAATAATAACGTCAGGCATATAAAGTTCTTCAAACCACGTATCAGATTGTGGAGTAAGCGTACAGAATCCAATCCAAGATTTTCTTGCGAATGGATTCAAGTTAATTACTTGTGAGCCATACGGCTGTATAATCCACCCTTCTTGTACTGTGAAATCAAGAGTATATGTCAGATTATTTGTTTTAATATTAGTATTTACACCACCTTCGCAGTCCATACCGTACATTTCATACGGGACAGTACAAATTCTTGCTTCTGGATATATGGCGCAATAATATGCTTCGTCTACAACATCTCCAATACCGTGGTCAACGAATGGGTCGATTAACATACCATTCTTATATCTCTCTAATCCTGCAGTATCAATAACTTGCATATCAGCAGTAGATTTTTCTAAGAGATTTAATGCTGTGTAATACTCTAAATTTTCTACTCTATTTTCAATGCCACGGATGTCCTGCATCGTAAATCTTTTATTTTTTACGTGTGCGACATTAATATTTTTATGATTATAAGTGTATGCTGGTACAAATATATTGTACAAGGTCAATTCATTTAATTCTTCAGTTGGAAGAATAGGATCATCAGAAGGAAATCCCTGTTTGATTTTAATATACCCATCATCGTTAATTACTAATCGGTCTCTTCGTGGTTGATAATAATCATAAGAAACAGAAATAGCAGACCCCGGCAGAGGTAAATATGTACCAACTGTGTAATCGGCATCAGAGGCTCTAAAGTCTATGTGGTCAGCAAGGTTACGACTTACAGTGCTTGTATCACGATATCCTGGAACTTCATCGTAAATAATACCAGCATCAGTATATGAATTGACAGCAAAATAGTTTGCAGTCGTAATATTACCGTGCGTATAATGTTTGTATGTTACTGTATAGGTACCAGGCTGACTTGCGTTAATACTATCATTCCACGTAAGAACTCCATCATTGAATGTAGTATCGGTTACGCCACCATCTTCTACAGTAAACTTGTCTGTTACGTCAGTGGTATCTGGTGCAATAACAGAAACAATTTCAGTAACAGCGTGAGGTATAGTAAGTTTATCATCAGCCAATACGATAGAACCAGATGTTTCTCCGTGCGACAATGCTCTCCACGATGCGTTGCTCATATACATATCTGCCATAATAGAAATATTATGACCAGATAAATTTGTAGATGCCGCGCCAGTTGTTTGGTCTACAATAGTAATAACCGCAGACGTATTTCCTGATAGGTCAGCGGTCCAAGTATCTCCAGAAGCTACAGTTCCGTATTGTGGTATAACTGAATTTGTAAATTCATCCCAAATATATAAAACTTTTTCCCAATGCATATCGTTGAAAACTGCAGGTACAGTAGCAAGAGCACCAGATAGTAATGCTGTAGAATTTTTTTGTGTAGAAAATGTTACCTGTCCAAGAGTTAATGATGCTGTTTTTGAATGTATTTTATACAACCAAGGATAATTAACTCCCTTCTTGTCTGCAACACCAGTAGGTCGATAAAGTTTTGCGTAAACTCCTACATCTGCTTCTGAAACAATGTATAGTGCAGGAGAAATTGCATCAAGACCTATAGCATTTTCGAGATATATTCTATACATCAATCCCTCTTGCGTAACGTGAGTAATACGTTTATGAACACCGATTGTAGTTGGTGTAGTATTAGCAGACGTATGCCCAACATCTGTTACGAATATAATATATTCTTTATTTACGACATTAAATACGCCGTTAATATCTTGTACTGATTCTACTTCAAAATATGGTCCAAATTCTGGAGTGAAATGGTCATTCGCTATGTGTCTAGTAGTTCTTGCACGTTCGGCCTCGACTGTGATAGGAACTAAAAGTTCGTGTTCATATCCATTAATGTATGCTTTGGAAGGGTCTACTTTAATTTTATAATGGTCAGCGTCAGAGCCTGCTTTGAATTCGATTGGAAATGGATTAAGTGTATAGTTGCCTGACTCGTTAAAAGTTCGTTGAGCCATCTCATTAGATAACAATGAATAGTCAGTGGCTTCGTATTTTGTGGTGATAAGACCAAGGTCTATATCCATTAACCACATCCACTTGTTTGCTACGCTCGAATCTGCTTCTCTAATAAGACTCAGAGTTTTCTGATATCTGTCTCCGCCCGGTGCGTTCTGATTATAGAAACCAGATGCTGGGTCAAGAAGTCGTGGGTCAGTTGTAGATGCTACAATAACTTCTTCAATATCAAATCCGACTTTACAAGATGGAATTGCTGAAAGTGGGTCTAGGAAAATAGCTTGTGCTAAGACTGGAGTGAAATATTCATCTAACCAATAAACACCATTAGCAACTCTTGCCTCTAATGCTTCTCCAGTGCCAACAATGACACCTGCTTTATAGAGTTTAGTGGAGTCATACCAAGAGTTGTCAATACAATCTCCATTGACATCGAAACCACCGTCACAAACTGTGTCGTAAGTGAATAGATTTTCTGCTTGAGCAAATGTTCCAGAAAGAACTCGGTAGTAATAGACTGGCTGAGTCTCGTCATCGTGAAGTTGCTCAATAACAGCAACAGCACCAGACGTTTCACCATATACAACACGATTCAACCAAGTAGTATCGGTTGTAGCGAGTTGCATCCAATCTCTCTTTGCAACACTAACTTGTCCGCCAACTACGGGCGAGCCGTTCTTCCAGATATGATTGGCCGAAGCCGACATCTGATTCTGGAGAATTGATTGTATTTGTGTTAATTCTCTGGCTTGAACCGCACGACCGGGATTAAATAAGATTTTTAAAAATCTATCGTCTACATTGTAATCATCATAATATGGAGATGTGTTAAAGTTATATGCCATTCGCTATTATCCTAAAATATTATTCGTATAACTCTAAAAACTTTTTAGAATTCTACTACGAGTTTCAAATCTTCAACCTGGTCAGAAGCACGAGTAATCGCCCTTCTGTTTTCGAGATAGATTAACTGTCCACTATCTGCTTCCAGACTTGTATCCGCATCGACATATACAGCCGCCTGAGCTTTCGTTCCACCACCTGTTAGTTCTGGATCACGTAACAACCCAACCTGTCTAAAGTCATCGTCCTCAGTAAACCCATCAGCGGTTTCCAATCTAACGTGAATCAGACCGTGGCGAACCTTTTGCGTATAGATAGCATCGCTATCTCCAAAGTCTGCTTGTTCTGAACCCGCAAGAACGCCAGTACCATAAATAACAGGCATCCAGTCGTCTGTTGTCGTGTTAATAATGTCATTCATTCCTAGTTTATAGAGGAATGTCCATTCATAGTTGTCAGACGTACTGATTGGTTGAGCGGTAAGACCTGAGGTATCTCCTGTGTAGCCTGTTGGCTCGTCAGAAGCACCAGCAGGTAGCCATAATCCACCGGCAGTCGCTTCACACGTTGCACGAGATGTGGCTGTTCCGCCGTCATAAACACCACCAACATAACACTTACCAGTAGATGGTTCACCTGTACACATATAAATTCGATATTCCGAGTTCATTACTGTAGAGTGATATCCTGTTATTGATACGAATGAACGACCAGGGTCAGCGATTCCCGTTATACCTGCCGCGGTATCTCCGTCGAATGCGATAGTGTCTCCAGTGTCCCAGTCAAGCCGAGGAAGTACCGGAGAAATGTCATCGTTCTGAATTCGCTTGGCACCAACAATGTCGGTCCAATACTGACTTTCATCTTCATCTAGTGGGTCAGGTAGCGTAAAGTTACCTGAACTTTCGACATTTCCTTGAGCATCATTCGGCCAAGCGTCAGCCCGCCCAAAACCTAGATACAGGAAGTTGTCGTCTGCAGAACCAGTAGTTTTGAACTGGTCGATAAAAACCATCAAGTTCTGTGTTCTGAATTTACTGGTTACAATTGCACCCATTTTGCTAACTCCTAAAAATTATTTAGTTTGATTATTTAATCACAACTATTTATACGTTTATTTAAGAAAACTCTTTAATAGTTCTCTCTGTTTATGAAGGGTCCTTAGGCTATACATCAGTCTCACCAATTATCATATGGTTCCCAAGTTGATGTCCCTACATTATAATGCCAACCCCCTGAAGAACTGATTTGAGTTTCGGTTAGGCCTTTGGTCACCGATATTTGAACTAATGGTGCAAATCCGTTCTCAAGTCCGTGTGAGTGTATTACATCTTTGGCTTCAAATGCCTGAATTTCTACAGAATCGATAACGTCATTTGCAACTCCATAGACTTTATGAACGATTGTGTTCTCTCTATTTGCTTCAAAATGTCCATAAGATTTTTCTTTGGCATATTCTTCCTCGGGTATAAATGCTTCAAGCCAGATTTTCCAGGCAGTTATCAGTTGTTCTTCGAGGAATAATTCAATCTTCAGTGGGTCTTCGGACTGAATATCTACTCCAAAGTGTTCGCCGGGAGCATTCCAATTATTTGGAGTAATGAGTGTGGACCTATTGTCTAACCTACTCATCACCTCAATGATATACTCATCTAAGGCTTTCTCAAGATGTACACTAAAACCAGTGTGAGCGTGGCCGATAGTACCGTGTTGTTCTGACTCTTGGTCCCATATATCGATTGCAACATCGAGGTATGAGAAGATTGCAACAATTAACTTAACATAATCTTGAGGCATCTCAACTTTCAAGTCAACACTAGAGCGGAAGGAGAATTCAGCGAATAGTTTTAGTCCAACTGGGTGGACAAGTTTCTTTAATACTTCTCTGTATGCTTCAATTGGAACTTCTGATTTAATAACATATGAGAAGTCCTGATAATAATCGTTATCTTGTAATTTTCTGTCAGAAGATAAGAAACCAGCAGAGTCTATCCAATAACCATTTGTTTTCCAAACGGCAGTGTCAACTAAAGGTTGTGATTCGTCTACTAACGCCTCACAAAGTTCTTTTGTGGTAGGTGGAGTACTAATACCATTTAAAATATTATTTTCTACGTCCTGAAGTACAGTTGTCACTTCTAGAAGAGGATACCAATCAAGAAAAGCAGATTCACCATAGTAAGGAGAACCTTTATCCCATCCGTCTGGATGCAGGGCCGCCAAACAGTCAATCATATTATCGAAGGTGCCTAAAACTGACCAGTCAGTAGATGTTGTACAGAAAGATTCGGTTGGAGTAGGATTCCAATAGAAACCATCCGAGTTAACTATTTTTTCTCCGAGTTGAAAGTCACCATCTACTTCTAATAGATTTAATTTTGTATAGTCTACGTCAAAGCCTGAGATTTGTGCAGTGGCACCAGACGTTAATCCTGTAATTGTTATTCGTGGCGCAACTAAGGGAACTTCATTTGGATGACCAGAAATGTGCATCCATTTATCTGTCCATCTATGCCCGTTAACAATACATTCGCCCTCTGTCCTTATGCCTTCTGATATAATGATTGCGACATAAGGAACAACATTGAGTTGTGTTCCTACGTCTTCCCAAATTTGTTCATCTTTAATAAAGACGCCATTAACTTCTGTGAGTAGTAATTTTTCGTAATCTGTGGTAAATATTGACTCGTCCATATCAACGAAAGCAGTTGCTCCGGAGACTTGGCCGATAATCTTTTTATTATATATTGACCTGACTGTATCTGCGGTCTGAACATTTACAGTTGCACCTTCATATTCGCCACCAACTTCGGCCGCGGCCTTGTCTGTTAGAATTGTAATCCACTGTGGCTCATACCATACAGAACCAGATGCTTTCCATATCCATTCCTTTGGATACATCGTTTCAACATCTGCATCGAAATCTCGTCTGAAGAGGAAGTCTAAGGCAGAGGTAGTACCTTTTTGTCTATAGACTGGCTGAACATTTTTTGAAAGGAAAGACTTATCTGTAGTGGATACAGTAGGGTCAACAGCAGAATGAGGAGTACCGTGAAGATACTGTTTCTCAAACTCTGGAATAAACTGGTCGAGAGCGTGGTCAACGTCTATGTTCTGAATTAAATCTGTTATCTGGTTGAATTCACCTAGTTCACCATTTACGCCCGTTTCTCTTTCCAAGTATTCAAAATACTTGCGAACAAACGTGATGAACATCGGATGTTCTGCCCGAACATAGTCGGGCACCATTCTCTCAACAAAGATTGATAAAAACTTCGCTGGATGTTTAGTAAAGTTGTCTTTTTTACGCGACATTTGCTGTTACACTTATCAATTAATACTCTGCATTGTAACACTTGTTTTATTGAGCATAAGAAGGTTACTTCGGATTGCAGAAATGTCGTTTGATTGGGGTGTAGCATACAAACCAATTACTGAGTTAGTATCCAGAAACTGCATTGTCTGTGTGATGTCTGGTTTGAATCCAATTAACTCAATAATTCCATTTTCATAATCGACAGTTCCTTGTTCAGTGTTTAAGAATTTTTCATTGATAATATCATACAAGAGAATATGTCCTTGTCCATCGTCAAGTAGTGCGAATTGCGTACCTGCTTCTGTATTACCGAATACTGAAGATACAACAGAACCAGGAGTAATTGCATTGTTATATTTGAAAATGTAGTTACCAACCGTGTTCGTTGCTTGTATGAAAAACGCCTTAAAAAATTTAATACTTGTCAAGTTGTTAGAGATAGAATCATCAGACGTATCAATAGTATTAACAAGGCGAGAATATCGCATTGTCACTTTAAACTGAGTAAGTTCACTCTCAAAGAAATTATTTACTCCATTGATAATCTTAGTTTGAATTTCACTAGCAGACAATACAGTTAGTAATGGGTCATATTTAACTGTCGTTTCTACGTCAATATATGTGTATTCTGGTGCAGTAATAATAGGATTAATCGCTAATATATTGTATTTGGATAGTACTTCGTCTGTTAATTTTTGTTTAGTTAATGGCGATAATTCTAATCCGTGTTTCGGTTTGATACAGATAAAGACAGCACCATATTGTGGCGGGTCATTATCTTCCCCACCCCAAATAGCAATTGATTCAATGTTTGGATATTTCTCTACAAGAATTGTTTTATAATCCTCGGCTGTAACTGCTCGATCTTGTCTCTCATATGACCTAGGGGCAGTTTCTTTAATATTGTCAGTTGTTTCTTTTTCAGCACCAAGAGAAGATATATCCACTGTGGCTACAGTCACTCGTCCTGCTGTATAATTTGAATCAATAGTTGATACAAGAGAAAATGTTTGCTCATTAATAGTCGATGTATAGTTACCCTCGGCTCCAACAGTGCTTAGATAAACCGCTTTAATTACTTGTCCATCACGAGGTCTCTTACCAAAGATTTCATTACCGAAGTAAATTTCAGATATTCCATCTAATCCCTCTTGAAGAAAGAATACCGTGGAAGTACTATCTAGTTCAGAAAGAATTTGATTATTCGTCCAGGGTTTATCATCAACGGTCAACGTGATTGAGCCCCTATCACAAGTGTCATCATCAATGAAGAATTTTTGTATTTCTGAGACTGCATCGTAAGTCCACTCTAGTTCTTTTAATGAACCTTGGCGTAGTCTTACTTCTCCAACGAACTCTCCGCCCTCGTCAGCGAATATGTTTATTGTATCTAAGTTTGTGAATGTAGTTGGTACTCCGTTGATATTAGATACGAATTGTGTTCCTTTTTCGACAATGATATATGATGGGTTAAAACCAGTCGTATTGAAAGTTAATTTGACAATCGCCTCAGAGGCTGTAACTGATTTTGGAATATATCCAATGCTTTTTGCGTGAGATACTACAGAATTTCGGAGGGTGGCCGTGTCAAGAAACGCTTCATTGATAGCCATATTCGTATGGAATCCCATATAATGAGTAGTATATGCCATTACGTCTAACAATACACTCATTCCAGAGCCATCAAAGTCGTAATCTACGAACTCGTTCTGTCCCTTCATAAACTCTTTTATATTATTTTTTATTCCACCAAACTCAAGATTACTCAAGTTTAGTGCTTTTGGATTTTCTGCCATATCTTTACTACCTCAATCTGTTCAGAAATAAATTTAAGTTTATTGGAGACCCCTCATTTACTGGTACATAAGCGATGGTTACATCGTAACCGTTTCTGTCTGGGTCTGCGGTAACTAATACTCCTGTTAAGTTTACTCTAGGTTCAAATGTGCGAATTGCCTGCTCAATAGCGTCTTTCAATGTAACTCGTGTTTCAGTAGACATAGGCTCGAATAACGAATGATATAACGTTGAGCCAAATCTACTCTGGAATACTCGTTCTCCACGCTGAGTTTTTATTATATTAATGACACTTCCATTGATAGCATCCACATCAGAACGCCCAACCACGTCATTAGTCAGCGGATGAATCAACATATCAAGGTCGAGGTCTCTATATTTTCTAACTCGTTGTGTTCTTATTGGTTGGGGCATTATTTTTTCCTCTAAGTTCTACTATATTTATACTAACCGTTTGTAATTACATTCCTAGAACCTGTTAGATTTAAAGAACCACAGTCAATTGCATCTCCAATTCTCGCTAATGGTTTACGGTTAACAAATACATTTGGTGAACCGGTCGCCTGAGTACCTTCGTGTGGTATACATACTTCTCCGTTCTCATCTTCTTCCGTCTCCGGTGGGTTCTCCCACTCCGGGTTCACCCACCAGTTTAAAAAGTCAAGCCCGGAGTCCATCCCGCTTGGGTCGCTTGGGTAGTCGTCCGGGTTCAAGTACGGTACACTTGGTAGAGCAGGGTTGAGCCAATCAATAGTTGCTTGGTCGTCATTACATCCGTGAGTATTCCACTTATCTCCTACCCTATGACACTCTAACTTATTAGCGAATACATTAGGTGAACCTCTAGCATTATCACGAGGTGGATAACATCCGTGACCGGTGCATATGTCTGTAAATCTTACTGTTTCTGGCATATTATTTCTCCTTAAAACTACTGAAAGAATGATGGTTCAATAACAACGGCTCTCCCTATCAATTGATTTTACTGAACATCATCGATATCACTGGTATCGATATCACTGGTCCGGCTGGCGGGTGATGGGAGAGTCGGACTACGAGTAAACTTCTTCCCATCAGTCGAATAAAATGGCTCTCCGTGCCACGGTCCATTTGGAAAATTGAGAAGGTGGTTCCCCTTCTTCCTTGGGGAGGTTGAGATTTCCGGCAATTTAGCGCCGGGATCATCGGGCGCTCTGTCGAGGGGAGCGACATCAACGCCTCCCCCACCGGGAATTTTTTTGATGGCGGCAATGAGGCGCTCTCCAGCCCCCAGGATCGTTTTACCTTCCTCGATATATGGTTCGGCGATTGCTCTGATAAACCCGTCGACTGTAAACCCTTCAACGCCCTCGGCGACCGCTTCAGGGTCGGCGAGGACTAGATTGACAAGCCTATTTCCAGTGCCGACGATATAGTTGCTAATAAATGCCGTGGGAGAACTCAACAAAGCCATAGTCGTTTGCACCTCAGTTGGCAGGGCCGCCAGGACCGGTCTTGGATCGCCCGCAAGGAAGCTGGCGGCGGCATTGAGCATCGCTTTTATATTGCTTCCAAGGGTACCGAGGTTTTTGGTTTCCTCGACAAACTTCTCTTTATCACCGAGGATTATCCCGCCGATGGTACTGAAAAGCCCGACGGCCCCTGAATCACGCGCATAAGCGGAAACAAGATCAATAACTGTACTTGCATCTCCAGACTTTTTGGCCTGATCATTTGGACGATCAGCGCCACTTAACCTGTCATCCCTAACCGACATAAAGTCAAGACCGGAGCCCATTGCCGGTGGCACACTGGTACTGGGGGCGGTTGCACTGCTTCCAACTGGGACATTTAAATATTCAAGACCGGATACGTCTTCCGTTGCATTGCCTCCAACTGGGACATTTAAATATTCAAGACCGGATACGTCTTCCGTTGCATTGCCTCCAACTGCGCCTGTAACAAGATCAATAATTGTACCTACATCTTCATCGCCTCCCTTTGCGGTTGAAACGAGATTAATAATTGCACCTGCATCTACATCGCCTCCAAGTACGCTTTTAGCAATCCCAATAATTTTACCTACATCGCCTTCAATTGAGTTTTTAACAAGATCAATAGTGGTTGATTTTGGTAAAGAGTCTCCAAATGCGTTTTTAACAATATCAATCATTTTACCGAAATCTCTAATAGCGTTTGTAACAAGCTCATCAACTTCTTTCTTCATCGAACTCCCTCCAATGCATCTGAAACAAGATTAGTAATTGAAGCTAGACTTTTTTCATCGCCGGATTCAGCGCCTGAAACAAGATTAATAATTGTACCTACATCTACATCGCCTCCAACAAGATTAATAATTGAAGCTAGACTATTTTCATTGCCTTCAAGAACGCTTGTAACACCATCAATAATTGAAGCTACATCTGCTTCGGCTCCAACTACACTTGAAACGAGATTAATAATTGTACTTACATCTATAGCGGCGTCAATTTCGCTTGTAATAAGATTAATAATTGTAGTTAGACTATTTACATCGCCTTCAATTGCGCCTATAACAAGATCAATAATTGAAGCTACATTGATTTTCCATTCAGGTGAACATTGACCAGGGGGAGTTGGATTTAAGTGTATAATACTTCCCTTAATAGTGTGAACTCCACCAGATTTATCTAGTTTTGTTCCAACAGTAGAGATTCGTGTATTTCTGAATACATTGAAAATCATATCTCCACCAACATTTGCTATCCAATCCTTCAGAACTTCCATTTTATAATCACCATCAACTCGTAAATGACAGTCTCCATCGACTGTAACGTACATATTTCCACCACTGACTGCCTTTTTAACGTGGACAAAATCATCACCTAATGTTATTTTATAATTGTCTTTTTGTATTTTTGTTACTTTTGTCCCATCTTCTCTGATTTCTTCAAATGTTCCTGATTTGTGCCATCTCATCAAGCGGGTGTTTTCAGGAGTATCATCCCACTCTTCTACGTGACCGCTTTCACTTACTCTAGTGTGATTGAATGGATATAACGCATTAAACGGATTACCGGGTTCGATCATATCAATGGCCCTATCATCAAGAGGCGTTGGCTTAGAATCTATCTTTCCGCCATTTCTCGGTTCAATGAAACCGAGAGGTCTTGCTCGTCTATAAGTGTCGGGTTCAATTAAATGATCTCCTTTTGGATAGAATAAGTTCGGGTCGTGAAACCCAATCGGTTTTGGTGGCTCATATGGAACACCTCCAAGAGTTCCTATCACTACAGGTTCTTGAGCATTTTCTCCATCTCTGAAGAAGCCAACTACCCAAGTTCCCTCGACAGGACCAAGCGGAGTAGTTCCAATTCCATTCATCGCGGCCGAAGTTAGTGGTTGCATCGGATGGGCCCAAGGCAACTCTTCTACGGGAATCCCCTCTGTGAGGCCCAATTCTCGTACTTCTGTGTGTAGTCCAGCGATACGTACCCTCACTCGTCCTAGTTTCATAGGGTCGAGTCTATCTTCTACGACACCCGTAAACCAAATAAAACCATCAAATCCCATAAATTGCATAATCTATTCTCCTATATATCTTGCTCATAGGTGGCCTAAATGGGCGTTTCTGATCATCCCAGATTCCCACTCTCGTTTCGGTATTACTATGTCTGGGTCATCATAGAACCCGTCTTTCATACACTCTAATGTCATTACATATCCGAGGTTACTAATTTTGTGGTGTATTGCAGTTATCATCCATTTCCCAGTCAGATACTGGTCCTCTGGCTCATCGTGTACGTGAATATGAGTTGGAAGCATTAAGATTACAATATCACCAGCAAATATGTTAGTATCACCAGGAATATCGAACTTAATAATATTCGTTCTCATTTCCGTTTTCTTCATATCGTGTAGTGGATAATGCGACTTTTCACCTAAGTGATGTATATTATATAGATAATTGTGACTCATAAATCCACTATGTTGCCACACATTGTAATCTTCAAATGGGGAATCAGCAGGTCCATTTAGACCGAGTGTCTCTGCTATAATCTTGTCTTTAGGACCATCATATATTACTTCGTATTTTTCCATCCATTTTTCTAGAATATTATGTGCCAATATAGCAGAACCATATGTCCCAGATGTTTGTCCTCCTGGAATATTAAATCGTGAAGTCTCAGAATAATCGGTCATCATTGCATTATCGACAATAAATCCTTTACTATCTGTACCAATTTTAGTCGGCATATTCTTTAATGCCAATACTCGTCGGAAGGGTTTCGCCTTTAACCCATCAAGAGGCATAAATTTGAATCCTTCGTTATTCTCAAAGAAGAGATAATTGGACTCTCCATTAGCACTAACGGAGTTCTTGGCCAAGAAATTAAGAACCTGAAATGGGTTCCAATTTGGTACTACTATGGCTTTCTCGTGTAGTGTGGGCGATACATCAAAGCAAGCCCAGTGAGGTGCACCATCCTCAAACTCTAAAACATCTATTCCAATGTATTCCGCTATATCAGATGCCGTCTCTCCCATCTTAAATGAACGACTTATTTTGGTTTTATTGTTCTTTATTAGATATGGAGAAACAATGCCTATATCGTATTC
>Ga0208639_1001342_pt1 | contig 16169 bp, 9 predicted proteins | sample ETNtaG_33_FD_185772 | JGI IMG/M metagenome (GOLD analysis project Ga0208639, IMG submission 185772) | Marine microbial and viral communities from oxygen minimum zone, Eastern Pacific Ocean - ETNP201310SV76 (SPAdes) (version 2) | ecosystem: Environmental > Aquatic > Marine > Oceanic ...
TTTCTTTTACAATGAAGAATGATGAGACAGCAGCTCATGTTCACTATGCTGCTGCCACTTCACATTATTTAGAATCATGGGGTGATGCTGAAATTAGACATGGAGAATTATCATTAATTCAGCCGGTAATCAATAAATTATTTGACACTAGACAATTTCAGGATCAGCTGTTAATATGGTCAAATAATAATAAATCGTATTACCAGTATGTTAAGGATAATTGGAAGGAAAATATTTTAGAAGATACATATTGGGACAAGGCGCTTCATGATGGAGTCTATTCTAAAAAGAATAACACTATTTCAAAAAGTAAATTTTTAAGATCAGCAAAATATAAAACATATTATACTGATCTTAATGATCTAATTAATAAAGTTTCATCAACTAATAATTTATATGAGTTAACATTATATCCTAAGATTGGTATGGGAGATGGTCAGCAAGCTAATAATCCATGGTTACAAGAATTTCCAGATCCACTAACAAGAACAACATGGGATAATTATTTGACAATTTCAGAATTTGATGCAAAAAAACTTGATCTATATTTAGAGCCTAGTACGTTCTTTTCAGAGTCTAGTCATGATGCTGATGGTGGTTTAAATGGGAAATATGCAATTGTAAAATTGAATGACATATCAATTAAAGCTCCTGTAATAATTCAGCCAGGTCAAGCTAGAGGAACAGTAGGTTTATCGTTTGGGTATGGAAGATCTAAGGGAGTTAAAGATGAAATGAAAACTGGAGTTAATGGGTATCAGTTATATAAAAATTTTAAAACAGATCAGTTAGTATCAATTCAAGTAACTGATGGAAAACATGAGTTTGCTTGTATCCAGTTGCATAATACACTAATGGGCAGAGGAGAGATACTTAAGGAAACTAGTTTAGAAGTATTTAATACTAAGGACCAGAAATACTGGAATGCTGAAACCGTTGTTTCTTTAAATCACATTGAAACTCCTGTTTCTTCTCCTAAGGTTGATTTGTGGGATGAATTTGACAGATCTATTGGTCATCATTTTAATTTGTCAATTGATCTTAATGCGTGTACTGGATGTGGAGCATGTATAATTGCTTGTAATGCAGAAAATAATGTGCCAGTTGTAGGAAAAAGAGAAATTAGAAAAAGCAGAGACATGCATTGGTTAAGAATAGATAGATATTATTCTTCAGAAGAAACTTTTCATCAGGATGATAAAAAGAAGGACGACATCAGTGGCCTAGAAAGCTCATTAACTTCATTTGGAGAACTTGAAAGTCCATCAGAAAATCCACAAGTGGCATTTCAGCCAATTATGTGTCAACATTGTAATCATGCTCCTTGTGAAACTGTATGCCCGGTTGCAGCAACTAGTCATGGAAGACAAGGACAGAATCATATGGCATACAATAGATGTGTAGGGACAAGATACTGTGCAAATAACTGCCCTTACAAGGTCAGAAGATTTAATTGGTTTTTATATAACCATAATGATGAGTTTGATTATCATATGAATGACGATTTAGGGCGTATGGTTTTAAATCCTGATGTTACAGTAAGATCTAGAGGTGTGATGGAAAAATGCTCATTCTGTATTCAAAATACACAAGCAGTGATACTAAAAGCAAAATTAGAAGGTAGACCCGTAGCTGAAGGAGAATTTAATGATACCTGCGCTTGTGCATCAGCTTGTTCTACTGGAGCAATGAGGTTTGGAGATATAAACGAAAAAGAAAGTGAAATATATAAATTAAAACATGATAAAAGAGCTTATCATTTGCTGGATTCTGTTGGAACTAAGCCAAATGTAGTTTATCAAGTTAAAGTAAGAAACGAAAAAAAAGTATAATTAATAATAAGAAAAAGTATGGGGTCTCATTATGAAGCACCAATTAGAAAACCATTAGTTACAGGAGAAAAATCTTATCATGATGTCTCTGTTGATATAGCTAGGCCTGTTGAGACTAGAGCAAATAGACAATGGTGGATTGTTTTTTCTATAGCGCTAGCAATGTTTCTTTGGGGCGTAGGATGCATCATATACACAATATCTACTGGTATTGGAGTTTGGGGATTAAATAAGACTGTTGGATGGGCTTGGGATATTACAAATTTTGTTTGGTGGGTAGGAATTGGACATGCTGGGACTTTAATATCAGCTGTGCTGCTTTTATTTCGTCAAAAATGGAGAATGGCAATTAATAGATCAGCTGAAGCAATGACAATTTTTTCTGTTATACAAGCAGGATTATTCCCTATAATACATATGGGAAGACCATGGCTTGGTTACTGGATGGTCCCTATTCCCAATGCTTTTGGATCACTTTGGGTAAACTTTAATTCACCTCTTTTATGGGATGTGTTTGCAATCTCTACTTATTTGTCCGTTTCCCTTGTATTTTGGTGGACAGGGTTATTGCCTGATTTTGCAATGATTAGAGATAGAGCAGTCAAGCCTTTTCAAAAAAGAATTTATAGTATACTTAGTTTTGGATGGACAGGTAGAGCAAAAGATTGGCAAAGATTTGAGGAAGTATCATTGGTGTTAGCTGGTTTAGCAACTCCATTAGTATTATCTGTACACACAATAGTATCTTTTGATTTTGCTACTTCAGTAATTCCTGGATGGCATACAACAATTTTTCCGCCTTATTTTGTTGCAGGAGCAATTTTTTCAGGTTTTGCTATGGTACAGACATTGCTTATTATTATGAGAAAAGTTTGCAGTTTAGAAGATTATATTACTCTCCAACATATTGAATTAATGAATATTGTTATAATGATTACAGGATCCATAGTTGGGGTTGCATATATTACAGAACTTTTTATAGCATGGTATTCTGGAGTTGAATATGAGCAATATGCATTCTTAAATAGAGCAACTGGACCATATGCTTGGGCATACTGGTCAATGATGACATGTAATGTTTTTTCTCCACAATTTATGTGGTTTAAAAAATTAAGAACAAGTATTATGTTCTCATTTTTTATTTCAATTGTAGTAAATATCGGAATGTGGTTTGAGAGATTTGTTATTATTGTTACATCTCTACATAGAGATTATTTACCATCATCTTGGACAATGTTTTCTCCAACATTTATTGATATAAGTATTTTTATGGGGACTATAGGGTTTTTCTTTGTATTATTTTTATTATATGCGAGAACATTCCCCGTAATTGCTCAGGCTGAGGTTAAAACAATTTTAAAAACTTCAGGGGAAAAGTATAAGAGAATAAGAGAATCTGGAAAGTCATTAAGTGGAACAGGAGCTGATAAAAGAACTTCAGCTATAAAAATGAAAAAAATCAAATGAAAGTTTCAAAAATAGTTCGTGCTTTTTATAATGATGACGATGTTTTATTGTCTGCTGTTAAGACTATTCGTGAGAATAATTATCACATTGAAGAAGTCTATACGCCATTCCCTGTTCATGGACTAGACAAGGTATTGGGCTTGGAACCAACCAGAATTGCCATTGCATCATTTATATATGGATGTCTTGGAATTACAGTTTCTATTTTAATGATGTATTATACAATGATTGCTGATTGGCCTCAAAATATTGGAGGCAAGCCTAGCTTTAGCTATATTGAAAATATGCCAGCCTTTGTCCCAATAATGTTTGAATTGACGGTGTTTTTTGCTGCTCATCTGATGGTTATTACTTTTTATCTTAGAAGTAGAATGTGGCCATTTAAAACTGCAGAGAATCCTGATCCTAGAACCACAGATGATCATTTTTTAGTTGAAATAACTGTAGATGAAGTTACAGGAAAATTAAAGAAAATATTAAAAGATTCTGGAGCTGTTGAAATTAATATTGTTGATTCAAAAGCACATTAAATGTATATGAGATTAGTATATAAAATATTATTAGTAGCTATAACATTAACTCTTAGTTCATGTAAGAATAATGAGTCTCCAAATTATGAGTTTATGCCAAACATGTATGAGTCTGTCGGATATGAAGCTTATTCAGAAAATGGTCTTTTTGAAAACAACCAGGCAGCATTAATCCCTGTTGAAGGAACTATCCCTAGAGGATATTCTCTGTATCAATATGAGGATTCAAATGCAGGATACGACACAGCAAAAGTGAATTTAAAAAATCCACTAGAGAGTAATGAAGTTAATATGGCAAAGGCAAAGGAATTATATGATATTTATTGCGGTGTTTGTCATGGAAATAATGGGGACGGAAAAGGCATCTTATTTAAAAGAGAAAAAATATTAGGTATCCCAAGTTATTTAGATGAAGGTAGAGATATTACTGAGGGAAGTGTGTATCACGTAATATATTATGGAAGGAATACTATGGGTTCATATGCAAATCAATTAAATGAAAAGGAAAGATGGCTTGTGACATCTTATGTGATGAAATTAAAATCAGATTTAAAAAAATAGTATGTATAAAATTTCAAATGGTATTAAGATTTTTTCACTGGCACTAATTTTATTAGGAAGTATAGGCTGGACATATAGCTATATGGAATCTCATAAAACTCTTGACCAAGTGAAAGAAATGTTAGCACATGAATCTTCTCATGGGGATGAAACAGCTCATATGGAAGAAGCTAATGAAGAGCATCACAATGATGCACATGAATCTTCACATAAGGATGAGCATGCAGAACATGTTATGCATCAAATTCATAATCGACCATATGCTGCTTTATACGTAGCAGCTTTTTTCTTTATGATGATATCATTAGGAGTATTAGCATTTTATGCAATTCAATATGCATCACAGGCAGGATGGTCGCCAGTATTATTTAGAGTAATGCAGGCTATAACTTATTATTTATTACCTGGAGCTTTAATTGTAATTGCTATAGCATTTTTTGCTGACAAACATCTTTTTATATGGATGGACCCCGATGTTGTAGCTCATGATAAATTAATTCAAGGAAAATCAGGATGGTTAAATAAATCGGCATTCTTAATAAGAGCATTAATATTCATAGGAGGATGGAGTCTTTATAGATATTTTAGTAGAAAATTTTCTATTGCTCAAGACCTTGCAAAAGATAATAAAAATTTTAAAAGAAATTTTCAAATCTCTGCAGGTTTCTTAGTATTTTATATATATACAGAATCAATGATGTCATGGGATTGGGTAATGAGTGTAGATCCACATTGGTTTAGCACATTGTTTGGATGGTATCTATTTGCAAGCATGGTAGTGAGCGGTATTACTACAATAGCATTGATAACAATATATTTAAAATCTCAGGGATATATGAAATTTGTTAATGACAGCCATCTTCATGATTTGGCAAAGTATATGTTTGGCTTTAGTGTATTTTGGGCATATTTGTGGTTTTCTCAATTTATGTTAATATGGTATGCAAATATTCCTGAAGAGGTAACCTATTTTATTACAAGAATTGAAGATTACACTATCCCATTTTTTACTATGTTTGTATTAAATTTTATTTTTCCATTCTTAGTGTTAATGAATAGCGATTATAAAAGAATACCTTGGTTTATAGTAATGGCTGGAAGCGTAATACTTATAGGGCATTATATGGATGTATATATGATGATTATGCCCGCAACAGTTGTTGATAGATATGGATTTGGATTAGCTGAAATAAGTGCATTAGCATTTTTTACAGGATTGTTTTTAATATTAGTTTTTTACTCTCTTTCTAAGGCACCTCTTTTAGCAAAAGGCAATCCTTATATAAAGGAAAGCGAACATTTTCATTATTAAAATTATATTATAGAAATGATTACATTATTTATAACATTAACATTAGTTTTTATTTCAATTGCAATTTGGCAAATGATCAAAATTTTTGATTTGACTCGTGCCTTGAAAGGAGAAATAATTGATGATTCTCAAATTGCCAATGATAAGGATAATAAGCTTAATGCAAGATTGATGTTAGGTTTCCTTGCATTTATATATGCCATTACAATAATATGCTTTATTAAATATGGCCATTTTCCTCTAATAACGGATGCAGCATCAGAACATGGGACAAAAATTGATACATTAATGATAAGCACATTTGCATTAATCTTTTTTGTGCAAACAATTACACAGTTTTTACTTCACTATTTTGCCTATAAATACAAAGGGAAGAAAGGAAATAAGGCATTGTTTTATGCAGATAATCATAAACTTGAACTTATTTGGACAATCATACCGGCGGTAGTTTTAACAGCCTTTATTACATATGGTCTTTTAACTTGGGCGAATGTAATGAATATATCAGAAGATGATGATCCTATGGTCGTTGAATTATATGCTCAGCAATTTAATTGGAAAGCAAGATATGCTGGAAATGATAATTCTTTAGGAAAAGCAAATGTAAGACTAATTGATATAAATCGCGCAAACATTTTAGGTATAGATGAATCAGATCCTAATGCTAGTGATGATGTAATTACTACTGAATTACATTTACCAGTTAACAAGCCAGTCTTATTTAAGATGAGATCACAAGATGTGATTCATTCAGCATACATGCCCCATTTTAGAGCACAGATGAATTGTGTCCCTGGCATGGTCACACAATTTTTGTTAACTCCTACTATGACAACTGAGGAAATGAGAAATACTCCAGGTATGATTGATAAGGTTCTTACAATAAATGAGATTAGAGATGAAAAAAACAAGGAATTAATTAAAAAGGGAGAAGAACCTCTTGATTCTTATGATTTCGATTATGTTCTTTTGTGTAATAAAATTTGCGGAAAATCGCATTATAATATGCAGATGAAAATAATTGTTGAATCTCAGGAAGACTTTGACAAATGGATAGCCCAACAACAAGTTTTTGAAAATTCATTAATTGCTCAAAATTAAAATATAGAATATGTCAGAATATATAGTATTTGATAAAGATCATCACGAACACCATCACAAAGAAACTTTTATTACTAAGTATATTTTTAGTCAAGATCATAAGATGATTGCTAAACAGTATCTTTTTACTGGAGTAATATTTATGGGCATAATAGGGATTTTAATGTCCTCATTAATTAGAATGCAAATAGCATGGCCTGAAGAGCCAAGTGTGATTTTTGAATTTTTATTAGGTAAATGGGCTCCAGAAGGAGTAATGGATGCAGATATATATTTAGCATTAGTAACTATGCATGGTACCATCATGGTATTCTTTGTATTAACAGCTGGGTTAAGTGGAACATTTAGTAACCTGCTAATTCCTTTGCAATTAGGAGCTAGAGATATGGCTACAGGATTTTTAAATATGATTGCTTATTGGTTGTTTTTTATTTCAACTGTTCTTATGGTTGCCTCAATATTTGTTGAAGCTGGACCAGCAGCAGCAGGCTGGACTATATATCCACCCCTTAGTGCATTAGAGATAGCCCAGCCAGGGTCTGGACTAGGGATGACATTATGGTTAGTCTCAATGGCTGTTTTTATTGCATCATCGCTTTTAGGTTCATTAAATTATATTGTTACTATAATTAATTTAAGAACTAAAGGAATGTCTCTAACCAGAATGCCATTAACTATATGGGCCTTTTTTATTACTGCAATTATTGGTGTAATTTCTTTTCCTGTTTTACTTTCATGTGCATTATTATTAATAATGGATAGGAGTTTTGGGACATCATTTTACTTGTCAGATATTTTCATTCAAGGTGAAGTTTTACATTATCAAGGAGGCTCTCCAATTTTATTTGAACACCTATTTTGGTTTCTAGGTCATCCTGAAGTATATATTGTTTTATTACCTGCTCTAGGCATTGCTTCTGAAGTAATTGCGACTCACTCAAGAAAACCAATTTTTGGATATAAGGCTATGATTATGTCAATTCTTGCAATTGCCTTTTTATCAACTATTGTATGGGGTCATCATATGTTTATCACTGGAATGAATCCATTTTTAGGTTCAGTTTTTACTTTTACAACTTTACTAATTGCAATTCCATCTGCGGTTAAAGCATTTAATTATATTACAACTTTATGGAAAGCAAATATCCAATTTAATCCCCCAATGCTGTTTGCAATAGCATTTGTGTCAACTTTTATAAGTGGCGGTCTAACTGGATTAATTCTTGGGGATAGCGCATTAGATATTAATGTTCATGACACATACTTTGTAGTAGCTCACTTTCATTTGGTAATGGGAATTTCTGCATTGTATGGAATGCTTGCTGGAATATATCATTGGTTTCCAATGATGTTTGGACGTATGATGAATAAAAATTTAGGTTATATACACTTTTGGGTAACAGCAATTTGTGCTTATGGTATATTTTTCCCAATGCATTTTATTGGAATGGCAGGACTCCCCAGAAGATATTATACTAATTCAAGTTTTCCATTATTTGATGATTTAGCAGACACCAATACAGTAATTACTGTATTTGCAATAATTGGAGCGTTAATACAAATTGTTTTCTTATATAATTTTTTCCACAGCATGTTTTATGGGAAAAAATCTCCTCAAAATCCATGGAATTCTACTACTCTAGAATGGACAGCCTCAATGAAGCATATTCATGGAAATTGGAAAGGTAAAATTCCTGAAGTTTATAGATGGCCATATGATTATAGTAAGCCTGGATATAAAGAAGATTTTGTACCTCAGCATATCCCACTTAAAAAAGGAGAAGAAGAGTATTAAATAGATTTTTTTCATACATTGTAGTTATGAACGAAAATTTAGATCCTTCCTCTATTAATTTATCTACTGAAGAGAAGGAATTTGAAAATAATTTAAGACCCAGTTCTTTTGATGATTTTAGTGGTCAGGATCAAGTTATTGAAAATTTGAAAATTTTTGTTCAAGCTTCAAATCAAAGAGGAGATGCACTAGATCACACTTTATTTCACGGTCCTCCAGGACTTGGAAAAACTACTTTGGCTCATATTTTAGCACATGAACTTGAAGTAACAGTTAAGGTAACATCAGGCCCTGTTTTAGATAAGCCAGCTGATTTAGCCGGATTATTAACTAATCTTGAAGAAAGGGATGTTTTATTTATTGATGAGATTCATAGGTTAAGCCCAATAGTTGAAGAATATTTATATTCTGCTATGGAAGATTACAAGATTGATATTATGATAGAGTCTGGTCCAAATGCAAGATCTGTAGAACTTAATTTAAACCCTTTCACTCTAGTAGGAGCAACAACAAGATCAGGACTATTAACTGCTCCAATGCGAGCTAGATTTGGAATTAGTAATAGACTTGAATATTATTCTGCAGAACTGTTATCTGGTATAATTGAAAGGAGTGCAAAAATTTTGGATGTAAAAATTTCAATGGAAGCGGCAATAGAAATTGCAGGAAGAAGTAGAGGTACTCCAAGAATTGCTAATTCTTTGCTTAGAAGAGTAAGAGATTTTGCTCAAATTAAAGGTGATGGAACCATTGATATTGCTATAACTAAAAGCAGTTTAAAGGCTCTTAATGTTGATATTAATGGTCTTGATGAAATGGACAATAAAATACTATCTACTATTATAGATAAATTCGGAGGAGGCCCTGTAGGCATTACTACCTTATCTACTGCTGTAAGTGAAAACTCTGAAACCATTGAGGAAGTATATGAGCCTTTTTTGATTCAGCAAGGCTTTATAATGAGAACTCCCAGAGGACGCCAAGTTACAGAATTGGGATATAAGCATTTAGGTAAAACTCCAAAAACTGGCCAAAAAGGATTATTCTAAAAATCTAATTTTTCAATACTTGAAAAATAAAATTCGTTACACGGAATTAATAAAAAATGAAGCCAAAAGATTAGGCTTTATCTCTTGCGGAATAAGCAAAGCAGAATTTTTAGATAATGAGGCTCCAAGATTAGAAAAGTGGTTAAATTCTAATATGCATGGGGAAATGAAATACATGGAAAATTATTTTGATAAACGACTAGATCCTACAAAGCTTGTAGAAGGAGCTAAAAGTATAGTTTCACTTGCATATAACTATTATCCAAATAATTTTCAAAAAGAAGGTCTTCCAAAAATTTCTAAATATGCTTATGGTAAAGATTACCACTATGTTATAAAAGAAAAATTAAAACAATTATTGTCATATATAAAAGAAGAAGTAGGCGAGGTTTATGGAAGAGTTTTTGTTGATTCAGCGCCTATTTTAGAAAAATCATGGGCGTCAAAAAGCGGTTTAGGCTGGGTTGGAAAAAATTCAAATTTAATTACAAAGCAAGTAGGCTCATATTATTTTTTAGCAGAGCTAATAATTGATTTAGATCTTGATTATGATACAATTGAGACTGACCATTGCGGAGAGTGCAGAGCATGTATAGATTCATGCCCTACAGAGGCAATAGCTGAGCCATATGTAGTTGATGGAAGTAAGTGTATTTCATATTTCACAATTGAATTAAAAGAGAATATTCCTAATGAATATAAGGGGAAGTTTAATGACTGGATATTTGGATGTGATATATGTCAGGATGTTTGCCCTTGGAACAAATTCTCTAAACCACATAAAGAGCCTTTGTTTAATCTTAGTTCTAAAACAATGGATTTGAGCGAAAATCAATGGCAAGAGATTACTGAAAAAACCTTTAATAAGATTTTTAAAAACTCCCCATTAAAAAGAGCAGGTTATAATGGTTTAAAAAGAAATTTGAATTTTCTTAAATAAGAATATATATGTTACGCAGATTTAATAAATGTGTACATAATTTTAGTAAATTTGAATTTGTAAATTGCTGTTATGATAACTCATGTAAAAGGAAGGTTAGTTGAAAAAGCTCCAACAAGTGTGATAATTGAGTGCAATGGAATAGGATACTTAATAAATATTTCCTTACACACTTTTTCTCAAATTCCAGATAATGAAAATTTAAAGCTATTTACACATCTTCAGATTAAAGAAGACTCCCACACGCTTTATGGCTTTTTTTCAATAAAAGAAAGAGAAATCTTTAGGCTCTTAATTTCTGTTAATGGCATTGGCTCAAGTATTGCTAGAACTATGTTGTCATCTATTTCTCCAGATCAAATCATTGAAGCTATTTCAAGAGAAAATGTCTCACTAATACAATCCGTTAAGGGAATTGGTTCAAAAACTGCTCAAAGGGTAATTATAGATCTTCGTGATAAAATTTTAAAGGTCTATGATTTAGACGAAGGATTTGCTTCTGTGAACAATACTAATAGAGAAGAAGCGTTATCTGCATTAGAAGTCTTAGGAATTAATAAAAAGTCATCTGAAAGACTGGTAGACAAAATTGTAATAGAAAACCCAGAAATTTCAGTTGAAAGTATTATTAAAGAGACTTTAAAAAATTTGTAACAAATTTGAATAAAATTACTTTTAGTTTAATGAAAACAAGATTTTCTAGTCTTTTTTTATGTTTAGTTTTTTATAGTAGTTTATTGATTTCTCAAGAGACAACTAATTCTAGTCTTCAAGATTCAATAGCTGATGCAGAAGGCGTTTCATTTGGTAAATTAAATTTACCACCCCCTGGTAGTTTTATCGAAAATTACGAGTATGATTCTACTACTGATATGTACTATTACAACCTAAGTGTTGGAGAATATAATATTAATTATCCTATTATTTTAAGTCCTGAGGAATATAAGAAATTAATATTAGTTCAGGATTTAAAGGATTATTATAAATCAAAAATTGATGCAGCTGAAGGGAAAAAAGATGGAACAGATGAGTTGCAAAAAAATCTAATTCCTGAGATTTATGTGAATTCAAAAATATTTGAAAGCATATTTGGAGGAAACACTATTGAAGTAGTCCCGCAAGGATCAATAGAGGTTGACTTAGGGATGTTATTTACTAAACAAGATAATCCTGCATTCTCTCCTAGAAATAGAAGTAATCTAACATTTGATTTTGATCAAAGAATAGGATTAAGTCTTCTTGGAAAGGTTGGGACAAGAGTTCAGGTTAATGCAAATTTTGATACACAATCTACATTTGATTTTCAAAACCTATTAAAATTAGAATTTGAACCAACAGAAGATGATATAATCCAGAAAATTGAGGTAGGTAATGTAAGCATGCCTCTTAACAGCTCTTTAATTTCTGGAGCTCAAAGTTTATTTGGATTTAAAACTCAACTAAAATTTGGAAAAACAAGAGTTACAGCAGTTTTTTCAGAACAGAAATCTGAATCAAGATCTGTAGTGTCTCAGGGCGGAGGAACAATTCAAGAGTTTGAGTTTAGAGCATTAGACTATGATGAAAATAGACATTTCTTTTTAAGTCACTATTTTAAAAACAAATATGATGAAGCATTATTAAATTATCCTTTTATTAATACTAATGTTCAAATTACTAGAAGTGAAGTATGGGTTACAAATAGAACAAATCAAATTAATGATGTAAGAAATATAGTAGCATTTCAGGATTTAGGTGAATCGTCAGATGTTTCTTCTTCTGTTAATATATATGCAGGGCCATCTGCTTATCCAGATAATGGAAATAATGGTTTTGATCCAACAGCTATAGGAAGTGGTTTATCACAGTTGACAGATGCAATTAGAGATATTGCAACACTACAGACAGGTATTTTAGTTCCAAATGTAACAGAAGGATTTGGATATGGTAAATTAGAAAATGCAAAAAAATTAAGAGAAGGCATTGATTATAAGATTAATAATCAATTAGGATATATTTCATTAAATCAGAAGCTTGAAAATGATGAAATATTAGCAGTTGCTTTTCAATATACTGTCGGAGGTCAAGTCTTTCAAGTTGGTGAATTTGCTAATGATGGTGTTCAGGCTACACAGGTTTCTTTTTCTGAAACTAATACAATTGTTAATTCCAACAACCTTGTTCTTAAACTATTAAAAAGTACAGTAAGCAGCGTGGAGGAGCCAATGTGGAATTTGATGATGAAAAATATTTATAGTACTGGAGCATTTCAATTAGAGAAGGAAGATTTTAAGTTAAATATTTTTTACAATGAGTCATCAGCATTAAATTATATAAGTGCAGTTGAGTCCACTCCTTTTCCAAACCCTCAACCAGGAGAACCAGAATTAAATGAAACGCCTTTACTTAATTTATTTAATTTTGACAGATTAAATTTTAATAATGATCCTCAAATTTCTGGTGATGGTTTTTTTGATTTTGTTCCTGGGATTACTGTAATTCAAGAAAATGGTAAAATAATTTTTACTAAGTCAGAACCATTTGGTAAATATTTATTTAATAAGTTAAGACTAAATGTTTCAGAAAACTACGAAGGTGATGAGAATAATCAGAATGATTATAATCTAAATCAAAAAAAATATGTTTACAGATCATTATATAAGTCTACTAAAACTGTTGCATTACAAGATTCAGAAAAGAATAAATTTCAAATTACAGGTAGATATAAATCATCATCTGGGGGAGGTATCCCAATTGGAGCATACAATGTTCCTAGAGGTTCCGTAACAGTTACTGCTGGAGGGAGAGTATTGGTAGAAGGAGTAGACTATACAGTTAATTATCAACTAGGAACAGTTCAAATATTAGACCCTGCCCTACAATCATCTAATACGCCTATAAATGTAAGTGTAGAAAATAATGCTGTTTTTGGTCAACAGACAAAAAGATTTTCAGGATTTAATATTGAGCATGAGTTTAGTGAGAAATTTATAGCCTCAACCACTTTATTAAATTTAAATGAAAGGCCTTTAACTCAAAAAGCAAATTATGGAACAGAACCAATAAATAACACAATTTTTGGTTTTGACGCTAACTTTTCTTCTGAAATACCATTTTTAACAAGGCTAGTAAATAAGCTGCCAAATATAGAGACGGAAGCTCCTTCTAATTTGTCTGTTCGTGGAGAGTTAGCATATTTAATACCTGGAGCTCCTAAAGGAAATAATTTTAATGGTGAAGCTACATCTTATATTGATGATTTCGAAGGATCACAAAACGTAATAGATCTTATATCTCCTCAGTCTTGGTATTTGTCTAGTAGGCCAAGAGACCTAGGTATGGTCTATAATGAAGGAGATGAAGATAATAATGGAATTCAAAATGGTTTTGATAGAGCTTTATTAAACTGGTATACAATAGACCCTGTATTTTATAGTAGTCAAAGACCAGCTGAAATTAATGATGAAGACATATCAAATCTGTATACTAGAAGAATTTTTATTGATGAAATTTTCCCTCAGGTAGACTTAGTACAAGGGCAGACTACTGTAATTAATTCTCTTGATTTAAATTTTTATCCAACCAAAAGAGGCCCATATAATATGGATAGTGATGCCGTTGGAGAAAATTTAGATGATCCTCAGAATAGCTGGGGAGGTATTACCAGACTAATAAACACAACAGATTTTGAGCAATCAAATGTTGAGTATATAGAGTTTTGGCTTATGGACCCATTTTTAAATGACTCTGAAAACAATGGAGGAAAACTAACCTTTAATTTAGGGAATATATCAGAAGATGTAATAAAGGATGGAAGGAAACAATATGAAAATGGACTTCCCGAAGACGGAGATATTAGTCTTCTGCCACAGACAATATGGGGTACGGTTGTTCCACAGAATCAATCACTAATTTATTCTTTTGCTTCATTAGGTCAGGAGAGAACAAATCAAGATATAGGACTGGATGGATATGATGATCAAGAAGAATCAATTGCCTTCCCAGATTTTGCAGATCTTCAGGATCCAGCAAATGACAATTACAAATATTTTTTAAATCAGTCAGGAAATATTTTTGATAGATACAAAATGTATAATGGACTAGATGGTAATTCTCCTGAAACCATTTCTAATACTGATAGAGGCTCATCATCTCAACCTGATGTTGAAGACATTAATAGAGATAATACTATGAATACTATTGATAGCTACTTTGAGTATGAATTAAATATTACTCCAAATAGTTTAGCAGATATTAACAATCAATTTATAAAGGACAGAAAAGAAAAAAATGTAACACTTCCTAATGGAACTTCTGAATTAGTTAAATGGTATCAATTCAGAATACCTGTAAATGAGCCTACAAATGAAATAGGAGGGATTACGGATTTTAGATCCATTAGATTTATTAGAATGTATTTAAATGATTTTTCAAAAAACACAATATTTAGATTTGGATCACTTGATTTAGTAAGAAGTGATTGGAGAAAATATTTACTAACATTAGATGAAGAGATAGACAATAATAATGATAATACAGATTTTTCAACTGGAACTATTGGTATACAAGAAAATGAAGAAAGCTATGTTTCTCCACCAGGGGTTGAAAGAGAACAATTTAATAATAACAACACTATTGTAAGACAAAATGAACAATCATTGGTTTTAAATGTATGTGATCTTGAGCCTGAAGATTCTAGAGGAGTTTACAAAAATTTAAATGTTGATATGAGACAATTTAAAAGAATCAGAATGTTCATACATGCTGAGGATGGATTATCGCCTGGATTAACTGATGGCGATGTAGTTGGATATGTTAGATTAGGAAATGATTTATCTGAAAATTATTATCAAATAGAAATTCCTCTAAAAAAATCATCCTCAGGGTCACTTAATCCACAGGCTGTTTGGCCTTTAGTTAATGAAATTAATTTACCTATAAGCGCTCTTGAAGCAATAAAATCTCATGCAATATTTAACGGGACTTTAGGGAATCAAGATGCTACTTTTTACAATGTCATAAATGATATAGTTAGCGAGGAACCAGTCGATGAATTTTCAGAACATGATTTAGGTCAGCAAAGGGTTGCCATAAAAGGTAATCCAAATTTTGGAGATATTAGAGCATTAATGGTAGGGGTGAAAAATCCTAGACAAGACAACATGAATGTTTGTGCTGAGGTATGGTTTAATGAATTAAGATTATCTGATATGGATAATAAGGGAGGTTGGGCTGCTACACTAGCATTAGATTCAAATATTGCTGATTTTATGACAATAAGTGCAACAGCAAGACAAAGTACAAATGGATTCGGATCTATAGAGCAAGGACCAAGCGAAAGGGATAAAATTGACAAGAAGCAATATGATATAGTATCTAATGTAAATGTAGGTCAGCTTTTCCCAAAAAAATGGGGGTTAAATATTCCTTTTAATTATGGTCAAGGGGAAGAATTGATAACTCCAGAATATGATCAGCAATATAGAGATATAAAATTAAACTCCAGATTAGACGCTGCAGAAACTCAGGAAGATAAAAACAATATTTTACAGCAATCTGAAGATTATACGAAAAGGAAAAGTATTAATCTAATTGGTGTAAGT
>Ga0208639_1001346_pt1 | contig 16151 bp, 16 predicted proteins | sample ETNtaG_33_FD_185772 | JGI IMG/M metagenome (GOLD analysis project Ga0208639, IMG submission 185772) | Marine microbial and viral communities from oxygen minimum zone, Eastern Pacific Ocean - ETNP201310SV76 (SPAdes) (version 2) | ecosystem: Environmental > Aquatic > Marine > Oceanic ...
AGTGATATAAAGCGATTCTATAGATTTGAAAAACGAAAATAAAAATAACATAATATATCAGTACTTCTTTAAAGGTAATTTTTATTCTGTTAATGTAATGCATATTTGCTTAATGAAATTATCTTTTTATAAGAAGATCAATAAAATTATAAATGTTTTTTTGAAGGTTCCTTTTCCTATAGAGAAAGAATGATTTATGAAAAAATAAATATAGGTTGTGGTTTAGATAAACAGGACGATGAATTTGGTATTGATATTAATCCTAGAAGTAACGCTGATATGATATTTGATTTAAATGTCATTCCTTGGGATATGGAAGATTCTAAGTTTAAAAGTGTAAGGTGTGATGCCATTTTGGAACATTTATATAATTTTTATGGCGTGATGGAAGAAATATGGAGGATCTCAAAAAACGGAACAAAAAAACATATCGATGTACCACATTTTTCTCAGGCCAAACATCGGATAATATTTTACTTGAAGTTCTTAAACTTGTAAGTTATTTTATACTATCATGAGACATTTGATCAATTCAGGTCAAATGAATAATTTAATTTAATCGAGGAAAAATGGTGAAAATATTAACAAATATACTATTAACATTTGCAATTTTTATAGTATTAAATGTTGCAAATGCGAATGAATTCCCTAATAAAACAATAACAATAGTTTGTAATTGGTCTGCTGGAGGGGGGCAAGACACTGTTTCAAGATTAATTGCAAAATTTGCGTCTGAAAGGGCTGGTGTTCCAGTTGTTGTAAATAACGTAACTGGGGCAGGAGGTTCTGCTGGAGTACGTTTTGCTTCTGAAGCAAAGCCTGACGGTTATACAATAGGTATTATAGGTTCAAGCTTCGTGGCAAGAAACTATAGTAATCCCAATGCGACTGAATTGGATGGTATAGATCCATTAGCTTTTTTTGGTCCTGATCCAGGGGCTTTATCTGTTAGAGCAGATACTGGAATCAGCAACCTGAAAGAATATTTTAGCAAAATCAAAAAAAATCCGGGTTCGCTATTGAATGGGAATGATCCTCCCGGTGGATCTTCTGCAATTGTAGCCTCCTTAATTGAAAGCACATATAATGTAAATATGTCACAAGTACCATATAAAGGTTATGCTGCAACTAAGGCCGCTTTACTTTCAGGAGAAGTACAATCAGCAACCCTACCCGTTGCACAAGTTTCAGAGGAGCATAAAGCTGGATCAATAAAAATTATAGGTGTAACTTCAACAAAAAGACATTTTAAGGCACCCGATGTTCCGACTTTTCAAGAGGAAGGATTTAATTTGGTTGCCGGAGATTGGAGAGCACTATTTCTTCCAAAAGGAGTCTCATATAGTAGGAGACTATTATTGGAAAATTTGTTTGTAAATACAATGAGAGATCCTGATTTCAAAAAAGCTGCAGAAAATGCCGGTTACGTTGTCACGCCGATGGATTCAGTTGACACAAAAATTAAAATAATTAGTCATGACGCAGATGTATACCCAATTTTATTGAAGGCTGGCTTAGTATCTCAAAGAAAGAAATAATTTATAAAACTGGGATGGGAAATCCCGTCCCGGTAAGTTTTTTATGGGAATTAAGTTTAGTAAAAAATTAGAATTTTTAATAATAACAATTATTTTTACAAGTTGTTCTTTGTTTGGATGGATATCTTTAATAATAAACCCATCTATTTTAAACAACTTGTTTAAAAGTGTAGATCCTGGTGCGGGTTTGTTACCAGTAATAATTTTAGCTTTCATATCGCTTTCTTCTCTATATTTTTTCTTAAAAACTATCAATATTGTATTAGACAAACAGAATAAAAAATTAATTATATACGAAAGATCAAATTTTATTGCAATATATTTGTTTATTTCAATAATTTTATACGTTTACCTTTCAACATATTTAACATTTATAGCTAGCACTTCACTATTTGTTATCTTATGGCTTAGTGTTTTGTCTACAAAAAAAGAAATTTTTTCAATGGGCTTTATTTATGAATTAGTTTCAACATTTATTTTTATAATATTAATTGTATATGTAGGTTTTATAAAGATAATGAATACTCCCTTCCCTTAAAAACCCATTCCCACAAAGACTCTTTACCTAAAACATATGTTTGAATTATTCTTTGCGTCTCTTCAGAATATTTTAACTGATCCATTTTTGAGCACATTAGCTGTAGTTGGTGTTTTTTTTGGAACTATAATGGGAGCGATCCCTGGAATTAGTAGTACTATGACATTGGCTATATTATTACCAGTTAGTTTTCATATGGATCCAGAAACAGCAATGGTATTTTTGATGGCTGTATTCTCTTCAAGCGTATTCGGTGGTTCTATTTCAGCAATTTTAATGAATATCCCAGGAACCCCAGGGGCAATTGTTACCCAACTAGATGGATATCCCATGGCTAAAAAAGGGCAGGGAGGCTATGCATTAACTTATGCACTTATTTCTTCAACCGTTGGCGGTTTGATAGGTTTATTATTACTAATGTTGTTAGCACCAATTGTAATAAAAGCTTCTATGAATTTTAGAAGCCCAGAATTTGCTATGGCAGCAATCTTTGGATTGACTATGTTGGCATATTCTTCACCAGGCTCAACTTTTCGCGGGATCGTTGTTGGTGCAATTGGAATATTATTGGGTATGATTGGTTTTGACGCGATGACGGATGTTTTAAGATTTGACTATGGAACAGTATTTTTACAAAACGGTATACATTTAGTACCTTTATCAGTTGGGCTTTTTGGACTTTCCGAGATATTAAAAAACTTCTCTTCTATTAAGGATAAAGATCAGCAAATACCAAAAATTGAAAAATTGATTCCACCTTTTAACAAAATAATGAGTCTTTGGAAATCTATTTTAAGAGGATCATTTTTTGGTACTTTTATCGGTGCTATTCCAGCCGCAGGTTCAGCTATAGCTGTTGCTATAGCATATGCGCAGGAAATGAAATTATCAAAAAATCCAGAAAATTTCGGTAAAGGAGAAATTAAAGGAATATCTGCCCCAGAGGCAGCTAATAATGCTTGTGTTGGTGGAGCATTAATTCCAATGATGACTTTAGGAATTCCAGGTGACACAATGACCGCCATTCTTATGGCAGCTTTACTGATACATGGGCTACAACCAGGACCTTTTTTATTTCAAAATGACCCTGGTTTTGTATCATATGTATACAGTTCACTCTTTATTGCGATATTCTTCACACTTACCTTTGGTCTGATAATGATTAAATTCATTGTTAAACTTCTGAATTCCCCAAAAAAAATTGTAAATATTAGTATTATAGTTTTATGTATTTCTGGTTCTTTCGCAATAAGGAATTTAATTTCAGATGTATATGTAATGATTTTTTTTGGTTTAGTTGGATACATTTTCTCCCTAGTGAATTTACCGCAGGCTCCGCTTGCATTTGGATTAATACTAGGCCCTGTTTTGGAGGAAAATTTGAGAAGATCTCTTATAATTAGTAGGGGTTCTTGGTCAATATTTTTAGAAAGGCCAATTTCATTATTTTTAATGATTTTCTGTTTAGTTGTACTTTTATGGCCTTTTATTAAAAAAATAAGAGTGTAGTTATAATACTAAAACTGTAAAAGATTTATGAAAAATTATAATAAAAGAAACTTATTTTTTGATGATTTACATAATCAAAAGGATCTTAAATGGTTAGGACAAAATACTAATCATTTTAACTCCCATGATTATGTAATCAGTGAGATGATTCAATCTATTAAAAGTCAAGAATTTCACCATTATGCACCACCTTTAGGACTGGAAGAATTGAGAACTTTGGTCTTAAATCGTCTGGGGTTAACAAATTTAGTTTCATTAATTACAGATGGAGCAGTTTCTGGTTTGTATCACATATGTAAAGAATTATGCTCTTCGACAGAACAACTAATAACTACAGACCCAACGTGGGCATGGCCCATCCATTTTGCTCAATCAACCGGAGCAGAAGTTATCCAAATACCAATTTTCGGTAAAGAATATAATTACACACTTGATCCAAATAGATTAAAAGAATATATAAACATAAATACAAAATTGCTTTATTTAGTTGATCCCAATAACCCCCTAGGTACTTGCTTTTCAAAAGAACAAATATTAAAAATAGTAGAAATAGCTGAAGATAATAATATTACAATAATACATGATTGTACGTATCGAGACTTTGCTGATGATCACCATTTAATAGCAAAATATTACCCTGAAAATACAATTACAATTTGGAGTTTCTCAAAATGGTTGGGTTTGGCAGGTATGCGTATTGGGGCAATTGTAACTTCAGAAAATATAATGGAAAAAATTGGACAATATCCCCCAAATATATTAGGTTCAAATATTGTGGCCCAGCGTGGTGCTATCGCGGGTTTAAAAATTATGGATGAATGGTTCCCAAGAGTATTTAAATTGCAGCGTGAAAATCAAAAGAATGTCTTTGAAATGATAAATAATACAAAGGGGTTTGAAATTCCGATATATCCTTCCAACGGTAATTTTATTATTATTGAGATTGTGGATGAAGATATTACACCGGAAGCTATAAGTAGTTGCTATGCAGAGCACAAAATATTGGTTCGCCAAGGTAGCTATCATACGAAGAAATTTGGAAACAAATTTGTGAAAGTGAGTCTTTCCGTTCCAAAAGAATGGGCTGATGAATTTATTGATTTGTTCCCATCAATCATCACTAAATCAAGGAATAAAACTGGAAATTTTCAACTATACTAAAAAATGGATTTAAATCTTAAAAATAAAATAGCTCTGATCACAGGAGCATCAAAAGGAATTGGAGCTGCAATTGCTGAGACGTTTGCAGCTGAAGGAGTCAATTTATATTTAACTGCAAGGAATAAAAAACAGCTAGAAATGTTAAAGATTGAGTTGCAAAAAAAATATTCAGTCGAGGTTAAAACCATCCCATTAGATTTGACAGAAGCAGCTTCACAGAAATTACTTTTTGAAAATTGTAAGGATATTAATATATTAATCAATAATGCTGGAGATATTCCAAGTGGAAGTTTATTTGATATTGATGAAGATTCTTGGAGAAGGGGTTGGGAACTAAAAGTTTTTGGATACATAAATTTATGTCGTGGATTTTATCCAATTATTAAGAAAAATGAAGGCGGAGTAATAATAAACAATATTGGTAACGGAGGGGAGATATATGATCCTTTATATATTGCCGGGGCCGCAGGGAATTCTAGTTTAATGTCCTTTACAAAAGCATTAGGCGGGAATAGTTTAGAAGATAATATAAGAGTAATTGGAGTAAACCCAGGTCCTGTTGAAACGGAAAGAATTTATAAAATTTTAAAAAATCGCTCAATAAAACTTTATGGTGATGAGAATCATGTTCAAGAATTACTTAAAAGTTATCCACTTGGAAGGCCTGCACATGTCCGAGAAATTTCAGATCTAATAGCTTTTTTAGTATCAGAAAAATCTGGATATACTTCTGGGACAGTATTTACAGTAGATGGAGGTATATCTTCTAGGAACTCTATTATATAAATAATTATGATCATTACAACAAGTGATAATGTTAAATTAAATGTTAAAAAAACAGGCAAAGGGAAGGTTGTACTTTTTGTACATGAGTTTGGAGGTGATCAAAGGAGTTGGAAGCCTCAAGTAAGTTATTTCTCAAGAAGGTACGAATGTATTACTTTTAATGCTCGCGGTTATCCTCCATCAGAGGTACCGAAGTCAATTGAATCCTATTCTCAGGAGCGGGCTGTTGAGGATATTTATGATATTATGAATGAATTATCTATAGATGAAGCTCATATTGTTGGTTTATCTATGGGGGGGTTTGCTGCACTTCATTTTGGCATTAAATACCCAAAAAAAACCATTTCTTTGACAATTGCAGCCAGCGGATATGGCGCTGAAAAAAAACATGAAGATTATTTTAGAAGACTATCTGGTGACGTTGCAAATCAATTTATAAAATTAGGGAGCAAAGAATTTTCCAAAATTTATGGTAGAGCATCTTCAAGAATTCCCTTTCTAATTAAAGATAAAGATGGTTGGGATGATTTTTTAAATATTTTGGGTGAGCATTCTGATATTGGAGCAAGCATGACAATGAATGCGGTCCAAGCTAAAAGACCTTCACTTTATGATTTAGAAGATGCTATAAAAGAGATCTCAATACCTACTTTGATTGTGGTAGGAGATGAAGATGATCATTGTATTAATCCCGGTTTGTTCTTAAAAAAATGTATTAAACCTTCTGGTCTTTTAATCTTACCAAAAACAGGACACACAATAAATTTGGAAGAACCTTCGTATTTTAACAACTTTTTGTCAGATTTCTTTTCTCAAGTAGAAAACAAAAAATGGTTACCAAGGGATCCTCGTTCTAACCCTTTAGAAATAATGAAAACATAACTAATATATAGATGAAACATATTTCCAGTCTCATAAATAATAATAGACTTTGGCAGAGACATACTGAATTGGCAAATCATGGAAAAATTGAAAATGGTGGTGTTAACAGACAAGCACTCTCGAATGAAGATTTACATGCGAGGAAACATATCATTAATTGGTTAAAAAAATTAAATATAGAAGTCTACACTGACGACGCAGCAAATCTTTTTTTTCGATTAGAGGGTATTAACAAAAATTCTCCCCCAGTTTTAACTGGCTCGCATATAGATAGTCAGCCTTCCGGGGGGAAATATGATGGAGTATTTGGCGTCTTAGCTGGTATAGAGATTATTGAAGCTTTGCGTGAAAATAATATTGTACCGAAATCGCCGATTGAAGTTGTCGCATGGATGAATGAGGAAGGATCTAGATTTGCTCCAGGCATGATGGGTTCAGCAGTTTATACTGGGGCAAGATCTATTGAAGACATTGAAAGGATAAAGGATGATAATGGTATTACTGTTTCTTCAGAGATAGCAAAAATGCATTCTTCTTTTCCTAATCTTGAAATTAAAGAATTTGGAAGAGATATAAAATGTTTTATTGAAGCACACATTGAACAAGGACCAGTTCTTGAGTTGGAGCATAAACAAATAGGCATAGTGACAGGTATTCAAGGTAAAAGGACTTTCAAAATCGAGGTGACTGGTGAAGAAAATCACGTTGGAACTTCTCCAAGAATTACAAGACGTGATGCTCTTGTCAGTGCGGTAAAAATTATTGAAAATCTTCATAACAATATTTGGGATAATGAAGATGTAACAAGATTCACAATAGGGAAATTAATTGTAGAACCTAATGCGCCATCAGTAGTCCCATCAAAAGTTGTCTTCTCAATTGACTTAAGACATCCTGATGAAAAAATATTGATTGAGCTTGGTGATAAAATTAGTCAAATCTGTTTGGATAATTCAAAACCATGTACTGTGACTACAAAAGAACTTGTTCATGATAAACCACTCAAATTTCCAGAAAAAATGGTTTCCAAAATTGAAAGATATACAAAAAAGCTTAATATTGATCATATGCGGTTACCTTCAGGAGCTGGCCATGATGCAAAATACCTGCACTATTTCTGCCCTACAGGAATGATTTTTATACCTTGCAAGAATGGTATAAGTCATAGCCCCAGGGAGAGTGTAAAAAAAGAAGATTTAGTTGCAGGGACACAAGTATTAGCAGAAACAGTGTGGAATTGCGCTAATTAAGCAAATTATTTCTTATAAAAATTACATCCTGATATACTCATCAGAAATGACTTGAACCTGTAACCTACTAATTTAGAAGAATTCCGCAGTGGGTAAACAATATTGGCTGAGATTCAACATTATTTATAGTGAGTTTTTTTAAAAGACATTATATGAAGTAGTCAAATCCATATTGTTGTGATAATAATTAATTGTCATTATGTACATATATTTAGGTCTACTACTTTAAATTTAATCTTTTTATAAAGGAACTATGAAAATTGGAATAATAGGTTACGGTCAAATGGGCAGTGGGGCTGCATATAATTTAAATAAGAAACATGATTTATTTATATATGACAAATATATAAATGATAGACATAGTATGAAATCATTTTGTACGGTTGAGGAAATTTATTTAAATTGTCAGATAACTTTTTCATTTCTACCTAACGATAAAATTTTAATTAGTGCACATGAAAATAAATCAAATGGTATTTTGAATTATTTAAAAAAAGGTGATATACACATTTCATGTTCAACGGTCTCACCAGAAACATCCAAGAAGTTAGAAAAAATCTATTCTGAAAAAAAAGCGTCCTTTATTAGTGCACCAATTTTTGCTAGGCCAGACGGCATGAAAAATAAACAAGCGATAATACCAATTTCTGGTAAATATAAAATTTATCAAAAAATTAAACCAATCATAGAATCATTTTCTACAAGTCACACATTTGTTGGGGAAGAAATTGGCAACGCCAATGTGATAAAATTATGTGGTAATTTCTTAATTTGCAATGCTATTCAATCAATTTCTGAAGCGTTATCAACTGCAGATGAGCACGGTTTGGAAAGGTTAACTGTAATGCGATTTTTATCTTCATCTATCTTTGACTGTTTGATTTATAAAGGTTATGGGGATAGAGTTGCAGCTTTTGACCATGATCCGCATACAAATGCCCACTTTCCCTTAAGCCTAGGAAGGAAAGATATAAATTTATTCAAATCAATTTCAAATCAATCAAAAAATAATTACCCATTTTTGGATAGCATCCTAAAAAATTTTAAAAGCGCTACAAAAAAAGGAAATGATCACCTTGATTGGTCTGCTATTTCCTTAGAAAATAAAAAATCATGAATATCTTGATGCTTTATCACTAAACCAATCATCATATTTGCTAGAATAATTTGCTATTATACTCCTCGTATGGGTATATTGCATATAAGCTTCATAGCCATTTTCTCGACCGATTCCGCTGTTTTTAAAACCGCCCCATGGAGAACTAGGATCATTTTTATGATGGTCATTGATCCATATTATTCCGCAATCCAACTTACTTGCAACGCGATGCCCCCTAGACAAATTTTCTGTCCAAATCGAAGCGGCTAAACCATATTTGGAGTCATTAGCTAACCTTATAGCGTCTTCTTCTGTATCAAAAATAATACAAGAAAGAACAGGTCCAAATAATTCTTCCTGGGCTATTTTTGTAATATTTTTTGTTAAAATAACTGTAGGCTCGTAAAAAAACCCGGATGTGATCTTTTTGTGAATTTTGCCACCAACAATGATTTCCCCACCTTCTTTAACTGCCTCTTTAATTTTATTATCAATCCGTAATAAAGAATCCTTTGAAATAACGGGACCTATATTTGTCTCTAGAGAATAGGGATCTCCGATTTTAAGACTTAGAATTTTTTTCTTCAAAGATGATAAAAACTTTTCTGAAATAGATCTTTGAATTAACAACCTGGTGCCGGCAATACATGTCTGACCGCTTGCTATAAAACAACCGAAAGTTATACCACTGACTGCCTTTTCAATGTCACTGTCTTCAAACACAAGCATTGGGGATTTGCCTCCTAATTCAGTAGAATAGTAAATACCATTTTTCCCTGCATGTTCTCCAATTATCTTGCCAGCCTTGTCACCTCCTGTTAAATCAATTTTTGAAACATAATTATTTACACACAATCTTTCCCCAATTTTGCTGCCGTATCCTTGTACAACGTTAAATACTCCTTTTGGTAACCCGGACTCATTTAAAAAATCTGCAATCCTAAGTATCGACACAGGAGATAATTCTGATGGTTTAATAATAACAGAATTTCCTGCAGCTAATGCACAGGAAAGTTTTTTTATTGAAATCAACAATGGATGATTCCATGGTGTTATCTGAATTACAAGACCTAATGGGATCCTCTCAACATAATTAACATAATCCCCTTTGAAAGGAGTTACACTTCCTTCAAAAACTCTAATTAATGAGGCAAAATACTTAAACCACTCAGATAATCTACCTAATTGAGCCCTCATTTCTCTAATTGGTCTTCCAATTTGATTCACTTCAATTTTTATTAGCTCTTCAAGATTTTTGTCAATTAATGTCGCTGTGTTATTTAACACCTCACTTCTTTCGCGTACATCTAATTTTGACCAAACACCTGATTTAAAACTTTTATATCCAGATTTTAAAGCACTTTCAATCTGACTAAAATTACTCTCTTCCACTTTATATTTTATTTTTTCATCGTATGGGTTTATAACAGGAATAATTTTGTTTGAATGATTAAGTTCATGTCTACCATTAATAAAACAACCATAAATTTTCATATTACTCGCTCTCGTCATTTGCTAAAAAAACAGGCCATATTTATGTATATTTAGTGAAAAGTATTTCATTATATCCTATTGACTTAATTACCCTTGTTTATTGCTGTCTGTCAATGCCCGATTGAATAAAACCATTTATAATCAAAAAGTTATAGCTTCTGATCCTATCTAGTGATCTATTTATACCAACGGTTCTTACAATATAATTTTTGTAGAAATGATCTTTTTATTTTTTTAAAAACATAACATCATCCCAAGATGACATATCATAGTATTCATCCCATAGTGCTGTTTCATGATACACACTAATGAAGAAAATATTTTTAACACTTTCCAATAAATGTGTACCGTATTTATCAATTTTTCTGTCTATTAAATCACAGGCCATTTCAAAACTTTCCATATGTCTTTCTTCACAATGATACATTATCAAATCCTCATAAGGATTGTTTTTTTTATTATAATCTTTTTTTATCATTCTAAACAAATGCTGATAACTCCACATGCAAGATAATAAACTAGCTTGTAATTCTGCAATATTGCCAACAAAAGCAGTAGCTAATTGATGCCTAGTGTAGGAATACTTTAGAGGGCCCATTGAATTTGGATTATTCAGCAATTCAATACTTAAATCATGTTTTTTAGCATGTTTTTGGTGATCAAGCATTTCTTCTTCAATTCCTCTTGTATGTCTAATCATCGCTTCCATATCATGAGAGTCTTCCGCTTTTACTTTTCCTATAGATACAACCTTGAGCATATTTACAAGATAAGGATAATCTGCTTTTAACCAATTATTAAATCTTTTTTTCTCTAAATTGCCATTTTTTATACCTTGTAAGAATCTTTTCTCAAATTGTAACGTCAGGTACTTTTCTACTTCATCAATTAAACCAGATGTGTAATTCATATAACCCCAGGAATTAGTACTTTATATATTTAAAATTGATCGAAACTTAACTAAAGTTAATCTTTAATCTTAAATAAATTTATAAAATCGAATTATTAAAACAGTTTTAAAATATCTTTTTTAGATAAAAATGTCAAATAATCAGAATAAAACATAAAATCAATCGTTTAGATGATTATAAAAAATGCCATCAAAATTGATTAAAAACCAAAATTTAATTTTAAAATACTTGACACTCTATAAATTGAATGGTATATTTCGCCATTATCAATTGTAATTAAATTTTAACTTAATTCAGGAGGATAAATGTAGAAAATTAATTGAATGGCATATTTCGACATTATTAATTGTAATTAAATTTTAACTTAAATTTAGGAGTTACAAATGCATAAAAATATAAAAATAATATTGGCATCAACATTGATATTGCTTTTATCCAGTCAAATTTGGGCTTTAGAAAAAGTTAAAGTACAGTTGGTTTGGGTAAAACAAGGAGAATTTCATGGAATTCTTTCCGCAGTAGATCAAGGATTTTACGCTGAAGAAGGTCTTGATGTTGAAGTTCTTGCTGGAGGACCAGATATAAGGACACAAGCCGTTATAGCTTCTGGAGCAGCTGAATTTGGTACATTGAGTGTCGGTGCAGTTATTGCCGCAAGATCTAACGAAGTCCCGCTTGTTCAGGTAATGCAAGCACACCAAGATTCATTTATGGCCTATGTTGGGAAAAAATCGAAAGGATATAACACAATCCAAGATATTAAAGGAGCCACATTTGGAGTTTGGTTTGGAGGAGGTGAGTATGAACCTCAGCTAATGGCAAATCTTTCTGGTGTTGGTAAAGACAATGTTAAATGGGTTGCACAAAAATTCAGTATGATTGAGTTTTATGAAGACAAACTTGATGTAGCGTCTGTAACTCTTCATAATGAATTACATGTTTTACTAGGAGCAGGCTACACTAGGGATGAAATAACAATTTATAAAGCAAGTGACTATGGTGCTGCTATGATTTCTGATGGTATTGCAACTACCGAAAGAATGATTAAAGAGAACCCTGAAATAGTCCAAAAGTTTGTTAATGCAACTCTAAGGGGTTGGCAATGGGGGATATATAATGCTGAAAAAGCGGCTCAAATAGTTTTAAAATTTAATTCTGGTTTGGAATATCAAAAACAATTGTACCAGGTTGAGGAGACCAGCAAGCTAGTAGCATCCAGAAAAGCTCTAACCGAAGGCCTCGGTTATATGGATATAGCTGACTGGAAAGTATCTCAAAAAGGATTACTTGAAATTAAAGCTATTGATGGCCCGATTGACTTGGAGAAAGGGTTTAACTTAAAATTCTGGAAAAATGCCCCCATGAAATACAAAAAATTAAAAAACATGGATCAAGTACGGAAACGAATGGCTAAAAATCTAGGCGAATAAGATTATTCTTAATGGGGGAGATTATCTCCCTCATTATTATTTTACCCTCCATTTTACCCTCCATTTTACCCTCCATTTTACCCTCCATTTTACCCTCCATTTTACCCTCCATTATTTTTTCTCAAAAAAACTTAAAAGCAGATTTTTATTAATTATAATTTCAAAATTTTACATGATATCAAAAATGGATACTGGATTTGTATACGATAAAAGATTATTTGAATACAGAACAGGAGTCGGGGCTCATGTTTTTTCAGACACTAATGATTTAATTGAACCGTATTTTCATATAGATAATAGCTTATCAAAAGAAAGATTTTATAATTTACTTAAAAAGCTAAAAATATTGGATGATTTAAAAATTATAAAAGTAAGAAAAGCTGGAATTAATGAGATTTCATTAGTTCACAATATCGAATATATTAATAAGATAAACAATTTATCTAAATCAAAAGGAGGGGATGCAGGTTATGGAACACTTTTTTCTAAACATGCATTTGAAATATCTTCCCTCGCTATAGGAGGTTTAATAGATCTTAGTGAAAAGGTATATTTAGGAGAAATCAAAAATGGTTTTGCTCTTATTCGGCCACCGGGTCATCATGCTTTAGAATCGAGTGGTTATGGTTTTTGTATTTTTAATAATGTAGCCATAGCATCAGAATGTATTAAAGAAAAGTACAATTTGTCAAGAATTGCCATTCTAGACTGGGATGTTCATCACGGAAACGGCACTGAAAAAATATTTTATAATAGAAGTGATGTGCTTTATATTTCTATACACCAGAAAAATTGTTACCCCAATAATTCTGGCTCTAGTAATGATTGCGGATTAAATGATGGGAAAGGTTATAATATTAACATTAACTTACCCGCTGGCTCAGGTCATGCCTCTTACGTCTATGCATTTAATAAAATTATTGTCCCAGCATTAGAATCATATAAGCCACAGATTATTTTTGTATGTTGCGGATTTGATGCCTCAGGCATTGACCCTCTTTCAAGGACACTTTGTCATGCAGAAACTTTCAGATTTATGTCAAAAACGATAATTGATCTTGCAAAAAAAATATGTGATGGAAAAATAATATTTTCTCAAGAAGGAGGTTATTCAGAAACACATGTACCATTTTGTGGATTAGCTGTACTTGAAGAAATGATTGATAAAGATAGGAGATTTTTAGATCCAGTAAAAGAAACTATTATTCATCAGGGGGGTGAAATATTAACAAAATGTCAAATCAATATGATAAACGAATCTTTAGATGCATTAAAAATTCTTAAATCTAATCATAAGTTGAGTTTATGAAATTATCTAACAAAGAAATTATAAATTTTCAGGAAAATGGTTACATTAAGAAAACATTTTTTAATCAAGATCAATGTAAAGATTTCAAGCTACACTTTGAAGATTTATCAAACAATTATAAAAAACTTAATTTAAATGGTAAATTCAAAGATAGAATAATGAATCCACATTTTTTCGATAAAAAATCTAGAGAAATTATTCTGATGTCAACTTTTTTTTCATATTCAATTCAATTACTAAAATCCGAAGTTTTTGGAGTTCAGACAATGTATTTTAACTGGGGTTCTGAGCAAAATCACCATCAAGATGACTTTTATCTTGACAAAACAATTGCTTTTTGGATAGCTCTTGATAATGTTGATGAATTTAATGGCAGTATATGTGTTCAAAAAAGTTCCCAAAAATATAATGTCGTCTACCCAGAGGATTTAGGAATTAATAATCCTCAACATCTCGGAAATGATGATCGATATTCTGAAAAAATATTGGAGATTTATAAAAAAAATAAAAATAAATTGAAACTCAATGATAGAATAGTGAGATTGGAAAAAGGAGAAGGTTTAATCTTTGATGGGAGGCTAATTCATTGGGGGTTACCTATTAAAAATAAAAAAAAACGAAGAGTCTTTGTAATACATTATTTGCAAAAAAATTCTAGATGGCCTTACAAAAACTGGCCTCTTTTTCAAAAAAATGGTGAATACAAAGTCGATGGTTTTTTTAACAAAAATAATTTACATCCGAACGAGATTTAAAAATGAATACAAATCATACACGCTTCATGAATGAAGCAATAAAAGAGGCTAAAATTGGCTTGAGTGAAGGTGGAATTCCTATTGGGTCAGTCATTGTATACAAAGATCAAATTATAGGAAGAGGTCATAATCAAAGGGTACAAAATGGGAATCCTCTTTTGCACGGAGAAATGGATGCTTTGCAAAATGCTGGGAGATTAGATAGTTCAATATATAGAAAATCAACTATTTATAGCACTTTATCTCCCTGTATAATGTGTAGTGGTACAATAGTTCACTACAAGATCCCAATTTTAGTCGTAGGAGAGAATGAAACCGTTAAAGACACTACTATGTGTGAGGATTTTCTTATAGATAATAAAATAGAAATCATTAATATGGACATAGATGAATGCAAATCCATGATGAGTTCTTTCATTCATAATAATAAAGAATTGTGGTTTGAAGATATTTCAATTTGAATTCAAATTAAGGGAAATTTCGGCACCCAATTTAGCATTAGATTTAATTAATTCAATATTTGCTAATAAAGTTTTTCCGCCTGTATTGCTAGATATTTCACTAAGAATGTAAGGAGTTAGATCTTTTCCAAAAATCCCCTTTTCTTCTGAACTAGAAATTGATTGCTTAATAATTTGCTCTAGGTAATTAAAATCTATTGAATGTTCCTCTTCTATCGGATTGCAAAGTAGAATACTCTTACCTAAATTTAACTGTTTGTTTACTTTAAAAATATCAATTATTTCTGAGCTACTATGAATAATATTTTCTGATTTAATCTTACTTGACCTTGAATAGAACAATGGTAAAGTGTCTGAATTATACACACAAACAAATACTGAATGTGTTTCAAGGAATTCCAATGTTTCCTTTATACCCATAAAGGCTTTCATTCCGCTGCACACTACAATTTTTTCATGTTCAGATAAGGCGACAAGATCGGCGCTAATATCAAAATCTTTGGAGGCATTTCTAGATACACCTCCTATACCACCGGTAACTAGGACGTCTATTCCTAATTTTTGCAAAACAAATAAACACGCACCTACAGTTAAAGCACTATTCGTTTTTGTATTAATCGATGAAGAGATGTCCCGCTGAGTACATTTTGTTATCTCATTTGAACTAGCAAACATTTCGATTTCATCATTTGAAAGACCACATTTTATTTTTCCATTAACTATTCCTATAGTCATTGGCTCGCATCCGTTATCCTTTATTATTTTTTCAACTTCTAATGCGGTTTTTACATTTTCTGGATATGGCATACCATGAGAAATTATAGTCGTTTCTAATCCAACAATTGGCTCCCCATTATGCAATGCTTTTTTTATATTTTCTGAAATATCAAAAAGATTATTGTTTTTTTCTTTATGATAAACAGTTGAAGAAGTAAATGATTGTATGATAAAAAATTTATTTCTGTTTAATTTTCTAAGTATTGGTTTTATTTGTTCAAATTCCCCGGAAGATGCAGCATGAAATAATA
>Ga0208639_1001351_pt1 | contig 16102 bp, 15 predicted proteins | sample ETNtaG_33_FD_185772 | JGI IMG/M metagenome (GOLD analysis project Ga0208639, IMG submission 185772) | Marine microbial and viral communities from oxygen minimum zone, Eastern Pacific Ocean - ETNP201310SV76 (SPAdes) (version 2) | ecosystem: Environmental > Aquatic > Marine > Oceanic ...
ATCACAGTAAGTTAGAAATTAAGAACCTAAATGAATCCCAAAAAAGCTGTAAGCCTTTAAATGATAAATAGAAAAATAATAAAACACTGACAATGCTCTTTAAGTTTCTAGAAAAATAAAAAGTTAGTTGGTTAGGATCATTTACATAAGGTCTCTCCTCAAGTGCACTTTCGTATATATTTTCTGAAAGCTCTAAATCAGAGACTTCTTTTTCTTCAATTTCTGAGATATCTTCATATGTAAACATTTGTGTTTGAGGATTTCGATCTTTTTTTGCTACGCTTGACCTAAATCGGTTAAAAAACCCTGAATTAATTTTTTGTTCTTTTCTCTTATCAACTTTAAATATTGAATTCTCTGTGCTTAATATTTCCTTTTTAAGAGTTTTTTGATTAGGAATAGTACCAATTGATGATGAAATCTCATTTCCTAGTATTCCTTCTAGTGCTGCAATTACCCTTTTATCATTAGGAATACCTACTCCAGAATCCCATTTTTTAATGTCTTTTAGTGGTGCTCCAGTAAATGAAGCTATCTGTTTATTAGTTAAGCCTCTTTCTTCTTTTAATCTTATAAATACTGTTGAAAAATTTTCCATTAAGACTAATTGTATTCAATATATATATTTTTATACAATTAGTCTTAATAATGGAGGTGAATGAGCGCCTGGTGGGCTCCCCGGTCTTCAAAACCGGTGAAAGGTTTAATAATCTTTGGCGGGTTCGATTCCCGTCCACCTCCGCTAATTAATCTAGGATTGTTTATTATTATTAAAGATATAAATTTAGGAATAATTGAACCAGAGAAATAACCCAAACCAAACAGATAGAAGATTACTTACAGTTTCTGATAGGGATATTTTTGTAACTGTCCAAAAAGCATTGCTTGTTGGAATAATTCTTACAAACGAAACAAGGGCAGATAAAGAAGAGTCCCTTAAAGAGTTGACCAACTTGGTAAAAACTGCTGGTTCTAATCCTTCAATAATCCAAACAAAGCGTGTAGACAAAATTAATCCTAAAACTTTTATTGGTAAAGGTTCAATAATTGAACTTGAAGAAATCTCAAAATCAAATGATATTGATGTAGTAATTTTTGATTGTGAGCTAACCCCAAATCAGCAAAAAGAACTCCGTGCTATATTCCAATGTGACGTTGTTGATAGAACTGGTTTAATTTTAGATATCTTTGCACTTCATGCTCAATCGAAGGAAGCAAACTTACAAGTTGAGCTCGCCATGTCTGTGTATCTAAAGCCACGACTTGCTGGACTTGGTGCAACACTCAACCAGCAAGGTGGTGGAATTGGAACTCGAGGACCTGGAGAAACAAAATTAGAAACAGATAGCCGATTAATAGATAACAGAATCAATAGGCTCAGAAAAGAATTAAAAAAAATTGAAAAACAACGAATTTTACAATCTAACTCTAGAGAAAAAAATAATACTCCTCTTGTCTCTATCGTTGGCTACACAAATGCTGGTAAGTCAACTCTTCTTAAAAAATTAACAAATGCTGACGCGTATGCTGCAGATGAACTGTTTGCAACAGTAGACTCTCTTCAGCGTGAGTTAAAAATAAATGATATTCAAGATCCTTTAATTATTTCTGATACTGTCGGCTTTATACAAAACCTTCCAACGACTTTAATAGAATCGTTTAAATCAACACTTTTAGTTGCAACAAAAGCAGACTTACTAATCCATGTTGTTGATGCTGCTACTGCTATCCCAGAATTGCATATAGACACAGTTGCGGGAATATTGAAACAAATAGGAACAACTGGAAATGAATTAATGGTATTTAATAAAATTGATAAAATTGATAAGGCTTCCTACAATCTACTTTTAGAAAAATATCCTAATGCAATATTTATATCTTCATTAAAGAATAAAGGCATCCCAGAACTTATAGAAAGTATTGCTGAAGAAATTTATGGTGAAGCTTTTATTGGAAAATATACAGTAAAACCTGCCGACTTGGAAAAAATAAGTAGATTTGGAAAAATTTTAAATGTAGAAAATGAATCTGATTATTTAGTAATAGAATTAAACATAAGAGAAAAATTAGCAAATAAACTTTGTTCAAATAAGATAATGGAAAATTATGAAAATGCTTAAAGAAATTGGACTTATTGGTCTTGGAGTCATGGGTAAAAATATTGCATTAAACCTTTCAGACAACGGTGTAGTCATTAAAGGCTTCAATGATTCCAGAGAAAAAATAGATGAGATTAAAAAAGAATTTTCTGGAACATTTGAAGGCTATACAGATATTAATGATCTAATAAGCAATCTCTCAAGACCAAGAACAATCCTATTAATGGTCCCTTCTGGAAAAGCAACAAAAGATGTGATCGAAAAAATAGAAAATTTACTTGATGAAGACGATCTAGTTATTGATGGTGGAAATTCTTTTTATCTTGATAGTGAAGAAAATGGAATAAATTTAAACCAAAAGAAAATAAATTTTATTGGTATGGGTGTCTCCGGTGGTGAAAAGGGGGCAAGAAATGGTCCAGCAATAATGGTTGGTTATAAAAATAAAATTAGTGAAGAATTGAAAAACACTTTAAGTGCAATTTCTGCAAAAACCGATCAAGACTGTATAGGTTTTTATGAAGGATTTGGATCTGGTCATTTTATTAAAATGGTACATAATGGGATTGAATATGCTGAAATGCAATTAATCGCAGAAATTTATGAAATTTTAAAAAGGTCAAAGAAAACAAACGAAGAGATAGCTGTTTTTTTTGATAATTTAAGTGAAGATGGTCGGTCATCATATTTAATTGAAATAACATCAAAAATTTTAAGACAAGAAAAAGATGGAGTTTATATTCTTGATCAAATTAAACCTTTTGCAAGCAATAAAGGTACTGGGAAACTTACTGTTGAAACATCCTTGAATCTTAAAATTCCAGTACCTTCAATCTTTGCTGCTTATGATACAAGAGTTCAAAGTAATTCGAAAAAAGACTGGGGAGAAGCTAGCAATGAGGAAGGCTTGTTTTCTGAGGAAGATTTGAGTAACTGTTTATATTTTGGAAGAGTGGCCTCCATGATTCAAGGATTGGAGTTAATTAAAAATTTTGTCAAAGAAATTGATTTAGGTATAGTTTTAAATAATTGGACAGGTGGCTGTATTATCAGATCCAACTTATTGAATGAATTAAATGATATAAATTCATCATCAAAAGATTTCATAAATGACTCAAAACTAAATAAAATATTTAAAGATAATTTAAACTCAACAAAAAAAGTTATTTCTCAGGCAGTATTGAGTACTATATCAACTCCAGTTTTGTCAGCATCATTTAATTGGTATCTAAATTTAAGTTCATTAAGCAATCCTGCAAATTTAATACAGGCTCAAAGAGACTTTTTCGGGAGACATAAAGTACAGTTAATTGACTCTGAAGAGGATGTAAATATAGATTGGGATTAAGTTAATCTAATGAGTAAAAATATACTACCAAAGACTTCGTTCCCTAAAAGATACGAAATAAAACTAGATGTTGACTTAGAAAATTTTTCATATATTGGAAATCAGACTGTAGATATGGAAATCTTGGAAAATACGAAGTCAATTTTCCTAAACAGTCTAGGAATTAAAATAAGTCATGCTTCGTTAATAGATAAAAACGATCAAGAAATTAACCTCTCTGTTGAATATTTTGAAGATGTTGAAAGAATATCTCTTTCTTCCAAAAATGAAATTCTCAAAGGCAACTATAGACTTTGTTTAGAGTTTAAATCAGAAATTACAAATGATCTAAAAGGATTCTATAGAAGTAAATTCTTAAATAAAGATGATGAAGAAAAGTGGATTGCAACTACTCAATTTGAACCAACTGCTGCAAGAAATGCTTTCCCATGCTGGGATGAACCAGAATACAAAGCAGTATTTTCAATAACTATTATTGCTGATAAAAAATATCTCAGAGTAAGTAATGAAAAGGTCCTCTCAGAAAAAGAGCTTGAGAACAATAAGATAGAAACGATATTTGTTGATTCAATGAAAATGTCAACCTATCTAGTTGCTTTTGTTATAGGGGAATTAGAAGCTACTGAAATTGGTAATGCAGGAAATACTAAAGTTCGAATAGTCCATCGCCCAGGTTTCTCTGATCAAACAAAATATGCTGGAACAGCGGGTATTAAGCTACTTAATTTCTTTGAAGATTATTATAAAATTCCATATCCAGGATCCAAACTTGATTTAATTGCAATTCCAGACTTTGCTATGGGTGCAATGGAAAATGTAGGTGCAGTTACATTTAGAGAAAACTTACTTCTAATTGATGAAGGGAAGGCAACTAGGCCAGAATTGGATAGGTCTGTAAGTGTAATAGCTCATGAACTTGCACATATGTGGTTTGGTGATTTAGTAACTATGAAATGGTGGGATGGAATATGGTTAAATGAAGCTTTTGCAAGCTTGATGGAAGTTATCGCTTCATATAATAAGTATCCAGAATTTAAACAATGGAATGCAATGAACTTATCAAGAAGTGCGGGCTTTTCTGTTGATTCATTAGAAAATTCTAGACCAATAGAATTTGAGGTTGAAACACCAGAAGAAGCTGAAGAGATGTTTGACGTTCTAACCTATGAAAAAGGTTCTACTGTTTTGAGAATGTTTGAAATTTTTATTGGTGAAGATGTGTTTCAAAAGGGTGTACAAGAATATTTAAATAAATTTAAATATGGTAATACTAATTCTTCAGATCTTTGGGACAGTTTAAGTAAGGCTAGTGGGCAATCGTTAAATGAAATGCTCCCGTATTGGATAAAAGAAAAAGGCTACCCTTGTGTTGGTGTTTCAATTAATGACTCATCCTTACATTTAGAGCAGAATAGGTTTTTACTAAAAAATATTAAAACTAAAAATTCAAATAAACCCATACCATTAAGTATTAGATTTCTAGATACTGACAAAAAAATAAACATAGTTTTTGAAGAATCTAATAAAGATATAGATATTAAAAACAATGGTAATGTACCACTCATAAATAGTGGTGGTTGGGGCTTCTATCATGTTTTTTACGATGAAGAATCATTTAATAAAGTCTTAAATAATTTTGAAAAATTAGATGACTTAGAAAAATACAGGCTTCTTGAAGATCGATGGATGCAATTTAAAAAGATTAGTAACGAAATGGTTGCTAATGAGGTAGAAAATTTTTTAAAGTTCCTTCTTTATTATAAAAATGAAAAGGATGAAGATATATGGACATATATTGGATCAATAATTACAACCCTTTCAAATATTGATAGCGAAAAAAATGGAAAAGTATTTAAAGAATTTATTGATAAGCTAACACTCCCTTTAAGCAAGGAGCTTGGGATTGAAGTTAATCCAGATGATGATCCAGAGATAAAAGAACTTAGATGCCTAATAAATAAAATAAGGGCTAAAAACTTAGAGGATGAATCATTTATAAAGTATTTTAGTGAAATTTTTAACAGTGAAGATTTTGAATCAATTTTAGAAGGTAGTTTTTTTAATACTGTTGTCTATATTGCAGCTTTAGATGAATCAAATAATGTTGAAATCTTTTTAGATAAATTCATGAATGCACCATCGCCACAGATACAGGGAAGATATAGAGCAATATTAGGAATCATTAAAGATAGAAATGCACCTAGCGAAATAGTGAAATATATGCTTGAGGAAAAAATCCGCGGCGCTGATTGCCCTTATATATTAGCTTCAATGATAATGAACAAATATATAGGTAAAGAGTCATGGTTAGTTATAAAAGAAAACTTTGATGAACTATTAAAAGTAATGCCAGCATGGACAGCTTCAAGAATTCTTGATGCACTTTCTTCTATTTATGATGAACAATTGGGAAATGATATAAAAGATTTTATTACAAAAAACCCTCTGCCTTCTTCAGAGAAAATCGCATCGCAAAAATTAGAAAGATTAGAAGCTAATATAGAGTTTGTATTAAATATTGAAAATAAATTCAATGCAGAAGTCATTGAAAAAGTATTAAAGGAGAGCTAAGAATGAAGCCAAGAATTGCTGTTTTTTTACAACCCCAACATGCAGAATATGATCAAATAAGAAACGCTGCATTAGAGGCAGAGGAAATAGGTGCAGATGTTATTTATAACTGGGATCATTTCTACCCTCTGTATAAAGAGGATGGAACTCAGTGGGCTGAAGGAGAAAGAAGAGAAGGAAAACATTTTGAATGTTGGACTATGTTAGCTAGTTGGGCTGAAGCAACTAGTACAGTAGATATAGGTCCTCTTGTTACGTGTAACTCATACCGAAATCCTGAATTATTAGCAGACATGGCAAGAACTGTTGATCATATATCAAACGGAAGAGCAATACTAGGAATAGGTTCTGGCTGGTTTGAACAAGATTATGATGAGTATGGTTATGAATTTGGTTCTGCAATTTGGAGACTCCAAGAACTTGAGAAATCATTAGAAAGAATTGTTGAGAGAATGAAGAAGCTAGACCCTCAACCAACAAGAAAAATCCCAATACTAATTGGTGGTGGTGGTGAAAAAGTGACACTAAGGATAACTGCTCAATATGCTGATATTTGGCATGGTTTTGCAATGAGGACTGAAGAAAGATCCGGAGTTGAAACTGTAGCCCATAAAAATAATGTACTAAATAATTGGTGTAAAGAAATTGGAAGAGATCCTAAAGAAATTGAAAGATCAATCGGAATTGACATCAATAGAATTGATAAGGCTGATGACTTACTTGAGGCTGGAGCAACTGAATTAACGTTAGCTGTTAATGGTCCTAGTTATGATTTGTCACCTGTAAAAGAATGGATTTCCTGGAGAGATTCTAAAGGTTAAAAATCAATGGGCCTTTACCTTACAATTTTTGGTTTAATTTTAGGATTTATTCTTCTCGTTAAAGGTGCTGAAGAGATGGTTCGCACTGCTATTCAAATTGCAATGAAATTTAACATGCCTAATTCAGTAATTGGTGCAACCTTTATAGGTTTTGGAACATCAGCCCCTGAACTATTTGCAAGCTCTGGTGCAGCATTAAATGGAAACCTATCATTAGGTATAGGAAATATTATTGGTTCCAATATCGCTAACTCATTAGTTGCAATTTCTGTTTTATACTTAGCTTTAAATAAAGATTTTAATAAAAAATTAAAGCTTAATAACACTTCTTCAACATGGATGATTATCGTAACAGTTATATTTGTAAGTGCATATTTGGTTCTTAAAGAGTTCCCACTTTACCTTGGAATTGGTTTATTAGGATTAGTAGTTTTTGTTACCTATAAACTTGTTACAGAAGAAGCTGTTGATCAAGAGGATTTATTAATAGAAAAAAAAGATTATGTTTGGTTGAGAGCTATTGCTTCACTCACAGCAACAATTTTTGGTAGTACATTAGTAGTCAACAATGCCATTGCTTTGGCTGAATACTTTAATTTATCTTCAATAATTATTGGCGTTACTGTCGTTGCTCTAGGAACAAGTCTCCCAGAAATTGCTGGAACAATAGCAGCTGCGAAAATGAAAAACCCAGATATAGTTTTTGGAAATATATTTGGTTCAAACTTATTTAATATTGCATTGGTTGGAGGTGTTTCGGTTTCTATTGCTCCTGGCATTATTGAAACCGATGTAACAAATGAAATGACGATGATGTTTATTGTGTCATTGCTAGTAGTTTTACTATCTAGGTCTGTAGTTAAAAAAAGCTATTTAATTGGCTTTATTACATTAATTTCTTATTCAATTTTTATATATACTTTATTTTAAGTTTTTATTTCTTAGAAATATGAACAAACCAAGTAATGCAAGTAACAAACCGCCAATTTGATTCCAAGTAAAGTTTCCAATTGTTGCGTCACCCATTCCAAATCTTAAAGTATCTAATATTGCTCTCTGAATCCCGTACCAAATAGCCCACAAACCAATCCACGAACCTTTGCCAAAGGTAAAATTACTTCTTAGTGATTTAAAGATAAAGAAAACAATAAGAGCAAAGAAAAGATCATACATTGCAACATGATGAAAAGTGCCACATGTAGTCAACGGCTCAGCACACTCTAAACTGTTATGCTGAGGTGCTACATCGTAGCCTGGTTTTATCTCATAACCTAACATAAAGCTGGTTGCCCTACCAAGGTGTTCTACTATTGCAAGATCTCCGATTCTTCCAATTACAGTACCAAGAATCAATCCTGTTGAAGCGTAATCTGAATACTGTTTGAAATCCCCTTTTCCAATTAATTCTATTTTTAAATAAGCAGCAATAATACCCCCCGACATTCCTCCCATGATTGAATAGCTACCTACAGGAGAAAAGACATCATCTAAACCGTATCCTGGATCACCCAAATGGGCAGGAATAGTAAAAAATCTTGCTCCAATTATTGCTCCAAAAATTGCCCAAGTTAACCCTTGTTCAAAAAGTACTGTATCTTTCTTATCTTTTTCGGCTAATTTAATTGCGTGATTAGCTCCAAAGTAAAATCCGAGAGCAGCAAAGACGCCGTGAAGTGAGAATGACACAGGTCCAATTTGTGTAATAGGTATTGGAGGATAAGTTATTGATAAAAATGATTCAAACATTAACTAGATTCCTCTTAAAGTCCATAAAACATCTGCCACAATACCTATGAATATAACAGCTAAGTATGTATTTGAAAATACAAAGTATTTTATTGGTAGAGTCTTTCTTTTAAACAAGTTGTATGATTTATACATTAAGTTAGAACCAAAAAAAATAGCAATAAACAAATAGATTATCCCTAGTTGCAAAATTGGTGCAGCAATAATTGAAACTATAACTGTTGCGCAAGAATATATAGCTATAAATATTGATGTCCTTTCATATGTTTCCTGTGTTGTAAGCATTGGAAAATCTGCTTCCTCATAATCTGACTTGTTTTCAATAGCAAATGCCCAAAAATGAGCAGGTGTCCAAGTAAAAACTAATAAAAATAAAACCCATGTACCTATCTCTAGTGAATTACCTGTTGCTGCCCAACCAATTAATACTGGTGCTGCACCTGAAGCTCCACCAATAACAATATTCTGATTAGTTCTTGGTTTTAAAAAAAGTGTATAAATAAATGTATAAAATAAATTTGCTGATAAAGCTATCCATGCTGCTAGCTGAGTTGTAAAAATATAAAGAATTATAAAACCTGAGATACCGCAAAATGCAGCATAGAGCATTCCGTTTGTTTTGTTTAGCTCTCCTGTTACAAGAGGTCTGTCAGAAGTCCTTTTCATTAGCTTATCTCTATCAACTTCAAATACTTGATTCATAACATTCGCACTTATTGCAAGTAGAGTTCCCCCAGCTAACGTATATAAAACCAAATCCAAAGGTGGCATCCCGTATATTGCAATAATCATCGATGGGACAGTTGTGACTAAGAGAAGTTCAATCACTCTTAATTTAGAAAGCTTCATGTAGCTACTCAATTTTGAATTAAATTTTGCAACCATAAAGACATAGTACTTATGATTACACTATATATATGTACAACGCTATCCTTAAAGATTGACTACAGGTTTTGTTAACTTATGAATAAAAAAGGATTATTTAAATATAAAAATTTCTCTGTATTGAGCTTACTCTTTCTAACAGCTTGTATAGAAAATGCACCTATGGATTCCTTAAGTCCTGCTGGGCCTTATGCTAGACAAATTGATGAACTCTTTTGGTTAACTTTTTGGATAGCTGTAGCAGTCTTTTTTCTTGTAATGGGAGTATTGATTTTTTCTGTCTACTACTTTCGTGATATGCCTGGTAAGCCAGAGCCTAAGCAAATTCATGGAAACAATGTCTTAGAACTTATGTGGACTATTATCCCTGTTCTTATATTGGCTGCAATTGCTGTTCCAACAGTTAGAACAATTTTTGATTTAGCAAAAGAGCCTGAAGATGCATTAAAAATTCAAGTTATTGGTCACCAATGGTGGTTTGAATATAAATATCCTGAATATGGAATTACTACAGCAAATGTAATGGTTATTCCAAAAGATACTCCAGTCAGACTGGAGATGTGGTCAAATGATGTTCTACATAATTATTGGGTTCCAAAATTAAACGGTAAAAGATACTTAGTTCCTGGACAAAAAACATATTTAAATTTACAAGCAGATGCAGCAGAAGAATTCTGGGCTCAATGTGGAGAATATTGTGGACTTAGCCATTCAAAAATGAGAGGTAGGGTCTTATCTTTAACTCAAGAAGATTTTGAAAAATGGATTAATAATGAAAAATTAAATGCAAAAAATGATCTATCTGAAGTTTCCTTAGCATCAGAAGGTAAACAGGTATATTTGAATGCAGGATGCACACAGTGTCACGTAATTAATGGGGTTTGGGATGTTCAAGGAGACAGGATTGCTCCTAACTTAACTCACTTTGCAAGCAGAAATGTATTTGCTGGGGCTTCGTTAAAAAATAATAAAGAAAATCTAACAAAATGGCTCACAAACCCTCCTGAGGTAAAACCAGGTACTTTTATGCCTAATCTAGAATTAACTGAAAAAGAAATAGAAGCATTGATTGTTTATTTGGGGACTTTGAAATGACAAAAATAATTGAGCCAGATAAACGGACAAATATATTTAGAAGACCTTCTTCTGAATATGGGTTCTGGAGTTGGGTAACTACGGTTGATCATAAGAAAATTGGAATTATGTATGGCTATGCTGCTTTTTTCTTTTTATTGGTAGGAGGTTTAGAGGCATTAATACTGAGAATACAGCTAGCACAACCTGATAGTAGTTTTTTAAGCGCTGCTGAATATAATGCAATGTTTACAATGCATGGAACCACAATGGTTTTCCTTGCAATAATGCCTATTAGTGCAGCCTTCTTTAATTACTTACTTCCACTTCAAATAGGGGCCCGAGATGTTGCTTTCCCGAGACTGAATGCTCTTAGTTTTTGGCTGTGGGTTGCTGGCGGACTCTTTTTATACTCAACATTTATATTTGGTACTGCAGGAGCTCCTGAAGGAGGATACTTAGCTGAAGAGGTTGGTTGGCTTGGGAATGCGCCTAGCGGTGGTTGGTTTGGATATCAGCCTAATGCTGGGTTTAAATATTCTCCCGGAACTGCTATGGATTACTGGGCAATAGGTTTACAGATATTAGGTATCTCTTCTCTTGTTTCAGCCTTTAATTTTATAGTGACAATATTAAATATGAGGACTAAAGGTATGAGGTTAATGAGAATGCCAGTATTTACATGGATGACCTTTGCAGTCGCTTTTCTTCTTGCTTTCTCTTTGCCAATAATTGCAATAGCACTTTTTTATGTGACTTTTGATAGACAATTTGGAACTAGTTTCTTCTTAACCGAAGGTGGCGGAGATCCAATATTATGGCAACATCTTTTCTGGTTATTTGGGCATCCTGAGGTATATATTCTTATCCTTCCAGCATTCGGAATTGTTTCAGAAATCTTGCCTACATTCTCTAGAAAGCCTCTTTTTGGATATGCTGCAATAGTATTTGCTGGTTTTGGTATTGCTTTTGTTGGGTTTGGTGTTTGGGCGCATCATATGTTTGCTTCTGCAATTAGTCCTGTAGCGCAAGCGGGGTTTGGTTTATCGACAATGGTTATAGCGGTTCCCACGGGAGTTAAGATATTTAACTGGCTTGGAACAATATGGGGAGGAAAGTTAAATCTTAAAACCCCTATGCTTTTTGCTCTTGGTTTTATCGGTATGTTCGTTATTGGTGGGTTGAGTGGTGTTACTCACTCAATAGTTCCTGCAGATACCCAGCAAACAGATACTTATTATATAGTTGCACACTTTCACTATGTTCTGTTTGGAGGTGCTTTATTTGGTATTTTTGGTGGTTTGTATTACTGGTTCCCTAAAGTATGGGGCAAAATGTATAACGAAACATTAGGTCAAATACATTTTTGGTTAATGACAATTGGAATGAATCTAACATTTGGTCCTATGCATTGGTTGGGACTTCAAGGACAGGTGCGAAGAACCTGGGTGTATGCCGAAGAAACAAATCTTGGTTTTTGGAATCTTATAGTAACAATTGGTGCATTTATTTTAGGCCTTTCAATTATTGTGTTTATGGCTAATTGGATTTACTCAAAAAGAAAAGGTGAAAAAGCTCCATTTGATCCATGGGATGCAAGAACAATAGAGTGGACCATCCCATCTCCAACACCTGTTTGGAATTTCTCGAAGGCTCCTGATATTAAAAGTTTAGATGACTTTTGGCATGCAAAATATGATGAAGACGAAGAAGGAAGAGCTGTAAGAAAAGATACTGCTGATGCTTTGCTTTTGGAGCTCGAAGAAGAAGGTTTAAATCCAAAAGAAGTTATTGAGCTCCCTAATCCTTCCTACTTCCCTATTATCCTTGCATTCGGGTTGCCGTTTTTAGGGTATGCTGTAATTTATAGATCAATTTCTCTGGCGTTAGCAGGTATAGTTCTTTTATTAGTTGGATCTTTCGGTTGGGCAATAGAACCTCTTGAAGAAGAATTTAGTATGAAAGAAGAGGAAGAATGAGTAGTGGTCATGAATATCCTCATGAGTCAACTGGTGTTGAAACTAGGAAGCTAGGCATGTGGGTTTTTTTATCCACTGAAGTATTGTTTTTTGGTACGTTAATAACTACATTTTTACTCTTTAAAGGTCGTAACTTTCCTGGAATTAAATTAACTGATGTTTATGACATACCTTTCACTTCAATAAGTTCTTTTATATTATTGATGAGTTCATTAACAATGGTATTAGCTCATAATGCTTTAGAAAATGAAGACCAAGAAAAAACTAGAGTTTGGTTACTAGCAACAGCAATGCTTGGAGCAATATTTCTTGCGGGTCAGATTTATGAATTTACTGAGTTTTACCATAAAGGATTTGAGCTCTCTACTAATATTTTTAGTTCAACTTTTTATGTTCTAACTGGGTTTCATGGTCTTCACGTTTTTATTGGAGTTGTTTTTCTAATTGCACTCTGGGCTATTGGACAAAGGCAACAAGGCCTCTCTTTAGACCGAGGTATGAATCTTGAATTCATAGCTCTATATTGGCATTTTGTTGACATTGTTTGGATTGTTTTGTTTACTGTGGTGTACTTAATCTAATGTCAACTGATCACAAAGAACATCCTACACCAAAGAAATATGTTCAGATTGCTATTGTCTTGGGTGTTCTCACTGCACTTGAAGTAACACTTTATTATCTTGAAGACTTAGTAGGCGTCTTTACGGACTCTTTATTGATATTCTTAGCAGTTGGTAAATATGTAATTGTTGTAGGATGGTTTATGCATTTACGTTTTGAAAATAAAATGGTAAATAGATTTTTTGCTGGTGGAATGATCCTAGCACTAATACTTTTCGCAATTGTCATGCTTGAAAGAGGTATGGCAAATTTCTTCTATAGTTAATGTCTTATATATCTTGGCACCCACATTACGATGTATGGGCATTAATTTTTTCTTTAATAATATTTTTTGAATATACAACAGATAACAGTTACTTAAAAAAGGAGAAAAGAAAATTTTGGTACTCAGGGCTTTTAATTTTATGGATTTTTACTGATTGGCCAATTCATGATATTGGTGAGAAATATTTATTTTCTGTCCACTCACTAGAGCACTTAGTTCTTGCTTTTGTATCACCACCTCTCTTACTTCTGGGAATGCACAGTGCTCAAAAAAAAGTTATCTCAATCAAGCCATTCACAAGTTTACTTAAGTTCACTAGCCAACCTTTAGTTGCTTTTATACTTTTCAATACAGTTATGGTTGGAATGCACTGGAGCTTAATTGTAAACCTAATGGTGACTAACACTATATTTCACTTTTTCATTCACTCTTTCATGCTTTTAGTGTCATTAAATATGTGGGTTCCTGTAATTGGCTTTACAGATGATATAAAGAAACTTGGATCACCAGCAAAAATAGCATACCTTTTTTTGCAATCTTTACTCCCAACAATTCCTGCTAGCTTTTTAGCTTTTGGAACAGAGCCCCTTTATTCAGCCTATGTAGGTATAGATCAAGTATTTAATATTTCTACAATAGATGACCAGACTCTTGCAGGAGTAATACTTAAACTTGGCGGAGGATTGATTCTATGGTCTTTTATATTAGTTATCTGGATGAAATGGTATAAAACAGAAAAAACGTTTGATGATGTAGTTAGAAACTCATCAGATGACTAAAGTTTAGAGAGAAGCAAAAATGGATGAAAAACTTATAGAAGAAATTAGTAGCTCGACAGGTGTTCCTCAAGAGCTTGTTTCTAGGTCTGCTCAAGCTAGAGCTGAAGCCAGCGGAGTAGACGTAAATAATATTTTATCTAGTTGGTCATCTGGAGAAGCTGTTGATGTTACTACTGCAGTTAAGAGTGCTGAACCAGTTGTAGAAACTGTGGAGGAAGCTGTAGTGGAGGAAGCTGTAGTGGAGGAAGCTGTTATTGTAGAAAGTGCTGTGCTAACCATAGAAGAGGTTGAACCTCCTGTTGTGTTGTTTACAAAAATTACAAAAGCTTTACAATATGGTTCACTTTTTGGAGTTATAGCTGGATTTATACAAGCTTTCCTCATGAGCTCTAATTTATATGAAGGTCTCGTATTAGAATCTGAGACACTTAAGCTAATTGCAAGTTATGAAGAAAGAGATTTTATTTTGAATTTGGCTCTAACTACTACTTTCTTTGCAGTAATAAACACAATAAACATTAAAAAAATTCTTGAAACAAATTTTGCTGGATTTGGTATTCATACTTCAGATAGAGAATCTGTTTTTCTCGGTTTAGGTTTAGGTTTAATTTTTGGTTCCTCTAGTGCCTTTCTGATTACTTCGAGCATTGGTCAAACAATTGAAGGAATTCTCCCTGAAGATCCAACAACTTACTTAATACCAGTATTCGGATCCTTTTGGAGAGTAGTTTTATTTGGAGTAGTGTCACAAAGTCTTATTACTTTAATTACGATGGTTTTAGGAGTTCCTAAAGGTCTTAATCTTTATGAACAAGAACAAGCAGATATTGTAAGAAAAAGAATTACTGGTTCTATTGTTGTGCCAGTAGGTGCAATATTATCTGGAGGGGCTGTTGCTATATTTATTTCACAAGTCTTTATCAACTTTCACGACTACGCTCCACTTTTTGCACTAATAATTTCAGCTACTATTTTATTATTTGCTTCTATTATGAGCTCTGCTCCAAAAATAAAGATTACTAGAAATGAAGTACTTATTGCTGGTGCAGGTATATTAACTTTAATAATTATAATTGCCAGTGTTGCTGCTAGCCAGCATTAATAAGAGGTGAATAAAGTTAATTTTAAAGACAATAAAATCATCAAAGATTACCTGCGTAATAATAGGTGGGATGGTGTAAAAAGAAATTACACACATGAGGATATTCTTTCATTAAGGCCTCCATTTAAAGTTAGTAATACAATCTCTGAAAAAGGTTCTAAATATTTGTGGGATTTATTAAATAGAGGTGATAAGTGGGTTTCTGGACTAGGTGCTGCAACAATCCAACAAGGTGTCCAAATGTTAAAAGCTGGTCTTGAAATTATTTATGTAAGTGGATGGCAAATAGCATCTGAAAGTAATAACGGCGATAATACTTATCCTGATTTATCTCTATACCCTTCAAATAGTGGTCCTAACTTTGTAAAAAAAATGAACAATACACTACTAAGAATTAGTGCTGAAGAAGAAATGGACAGCTTACCTCCTATCGTTGCCGATGCGGAATCTGGTTTTGGTGGCATTTACAGTGTATTCGACTTAACTTCACAGTTTATTAATTCAGGTATTTCTGGTTTACATTTTGAAGACCAACTAGCATCAGAAAAAAAATGTGGGCATATGGGAGGAAAGGTTGTAATTCCTACTCATGAATTCGTTAACAAACTTAGTGCAGCAAGATTGGCAGCAGATGTGAGTGAGTCACCAATTGTAATTATCGCAAGAACTGATGCTTATAGTGCAAAACTTATAACTTCAGATTTTGATGAAAACGATAAAGCTTATTTAAGCGGTAAAAGAACAGTTGATGGGTACTTTGAAATTAAGAACAACAAAGAATTTGCTTTGGCGAAATCTCTTTCTTATGCAGA
>Ga0208639_1001354_pt1 | contig 16079 bp, 8 predicted proteins | sample ETNtaG_33_FD_185772 | JGI IMG/M metagenome (GOLD analysis project Ga0208639, IMG submission 185772) | Marine microbial and viral communities from oxygen minimum zone, Eastern Pacific Ocean - ETNP201310SV76 (SPAdes) (version 2) | ecosystem: Environmental > Aquatic > Marine > Oceanic ...
TCGCCGATGGCCTCGTCTTACGAGCGCGAATTAAGGGCGGTATTGGCCGGTTCCCCCGATGGGGTCCGCGCCGTCACACGCTCGTGTACAGAATTGGAACGCGCAAGGGCGATGCAAGTCGTTCAAAGGCCATTTCTGGTGGTTCGAGCCGCTGGTAGTGGCATGGATGGAAGTGGGGATTTGCTCGCCTTGCGCGGCGATATTTGTTTTCCAATCGAAGTCAAAACGCGGGCTGACAAAAAGGTCTACTTTTCAGGACAAACCGAAACTCAATTGGAAGCGATGAAGGAAATTGGCGAAAAATGTGGTCTCATGCCGTTGTATGCGCACAGACTCAAGGGTGTTCGAGGTGACTCATGGCGGATATTCCGAGTGGAAACTTCTACCTTAACGGGGAGATTGGCGACACTGTCCAAGCGAATTCCAAAATTGCCCTTAACACGAACTGGCAAACCGCATCTGGATTGGGATCAAGGTCTTCCTCTCCACCAATTCCTCGGTGTTGTTTGCAGAAATTCTGAGGAAAATGGTTTGTCAAGAATTGTGACCGAAGCGTTGTCCATCAATATTGAGCCTGAAACCGTCATCGAGGTCGAACCAGAACCAATGCCAACTTGGATGCAGAGATTTAGAGTCTAAACATCCTCTCCTGAGAGAAGAATCTCGAGTTTGTCAATGGCAACACTTTGACGGCCGATATCGCGCCCCAGTCGCTCATAGTCAGCTTGCTCAATCATGCGACGTATGGCGTCTCGATCTCTCAGTAGAGTGTTGACCCTGCGCTGAATTCGTCGCGCCTCATCGGAGTCAACCATGTTACGGCGAGAGGGGTTGTCGCCTTGAGTTCTCTCCCGATGCTTCAAGAAGAAGTGGGAGTAGGGCTACTCGTGAGCGATGCACGGCGGACGCGCGACCGGCGCGCACTCATTCTGATTTTCATCAGCGCTTTTCTGACCGTGCAAGTGCATTGGGCATTTGCCGCTCTGTGTATTTGGGTGCTCCTTTTGGGCCAATTGGAACGTCGCGGGGTGCTGGATCGGTGGAATGCAACTCGAGTGTTGGGGGGCCTCCTGATGCTACGCACAACGCGAGGACAGGATACGATTGAGAAAGCGGCAACACCGCGCAAATTCTGGCGAGCGTATGGTGAAGTTTCTTTGTGGACTTGTGCAATTGTCATGGTCTTCATCGTCGTGTTTCTACTCCTTTCCTTTTCTTTAGCCCTATTCATGGGTGTCGAAAACACGGATGCTCCCGCAAGCCATCTGATTCCATTCCCTGGTGTCAGTCCAATCATTCCGTTTTGGTGGCCTGCAATCGCATTTGTTGGTGCCCTTGTCATCCACGAGTTTGCTCATGCTCTGCAAGCGCGCGCGCACGGGATGCGCGTACGGTCTGTGGGTGTGCTAATGTTGGGACCTTTTCCAGCAGGAGCATTTGTCGAACCGGAGTATGAAGAGTTGACTAAAGCGCCACGGCGAGAACGTGCACGATTGTTTGCAGCCGCGCCAGCAACCAATCTCTTTGCGGCCTTTTTCACTTGGTTGTTGATTTGCCTACTGGCTACACAATTCGCCGTTGTGAATCCGGGGGTGCACGCAAGTGGAATTGTAGAAGATTCAGCCGCAGCAGAATCTGGCTTGGAGCCGTGGGAAATCATCACACACTTCAACGGAACTTCCGTCGATTCGGCAATGGAGATGTCAGAACTGTTGAATGATCATTCTGCAGGTGACACCGTGGATCTCATTGTACTCGGTCATCCGGATACAGACGGAGAACGAACAGAACGCGTTGTGAGTGTGACACTCACGAGTAAACTGGATTATTTGCAATCACAAAATGCCACAGACGAACAAATCGAATATCTCGAAGTTGATGAGGAAAGTGCATTCCTCGGTGTTTCAGGAATGGCTGGTGGTTCAAGTGGTATTGACAGATTGGCAGGACCAACCGCTTGGGAACAAGATGTTCCTTGGTATGTTGATGCCCTTGGTGTTGCCATTCAACCGATTGTCCTCATCGGTATACCTCTTGATTTTGAGGGGCAAATAATGGAGCCTCAAGAGATGGAATACATCGAAGCGGATGGATGGTTGGGCAGTATTCTTGGCACCACCGTGTTAATGGCGTTGATTACGCTCCTGTTCTGGTTCGTCTGGTGGAATGTCGGACTGGGTTTGGCAAACCTGATCCCAATCATTCCGTTTGACGGTGGACATTTGATGAAGGATTTCTTGGGGGTTGTTGTCGGAGGAGTTCACAGACTTTCAAAGAACCATCATCCACTCAAAACCGAGGCCACCGTCTCAAGGATCTCTTCTTTCAGCAGTCTCTTTTTGTTCATGGGATTGTTGATGATTATCATCGCCCAGAGAATCTAGGTTATTCTTCTTCTTCGTGTTGCGCTTGCGCAACCTCTGGAGCAGTTTCCATTACACGATTGGCTACTCGTTCCCAAATTGCTGGAATTGCGAGTAGGATGAAAGCTGTGAACGCCAATTTTGTCCAAGTTGAACTAGGAACTGAATCACTGTTGTTTGACAAACCCAACTTGATGGCGCCTACCCACGGAATTTCAGCCCCTGCTACACCAACAACCCACTCCCCCTTGACGGTTTGAACGGGACCCACACTTCCATCCGAATTTGTCCCAGAAAGTCCGGGGCCCTGATTTTGGGCGTTCGCTGCAGGTTGGTCGATCATGCAGTCGTTGTTGTCTCCCTTGGTTAGAAAGCCCTCATGAACAGGGTCCCAATTCTCAACCTTGAGATCGTATTCCCCCCCATGATATGGACACTGGATGTCAAATGTCCATGTGATGGTCTCTACGTTTCTGAGCGTGGTTCCGGGTGCATCCCAACCACCTGATTCATTGGCGACGACCTCGAGGAGTGCTCGGTGAATCACAGGCGTATCTGTACCGCCATTTTTCTGATAGATGATGACATCACCAGGCATCCCGTGACTCTCATAGTTCTCGTAAACACCACCTTCTTCGGTTGCTTCGGCGAAGGTGATGATATTTTTCCGGTCATCTGACATCACGAGCACGAGATCACCTGCATCGATAGAGCCAATCTCCCCATTTTCATCATGCTGCATAGAGTTGGATTCAATCACGACCATCGGTGGCCAAGAGCCTGTCATCAATACGAGTACAGTAATCAGGGTGGCGATGAGGCCGCCGGCTAGAACGGCCTCACGCATCCAGGACCAAGCCTCGCCCATTGGGCTCACTCCTCTTCATCCATCTCAGTGACTTTAGGCTCCGGCCTTTCTCCAGAGGCGGGGAATGAAACCCATAGTAAAAACATGGAAATGAATAACAGAATCCAGCCAGATATGTCATCGAAATAAGGAGCGGGAACTGAATCTATTCGCTCCCCATTCAACCAATCCCAAATGATGAGTGTGTTCACGCGCTCTAAGGCCATGTTGCGTACGATGCCAAATGACATATTGCAAAGTTGTAGAATGGTGACAACAAATCCAACAGAACCCAGTGAACGATTCAACCATGGCTCCCTGAATATATCGACATCAATCATTCGAGAAAGTCGCGAATCTTCTGTGCGCCACCAATTGATGATGATATCCTCCGGTACATGCCCTTCATCCTCTACCCGTGAGGCCTTTCCTTTGGCAAGACCGTGCTCGATATAGTGAGATTTCAGCCGTGCGCTCCAAACAGATCCAAGCAAGGTTGCGGCTTCATCAGCCTCCTTACGTTGGCGACCCAATTCAGCACGAGAGGTTGAACGTAATATTTCCATCAAGAAACTCCACTTTCCTTGGTAATGAAGGAATTCAGGGCCTACAAAAATCAGTACGATAAAACCGACAAATAAACCGGCCCAAGTCCAATTTCTTAGATCCTCCAAATCGGGGTCCTGCGCACCGCCGAGGAAGAAGAAGTAAACGATGGCCCATATGACAACGCTCGCGGAAAGGAATGTTATCGTTCCCAATATGAACAAATGGCGGTCTCGTTGGCTTTCCCACCAACGTTTCATCGGGGCTAACATTCCACTCAAATTACCTACTCCCTGCCAACAGCACCTGCTGACCTAAACCGCCGAAACTCTTGGCACTGTTGAGTGTTCGCCTTCAACGGGCCCTAACGGGCCCGGAATAGTTTGAAAGCCGAGGGCGCCGGGTGTCGGCATAGCCGACAGGGCGAAGGGGCGGAAACCAAATGCGAAAAGTTGCCATTTTCATCCTTGCAATCTTGCTCTTTTCCACAGCATTGCCTTTTGCATCCGCAGCTACTGAAACCCAATTTTCAGACGGTTCCTCAACGTTCACACATGTCTTCAGTCAGGCTGGGGATGCGGCCACACAGGGTGTGACACTACCGTATGGGGCCGAAGTGAGTGATGTTGAATTTGAACTTGAAGGGTCATCTTCAACACAAAGTTGGTTCAATCGGACGAGCAATGCTGACTTCGGTGGCCAAGGAACGACTGGATCAAGTCAATGGGGTTGGTCAATCAACCAGAATGGATGGAACTATGGTTATCGCCAAAATGTCAAAGTCGACAATGGTGAACTGGAATTGCGCCCTACAGAAGAAACCACCTACTGGTCGATGAGCAATGCAAACGAGATTGCATCATCCACTGGCGGCAGCATGAACACGACTGGAGAATACTTCTCAACCGCTGAAGCAGGTTACAACGGAATGGGGGATACCAGCACAAAGAGTATGTCCGGGGGGACTTGGAATTACATGGGCCCCGTCGTCAAACAAGGTGATGAAATCCATGTCATTCGATACGGTTCTGTTAGTTCCTACGGCGGATATCAATTGAGTGCAATCAATCGATTCAATGCAACGACTGGAGCGTCCATTGGAACGGCTAGCATTCAATACAACAACTGTTCTTCAAACAACGTATACTACGTCACCGATGCAACCAGTGATGGCGATGGAACTGTTTGGATGACTTCCTTCTACACGGGCACTGCCTATGGCGCGATTACGAACTGGTCGGTGACTCACTCAGGAAGTTCACTCATTTACAAGTGCGAGAGGTCGTGGACTGTTCTCGAAGTAGGTGGAATTTCCATTGACCCCATCACCGACAAAATGTACGTCGTACAACGGGTTCGACTGTCTAATCAATACACCATTGATTTGTGGGAAGTCAGTCGTAGTAACCCGAATCTGGCTATACAGACTTGGTCTCTAGGTGATTTATCCCATGGAGGGTCTACGACAATCAATAGTTATGTTAAACCAGCTGGACTAGATGTTCAAATGCCTCGAATTTCGGTCAATATTTACTGTTACTATTACTATTATTCGTATTATTGTGGTGAGGATCGGGTGTCATGGATGAACGTCTATCACCAACGCTCCAACTGGCCAGAATTGCAAGGTGAATTCCCCAGTTCTTACGCGAGTTTGGGGATTGAAAATATCGATGGAGAGTTGGCGACAACCTGTATGTATGGGTCGGTTACATCCTATTGTCCCAGCGCTACCACCATGCGGAAAATTACGACGCGAGGACACGGTGCCACCGATTGGATGGGCACCCCAACATCAAATAGTGCCACGATCACATCGAGTATGCAAACACTCTCTCGTTCGGTTAGCGAACTTTCGCTTGGAGCTGCGATTACATGGGAACCAACGGGCACCTCAGTCGACTTTGAAGTTACAAACGATGGTGGAACTACTTGGAAGCGTGCCACCAGTGCGGGTCAAACGGTTACATTCACAAATGCTGGTAACAGTTTGGGGTGGCGGGCATGGCTCAACGGAACTGCTTCTGCTGCACCACTCATCGATACCGTAGGCCTCGCCTATGCCGCTACTTATGCCTCGAGTGGACAATGGAGATCATACCGTATTACATCTGGATCATTCCCTGATGCTGCGATGGTTTGGTGGAATGCCACCACGCCAGGTGGAAGTTCTATCGATGTTCACTTCAGAGCTTCATCAAGTTGTACGAGTGGGACCAGAGTAAGCGTTCCAAGTTCCGGTTCAACAGTTACATTTTCTCAAATGTCTGGAAGTTACATGTCTCTCTGCATTGACTTGGATGCTGGAACCTCCAATCAGTATACTCCGACACTATCCGACATCAACATCGCACTTTTCGAAAATGCACCTCAGGATGTCAAAATTGATATTTATGATACAGATTCTTCCACTCCTGTTAGTTGCACCATCCCTGAATATGAATGGGAATACGATGGAACGCTCTTGGGTAGAACTACGGCGCAATCTTCGGGTGGGAACAATGATCTAGAAGATGCCTTCAACTGTATCGTTCCACAGTCAGGTTCTGGAACTGAAGTCGTGGGTGTGAAATTACACTCCTCCACTCAAGGGAAAGTCGAAATCAAATCAATGAGCATTGAATACACAATGGTGACTGTCAACCTTGACATTAATTATAATGAAAATATGGTTCTCCACGAGCGTGGCGATTCTTATGAAATTGTTACCCGACATGTGATTGGGGACAATGCTCTGAGCATTACCAATGCTGAGTTGACCTTCCTCGCATCCCCGAATAGTGACGCACCAAAACTATCCTGGGCTGAAGATGGCACTCTTGTCGATGATGATCCTGAAGATTGGATTATTCCGGACCAAGGTGGAACGTGGACGAATTTATCCAATGGCATCTTTGAAATCCACTGGATGTTCCGTGTTACAGATGATTTCCCAGAACAAAATAACGTCCGTTGGCGCATCAGTTGTACCGATGACAATGGCTTCTCACCAGCAACTCTAACGACAACTGATGCTGCAATCATTGTCAATCAATCGTATGGCCTCGGATGGTTTGCAATCCACGATGTTGAAGGTGAAGTCGTCAACGACGATGTGCAAAATGGAGATTGGGTCGTTGCAGGTGAGACCGTTTACTTCCAAGGTCAAGTCTGGTTTGCAGGAACACAAGATGCGCCTCTTAACTCAGTTTTCGATATCCGTGTCGCACGCAAGGACAGTCAGGGTGATTTCGTCTCTGCCAGTTGGAAAGACAATTCAAATCCAAATGGAACATTCTTCATCTCTGTTGCCGTTCCGGACATGGATATCCCCGAAGGGGTGACATTTGAGGTCCAGGCTTACAATGTACGTGATCCAACCAAAGTGATGCCAATTAACGAATCTTGGCAACGTACTTTGAGAATCGATGGTTCATCTCCTGAAATCACCGATTCTTGGCCTGCTGAAGGTGATTATGAAGCAAGTTCTCCCGAACAACAAGTCGCTGTGACCATCTCTGATGCAGTGGGTCAGCCCGAATCCCTCACGCTCAATTATTGGGTGGAAGCGGACCATGATACAAATCGGAATGGTGAACCTGACGTAGAGGAGTATGCGACACAAACTATGTCCAATTCAACGGTAGCAGAAGAGAAGGTGTTCTTCGGTATAATCGATGATTCCCGTAACCCCAACATGGCAAGGGTGTCCTATTTCGTATCGGGCCATGACCCTGCTGGGAATCTCATCACAGGAACCGATGGGCCTGGCTTTGCTTATGATTTATCCACCTACAGAACCCGCCAAGATATGGCATCTGTTTTCACCGGCTTGGTTTGGCAAGATCACATCGACGGAGCCGATGTTTACAGTGGTACAGACCAATCGATTTCAATCGGACTTGTAGATGCAAATGGCATTATCGATTTCGAATATATTGCACTGATTTTCGACTTTGAAGGACCCGATCCAGAACGCGATCAACAACGCATCTCATACAATGGTCGAACTGATACTTGGTCTTCAGAAAGCGATTACATCGCCCTCCAACCAAGCAGCACTGCTGATGTCACGACCAACGATACCGGGCTGCCTTGGATTCAAACGACATTTGATTTCCAATTCTCGTGGGATTGGCCTGATGAAGACATCTCTGATCTCGCACTTGAATACAAGGAACTGGGTTCACCTACACCTACACGAATCGAATTCATAGATCAAACATTCAGTGTTGAGAATGATTTGGTCCTAGATGCGTCAACATACGTTGTAGAGGATGTTGCTGAACCTCGAACGGGCCCTCTCGATGATGCTACACCCGTTCGACCTGATGATCGATTGCGATGGTCTGGACGAGTGGTGTTTGAGAGCAGTGGAATCCCTGCTCCAAATGACCTCGGCATTACTGTTGAGGTGTTCGATGGAGTGCAATATTGGTCCGATGGAAGCCTCACCGATGATGGTGCTTTCAGTATCGAAGTCCCCCTAACTGCAGCCACAACCTTGCAAAGTGCAGAAACTCGAACATTCCTCACTGGAGTTCGAAATGTACCGGGCCGTGGCGAAGATATGACACGCGATACTGTTGCAACTACATTGCAACTACAGGTCGACCACACACCTCCACGTGTCCACCATCGATTGTCTCCTGTCGATGTAATCGATATCTCCGCCTCATCAGATTTGACATCGATTCCAGTCCGATTTACGGGGTGGGAGGAATGTGTGCTGCTAGGCGATGATGACAGATGTGCCGCATTTAGCCAATCACCTCAATGGGTGAATTGGGTGATGCGAGATGGTGCTAGAACAATTGCAGCTGGTATCTCTCCTCTAGCAATGCAATTGAATAATACGCATCTTGAATGGATTGGTGAAGTTGATTTGACCAGTGATGGTCTTGTCACACCTCGAAGTGGCTATAAGATTGGATTCTGGGTAACAGGGCACGATGCAGCTGGAAATGAATTCCCGATGGCTGCAAATACTGAGAGTGACCCTGTTCGTGAGCGAGATGATTTGGATGGTGATCAAGATCTCGCATGGGTTCGTCTTGGGGCGACGGTTGCAGAACTTATCGTCAAGAGTGTGACACTGAATCAAGATACAGTTAGCGAAGGTACAGAAATCGAAGTCACTGCAATTATTGCCAACACAGGAGGAGTGACTGAATCCTCATTCTCTGTCCAATTTGTCACCGATGAAAAGGTGATTGATACGGTCAGAATCACAGGACTACCAAGTGGTGGTGAACATCGAATTACCAGCACCTGGACTGCGACTGAAGGGGTTGATCGAATCACCGTTATTGTCGACGCTGACAATGAAATTGTTGAAGTCGATGAAGAAGGGAACTCGATGTCAGCCGGAATCTCTGTTGAATATTCGTGGGGCCTTGGATGGGTAGATAGTTGGCGACAAAATCCCCTCACCGTGATTGGAATCATCTTTGCTTTGGTTCTGATTCCTGTTATCGGTGTAATCACATGGAAAACCTCACTCTCTGGTTCAACCAGTCTCTATGATGAAGAACTCTTGTACGAAGATGAGGATGATGATGACTGGGATGATGATGACGATGATGATGGTTGGGAATAATCCCAAGCATGATTCGGCGCATTGAAGTCACACGCTTACCCGCCCTCCCCCTACGGGGAGAGGGCGATGTCAGTTTACGAGAGCCTTTGTGAACCCCTTAAGGCCCATCTGGAATCACAGGGTTGGGTGCCAACTCCAATTCAGGAGGCGGCCATTGAATCGCTCCTTTCTGGGCAGGATCGTGTGCTTGTTGCGCCAACGGGTTCAGGAAAAACTGAGGCTGCTGTTCTACCTATTCTCTCCGCTTGTTATTCGCAGGAATGGGGGCCGATGTCTATTCTGTATGTGACTCCATTGCGGGCTCTCAATCGCGACATCGACAGACGTTTGGAAGGACTGGCCTCGGTTGTGAATTTGAAGGTAGGATTGCGACATGGAGATACTACTCAATCAGAAAGAAATAGACAATCTCGAAAACCACCTCATCTCCTCGTCACAACTCCTGAAACATTGCAAATCATGTTGACAGGGAAAAGACTCAGAGGGCATTTGCAAAATGTTCGAGCAATCATTGTTGATGAGGTGCATGAAGTTGCAGCCTCGGAAAGAGGTTCCCAACTTCTTGTCGGCATGACAAGAATCGAAGAGATGGCCAAGAGGGCCATACAGAGGATTGGACTTTCAGCAACGGTTGGAAACCCTTCAGAAGTTTCGAAATGGCTCTCACCTGAACGTGGTGAAGCCATCCTCGCAGATGCACCTCGAAATACAGAGGTACGCATCACTTGTTCTCAACCAGATGATGCCGACGAAGCGGTTGCATTGGAACACAATACATCTCCACAAGCAATGGCGAGTTTGCGTATGCTAGCCGGGCGACTCAAGGCGGATGCCCCCTCTCTCGTGTTTGTCAACAGCCGCAATGCTGCAGAAACGGTGGCCAATCGACTGGCGACTTTCGATGAAACGTTGGAAATCGGAATTCATCACGGGTCTCTTTCAGCGGAATTAAGAACGGAAATGGAAAATCGATTGCAGCGTGGTGAATTGCACGCTTTAGTGTGCACGAGCAGTTTGGAATTGGGAATTGATGTTGGAGCCATTCGTCACGTTCACCAAATTCAATCTCCGCGAGCAGTGGATCGGCTCCTACAACGCCTCGGAAGAGCCGAACACGTTCTCGGAGGTACAGGTAGAGGCGATTTAATCGCGTGGGAATGCGATGATATCGCCGAGTCTGCTGTGATTGCTAGAAGGGCCATAGCGGGACAAATTGAAGGGGTTCAGTGGCGAAGAATGCCGCGAGTAGTCGCCGCCAATCAAATGGTGATGATGACACTCTCAGAAGGGATTGTCCCCCTACCTGCTACAACAGCAATTTTTCAGAGAACTTCAATCTTCAGTGAATGGACTGAAACTGATACCCGTGAATTGGCAAGAATCCTAGATGATCGATGGCTTCTAAAATTGGTCGAGCAGCCTGAATCATCTGATCCACTAAAATGGGCCCCTTCGCTGTGGAGGGAACTTGTAGAGGGGACCTCTCTCCCAGCTGAAAGACCTTCAAAAGAAGAGATAGAAACACTGCCTTCTGAGAAATTAGAACGACTGCGCAAAGAAATGAGGGCATTGGTGCCCAAGCATCTCAAAGATGGGTGGACATCAGCGGGTGCTAGAACGCGTTCGTATATGCTGGAACACCTCTCAATGATTCCAGATGCCCAGAGATATACAGTACGAGATGTTGTTTCTCGACGGGCAATTGGATCCGTTGATGAGGCATTCGTGCTGTCATTGAATAATTCCGGTGAAGAAACTGATGGGGCACCTCGGCGATTCGTCATTGTAGGTCGCACCTGGGAAATTGTTGAAGCAAATCCTGAGAAAACGGAATTGCTGGTTGCCCCTGTAGGTTCAGGAGGTACCGCACCCGTATGGAGTGGTGAACTACCACCCGTACCTGCTGAAATCGCGCGAGAAGTTGGTGCATTGCGGAGAGTTATTCGTGAATTGGCCACGGGTGAAGAAAGTGAAGATGTGGAAACGGGGGCACGCCTCGATCGAATCGGTGGGGCTCCTATATCGTGTGATATCGATGACTATCCACTCGCCCCAGATGCATTATCAAAATTGATGAATAAAGTCGTAGAGCATGTGGATGCTTCGAGCAGCCTTCCCGATGAACGAACTCTAGATGTGGAGACTCGACGTGATGCGGTCATCGTACATTCGTGCCATGGTAGTCGAATAAACGAAACTCTGGCTCACTTTTTACAAGCGATGGCTTCGACCATCGAAGGTCGAATGGGACGTGTATTGGTCGACCCGTACAGAATCAGTTTGCAGGTTCCTGGACTCCGGGCAACACACGTTGTAGAGTGGTTGACAGAAACCAAACCCGAGAATTTGTCAACAATCCTCCGCGTGACTGTGCCAAACGGAAGGCAATTGCGTTGGAGACTGGTTCAAGTTTGCAAAGTCATGGGTGTTTTGCGCTCGGGAGTTGATCCTCGAAAGGTCAACTTGCATGGAATCGCTCAGAGATACAAGGGCACACCACTGATGGATGAGGCCTTGGATAAACTGTTCAGCGAGCGAATGGATGTCGATGGAACAACCGATTTACTTCATGCCATCCAAGATGGAATTGTGAAAGTTGCACAACGATCACCTGGGGCACTTGGTGTATCTCCACGCTCAGAACGAGATATGCAATTGCCTGATTGGTCCAATGTAGAAGTGCGGCGTCGCCTCGAAAATCGTCTGATGAATGAACGAGTCGTAATGATTTGTTTGCGGTGTAAAACATCATCTCGTTTCAGGGTTGCAAGATATCCAAGCATTGAACGAAACTGCGGAATTTGTCAAGCATCCATGCGAGCCGTCGCTAGAGAGGGATTGGGAGATGAGTTGGCCAAATGGGTTGCTTCGGATGAAGACAATGTTCGCAATCGCATGATGCGCAATGCTGAGATGGTTCAAAATCGTGGTATTGACGCCATCCTTTGTCTCATGGCAAGAGGGGTTGGAGAGAACACAGCAACGAGAATATTGCGTGCATATCCGCCAGAGTCCGAACGGGATTCATTGCTCAAAGCGATTCATGAAGCTGAAGTTCAATATGCAAGAACTCGCCGCTTCTGGGGTTAGGAAGCCTCATGGACGGTGAGGGCAGACATCGTCCCGATGTGGTTTGGGTTGACTGGCCGAAATGCTTCGGGCAAGACCACTGTTGTAGACTGGTTGGTTGACAATGGCTACGTCTCAACCTCCTGTTCGGATTCAATTCGTGCGCACCTGAAAACACAAGGAAAAGAAATCAATCGAGACAATCTGATTGCGGGTGGACGGGAGTTGCGGGCGGCACATGGTCCTGCCATTCTTGCTGAAATGCTGCGGGATGCGAATGGGGATGCAGAGAATCTTGTGATTGATTCGATTCGAACTCCTGCTGAAGTCGAAGCGTTACGAAAAAGACCCGATTTCAGATTGATTGAGGTTCGTGCTTCGCGTGAAGTTCGATGGAATAGATTGCAATCACGCGGAAGAGACGGTGATCCAACAGATTGGGACACCTTTGTCGCACAAGAAGAATCGGAACTAGTGGCTGCTGATGATAGTGGGCAAGCGCTTGATGCAACGGCGGAACTAGCAGATATTGTAATCATCAATGATAATGATTCAGATTCATTGCAAGAATCGCTGGAACTGTTGCTCAGGCCTGCCGAATCGTAAGGCCTGCTTCACCCATCATCTGAGTTGACATTTCGAAGTCGGCCATCCAGCGTTCTGGAACTTCGCTCTCTTGTGGATAAACAACTTCAATGACACCTGCCTGAATGAGTGAACGTGCACAGCGCGTGCATGGTGGCCATGTCACATAGGCAGTACAACCCTTCAATGACAATCCGATTCGGGCTGCGTGCATGATTGCATTTTCTTCTGCATGGCAAATGAGCGGGTATTTCTGTTCACGATCGGAAAGGCGCTCCATATCATCAGCAATACCTCGTGGAAAACCATTGAATCCCGTACTTCGAATCTCACGATCTTCTCCGACGACCACACACCCTACCTTTGTTGAAGGGTCCTTGGACCAACCAGAAATGTGCTCAGCGAGTTTCAGGAATCGCTGGTCCCACTTCTCACTCATGACTTCACCAACCAATCCTAGGAGCCGTAGTGTTTGAGTCTTCTCACGCAATCGGGTCAATGCCTTCTTCGCCACTAGGTGAAATCAGAATATTTTGAAAATCCATTTTCCCTTCTTCATCAATGATTTTGAGAATCTCTCCAATCAGATAGATGCTGCCTATGCACAGGATGGGTTGAGGGAGGTCACTGTCTAGTTCGACGGCTTGATTCTTAGCAGAAGATAGGGCGGAATCAATGGATTTGATGGCGGTAATCTGAGCATCTGTTCCTTGTGCTCTGAGTTCACTTGCGAGGACTTCACAATCTACAGCAACCTTCCTTCCATCGGGTGGCTGTGTGACAAACACATGGCTAATTTTTGCTTCGACGATGAGTTCCACAAGGGGTTGAAGGAAGATGGCCAAATCTTTCTGAGTGGTCGTTCCTATCACAATGACGCCTGGAGTGGGGGCCATATCTCTAGATTTGAGGAAGCGAATTTGATCACAAGATCGAGTCATCCCACTTGGATTGTGGGCACAATCTAGTAGCATTGGAGCCCCGAAATCAATCCACTGCATTCGCCCAGGCCAATTTGTGTGTGTTCGAGCCCTTTCGATTTCTTTGTAGGCCTTTTTTTCCCCCATGATATACAAGGCCATACTCGCCAGTTGGTATGCCTCCTGTTGGTAAGGCATCCATCCATCATACCATGTCTTGCTGGATAGGGGTCGAAATGGCTTTACAGCATTTGAAAATTTGAAAGCGCGCCTTCGATCCCCTCTCCACCACCAAGCAGTATCATGATCTTTGACAGTGCGTTCAATTGTCTTACGCACTGAGTTATCGTAAGGCCAAGCAGCTAGAAGGGGACGACCTTGGCGTACAATTGCAGCCTTCTCCTCAGCGATTTCCGCGAGTGTTTCGCCGAGTACCTCTGTGTGTTCCAAAGAAATTTCCGTTAAGATACAGCAATCAGCATCGACCAAACGTGTCGCATCCCACCGACCACCCAATCCAGTCTCAACAACGGCCCTCTCAACACCCTGATCCCGGAACGCCAACATGGCCACTAGGAACGTGGCCTCATAGAAAGTCGGAGAAACTCGTGGTTCAATCTTGCACACCTCTTGAATCTGCTTTAGGCAGTCCTCAAACAGCACATCAGAAATAGGTGAACCGTCGATTCGAATGCGCTCATTTACGGACATCAAATGTGGCGAAGTAAACAGACCCGTACACTTGCCGGAAAGTGTGAATGCATTGGCGAGAATTGCACAACAAGTTCCCTTTCCATTGCTGCCTGCAACATGCACAGCAGGAAAGGAATGCTGGGGCATGTCAAGCCGCCCGAGTAGAGTTGCTGTGTTGTCTAGAGAAGGGTTGTATCCAAACGCTTTGAGCGAATCCAACCACGACCAAACATCATCGTCCATACGCCCACCCCGTACTTCCGGTGAACGGTCGCCTTGAAATGGCCTTTGAGGGTCGCCCGAGACATGTCGGGAGATGGTTTCGCCGCAAAGCGGCGTTCTGAGGAGGGGGCAAATGCTTCCCCTGAACGAAAACCCCGGTCCATATTGGAGGAATTGAAAGGTCAAGCCGGATCGATGGCAGGAATGGCAGGGATGTTCATCATCACGATTCTGTTGGCGATGAAAATTCAACCGTTCTATGACCACGATGAATTGCGAGCCTTTGGTGCAGAAGGAGCAACCAAAGCAGGATTTATTCTGTTGGAACTTGTCTTTATTTTCATCTTCACCGCCCTCATTATCTATCTCGCCAGAAAGAATCTGCAGAAGTTCATTCGCTGGGGCGTTCTTGGGGTTCTTTGGATTGCGATGCTTTACGCTCTTTTCCCATTGGTTGCCATGGTGCTTGTTCCTGAGGCCCCACCTTTCACTGAAGATTCATTGGATACCTCAGAGGCCTACATCGTCGCTGTGGAAGAGGGTGGAGCAGATTTCTTCTATGTTGATGATCCCTATTCAGGGAATGGAACGCTCAGGTATGTCGGCAATGCAGGTGAAATCGAGTATTGGAATCATACCGTATTACCTGAATCTGGAATTGAATCGTCGACACCAGGAACAGTCCAAATTTCAAGGACGGCAGATGGAATCATCTTGTGTGAAGGCACTCAATGGGTTCTACTCGATGCTGAGGATGGTACTCAAAGGGATGACCACGGGAGAGATTGTGACCTTGGATTGAGATATGAATGGACTGCAAGTAGTGAACAGGATGAGGCTTGTGATGGCCCGGATTCTGGTGAAGTGATCGATGGAATTGAAATCGCACACCAAGATTGGCTGATTCAAGACAGCAGATTAGAGGCAATACCAGTGCACAATGATGGTGATATTCAAGGTGGAATTTATGATTGCTCAGAATGGAGGAGGAATTTCCCCGCACCATTCAATGGGAATAGTATTCTTTTTGTCCGCGACATTGGTGCTGAGCATTTCCTTATTGTTTCTCAACAATGGGCTGGAATGGTAGAGTATCCTACTGAATCCTCCGGGCAGACACCTGAAAACGCCCAAATTACAACCACTTGGGATCTATCACTCTCCGGTGGAGAAGTGTTCACCGGTGCTACGTTTGGAGCCGCACCTGGGGTGAATTCCAGTGGACTGGATTCCTTGGTGCTCAGTACATCCGCAGG
>Ga0208639_1001362_pt1 | contig 16021 bp, 10 predicted proteins | sample ETNtaG_33_FD_185772 | JGI IMG/M metagenome (GOLD analysis project Ga0208639, IMG submission 185772) | Marine microbial and viral communities from oxygen minimum zone, Eastern Pacific Ocean - ETNP201310SV76 (SPAdes) (version 2) | ecosystem: Environmental > Aquatic > Marine > Oceanic ...
GTACTTCATGAGCAGTGGCAGTATATCCACATTGAGGGTCACGAATACTTTGTCCGCAAGCAAGTGTGGTGAAAAATGCTAGAAGAGCAGTTCCAAATCGTCGGAGAAGTGGCATCTTACCCGCCCTCTCTATCCTTTCTCCCTTGACATGATGAGCCTTTGATTCTACAATCGGTTTCAGCAAAGCCGGCAAATCATTTGGGTCCATCTGGCCGTCACCGGCCATAACAACGGAAATGAAAGGCCGTTCCATTGTTGCGAGAAGATGCTGATGTCCAGCATCGATAGCTGCACCAACGCCTTGTCCATCTAGGGTGACCAAGTCAGCATCCTTGACGACATCTGCGGTTCCGTCTGATGAACCATCATCAACAACAACGACGAGATCGACAATGCCCGGCATGGTCGAAAGGACCCCCGGGAGAAACTCCTCTTCATCGCGTGCTGGGACCACGACTCCGACGTTCCACCCCTCGAACATGGTACTTCCAATGACTGACCAGCCATGAACTTCATGGAGGTTAAGCGCCGCGGAGGGTCTGATGGCGGACCTTCGAGTGGTATTAATGGGGAGCGATATTGAGCTTAGGCTCGTCTCGCTAATCGTTCGTGCTCGTGAAATAGCAGATGATGTTTTACTAATGGACACTGGAAGTAGTGATGGTACAATTGCACTTGCAAAAAAGGTCGAATGCGATGTAATTTCATTCGATGCAAATGCTGATGCTCCTTCACTTGCAAAAGCATTGTTGGAGCATGATGACTCATGCAATGTCCTGCTCGTCAAAATAGATGGTCAATTCAAATTACGTGATTTACCCTTATTGGTAAATCGTGCAAGAGAAAAATGGGATGTTCATTTATCGTTCATCGGTACAACTGCTGATGAAAACATCAATCCACAGAATGTGGTATATCAGTCGGGTAAAGTAAGTCACCTTGCAGCATCGATAGAGGGACTTGTAGAATTATCCAAAGCATCTACTATGGCTGCACCATTCGATTTACCAGATAATTTGAGAGTTCGGGTTTTGACCTCGAAACCGCTTCCTAAAATGCAACAACGTGAATCTCTCGCTTCCGCATCGAGATTTGCGCGTTTATTCTATTGGATGCTAGAAACTAGACATCCTCTCATTATGTTCGGCATACCAGGTGCAATTCTATTCATTGTTGGATACAAACTCAGTGGTAATGTTCTCGATACCTTTAGTGAATGGAATCAGTCCACGATTGGTGCAGGCTTTGCTGTAATCGGTGTTACTTTGATGGGATTATTTGCCATGATGGTTGGACTAATTCTCTATATCATGGGAAAACAGGTCAAACAGATGCAAGCGCAATATGACGACTTGCCAAAGCGGTAGGCGATAAAATGCAGTACCTAATTTGCTTCGATATGGACAGAGTATTAGTCGATCATATGTCTACTTGGCAGTATGTTTACGACCAATTAGAGATATCAAATGCTGATGCATTTAATCTATACAACCAGGGACTGCTCGATGAATGGGATTGGTTGAAGATGGATCTGAACCTAATCAAGACGAAGTACCCAGATATTGATGATGATTCCCTAAGAGCGCGTTGTAAAGGAACGCCTCTAATGGCTGGTCTGAAAGAATGCCTTAGTTGGTTAATCGAAAACGGACACGAGGTTGCCATTGTTAGTGGTGGGATGCAAGAAACTGCACGAGAGATTAGCTGCATGTTCCCTTCAGATAAACCTTGGAGTAAACGCTGGGGTGGCATCAATCCACATTGGGGTCTCGAGACTGTATTTCATGTATTCACAAATGGCTGGCTAAGGAAAAGCGATGGTGGCATTGATGACTATGGAAGGTACCAGGTCCAGATGAATGGTAAGGGCACAATCGTACAGATGCTCCAGCGTCGTTTAGGCATTCCACTCGAAAGAACAGTTTCGATTGGAGATAGTGCAGGCGATATTGGAATGTTTGAGCAAAGTGGCCTCTCAATTTGCTTCAATCCATGGGATGAGCAACCAGTTGCGATTGCTGGTACTACTATTCGAGACAAAGACTTGCGTCTTGTCCTCAAATGTATTCAGGATTTCATCAAGGCGTGACTCTACGAGAATCACGTGGGAATGGAATGACCTCTCTGATGTGGTCCGCTCCACTTAACCATGAACAAACTCGATCGACCCCGAGTCCAAATCCACCATGTGGGACTCCGCCATATGTTCGAGTATCGATGTAGAATTGATATGGCTCCCGAGGCACTCCTTCCTCATCTATTCGAGCAAGAATTTCTTCCTCAGACCATGTTCGCTCTCCACCACCGACGATTTCTCCATAGCCTTCAGGAGCAAGCAAATCGTGACACAGAACATAATTTCCATCATCGGGGTCGACTCGATGGTAGAATGGCTTAGCGATTTTAGGATAATGGGTTAGGAAATGAGGGACCTCATAATCTTGGGTGAGAATTTTCTCCTTAGAGTAATCCAAATCCTGTCCCCATTCGATTTCGACATTCATTCCCTGTAGAGTTTCAATGGCTTCATCATAGCGAATACGAGGGTATGGATTATCAGCATAACGAGCAATTAAATCGAGGTCACGGTCTATCGAGTTGAGTTCTTCTTCCCTCTCTTCAAGAACAGTACGTGCAATATGCCGTACAAGCCCTTCTCCGTGAGACATTATTTCGGCGTTAGAAGCCCATGCCACTTCCATCTCGGCGTGCCAGAATTCAGTGAGGTGACGTCGAGTACGGCTCTTTTCCGCTCTGAATGATGGAGCAATGGTGTACAAGCGCTCTAAGGCAGGCATTGCTGCTTCTGCATAGAGTTGCCATGATTGAGTAAGGTAGGCTTTGCGACCAAAGTATGGTACCTCGAATAGTGTTGAACCACCTTCTACCGCTCCAGCAACAAAATTAGGTGCTTGGTATTCGGTGAAATCTAGATCTCGGAAGTATGAATGAATTGCTCCAAAAACGCTGGAACGAATTTTCAGCATATTCGTCATGCGCCCAGTACGAAGGTAGAGATGGCGATTATCGAGAAGGAATTCAGTTTCTCCTCCATCGGCAGCTTGCATTGCCGATTCTGTAATCGGGAATGGGGTCTCTGCCCTGACTGCACCAATCACTTCTGCACTGCTAACGATTAATTCATGTCCACCCGGAGCACGCTCGTCTGCATTTACGACTCCTTTGAGGATTAGTGATGCTTCGATAAGAGCGCCTTTGAGAGATTCAAACGCTTCATCACCAAGTGTTTCACGCTTAGCAACGCACTGAATAGTACCTGTAGAATCTCTTAGAACTACAAAGCGGATTTTGTTCGAACCACGAGTTCTTTTTACCCAGCCTTTCAATTCAACCTCGGCCCCATCATGGGCACCAGCCTGGACATCTCCAATCCAGAACTCCTTCGCCATGTTACTGCGTGTAAGGCATGGTGCTTGAATGCTCGGCTTGTCGAGGCTCGTATAGAAAGCATGAAACCCTAGCGATGTCAATAGTAGATTCATGGCTCGTACTGTGGTCTATGCCCTTGGTGGCAACGCTCTTTCTTCGCCGGATGGATGCGATGAGGAGGATACAGCGTTAGTACTAGCCAAAGTGATGAGCGATGTCGTCGATTTATTGGAATCAGGATGGCGAGTCGTTGTAACTCATGGCAATGGTCCCCAAGTTGGACATCTCCTCGAATTGGATGCTGAAACACCTATGGATTCCTGGGTCGCAGCCACACAAGGAATGATTGGGCATTCGCTTTCGATTAATTTAGATTCGATTCTCAGGAGACGCGGAAGACCGGAGAGGACTGCGGTTCTTCTAACGCGAGTTGAAGTCGACGGTACTGATGAGGGATTCAGTTTACCTACAAAACCAGTGGGCCCAATCCTCGATGATGATACTGTGATGAGTCGAGATTGGGATATTGCTGAAACCATAAATGGCCCTAGGCGAGTCGTAGCTAGCCCTTTGCCGATGCGAATTCTAGATCTCCAAGTGATTCAAGCCTTAGTTAATCAACACGCAGTAGTAATTTGTGGCGGTGGTGGTGGCATTCCAATCATCGATAAAACTAGCCATTATTCAGGAGTGCCTGCGGTAATCGACAAGGATCGATTATCAGCCTTATTAGCAGTAAGATTAGATGCTGAGGCATTGATTATATCAACAGCAATCGATGCAGTGCGAACTGGTTTCGGAACTGAGAATGAGATTTCACACAGTGTATTATCACTTGATCAATGTGAGGAATTTATGGCTGCAGGAGAATTTCCTTCTGGTTCGATGGGACCCAAAATTGGAGCACTAATGGAAGCGGCATTACACCGTCCTGGTCTCGCTTCGATTCTATGCGCACCCGGAGATGCATTGAAGGCAATTCGTGGTGAAACTGGAACGACAATTAGAGCCTGAAATTCTAGCGGGCCATACGGGGTTCGAACCCGCGGCCGACGGATTAAGAGTCCGTCGCTCTACCTGACTAAGCTAATGGCCCACCCCGCCGTCCTGAATCCCGTATTTCAACCTACTGTGAGAGTCGGCCACCGGGCTTGACGAAGGTCTCGATACCATCTCCACCTGCAAGCACAACTGCATCACACATTCCGTTGAACAAACCAACTTGAACAACCCCTGCAATCATCAATACATTTCGTTCGCATTCAATGGGGTTTTCGATAGTTGGCCCTGTATGAGCATCAGCAATCATATTCCCATTATCTGTGATGACTGGACCATTACCCGCCATCCGAATATTGACTCGACAGTCGAGAAGACGAGAGAGTCCTCGAACAGTTGCTTCATGTGAGAAGGGAGTTACTTCAATCGGGAGAGGAAATGCCCCTAGGGTCTGGACACGCTTTCGAGCATCGGCAACAACAACCATCGCTGCGCTTTCTTGAGCTACGATTTTTTCTCGGAGAAGTGCGGCGCCTCCACCCTTAATCAACTGGAAATTGGGGTCGTATTCATCAGCACCGTCAATCACAATATCTAGGCCATCTAGTTCACTGAGTTCAACAAGAGGTATTCCTACTTTAGTTGCTAATTCTTCAGTGGCAAGACTCGTAGGTACTCCTACGATTTCCAATCCCTCTTCTGACATCCGGCGACCGAGTTCAATCACGGTGTGTTTCACTGTCGAACCGGTACCCAGCCCAACTTTCATGCCGGTCTTGACAAAGTCACATGCAGCGATTCCAGCCGCTTTTTTGAGTGCCTCAACATCGGACATGTACTTGCCGAGAAGTCTGAAGTCGATAAGTCATGCGAAGGCGAATTACTGAAGTGCTTGTGCGCCATGCCGTAGGCATGGTGCGGCCGAGATTAGCAATTTTTCTCGTCCTCATGTTCAGCATTACACCTTACATGCCAATGGTAGATGCCGAAGTAATCATGGTTGGGTCTACAAAGGAAGTAGTCATTGGGTCAGGCCCAAACGGTGTCTCAGGCGCATTTGAAATCGAAGTTCCTGTTGGCGAGGTAGTTACTCAACTGGAATTGGAGATCATGCCAAAGGTGTGGCCGGTTGATGAAGTAGACATTTTCGAAACCAAATCTGATTTCAATCATCCTGAGGCTATAGTCGATGGCGCCGATTTAAATCAAACAGGTCTACGTATTCTTCCAATCGGTTATGAATGGGATTTCGAGGGCTCAGCCCAAGGCTGGACAATGGGTGGAGGCGGATGGGCCCACGGCTACGATTCAACATTAGGCGCAACCGGGGGGGTGCATTCCGGTGTTAGTGCAATTTACACTTACAATGGAAATTATCCCAATAATATGGGTACTACATACTATGCAACTTCGCCAGTTCTAGATTGCACATCGTGCAGTGGAACTTGGGACCTGAAGTATTGGCGCCGCCTTGGTGTAGAATCATCATCATGGGATCACGCATATGTTCAAGTGAAAAATACTGCAGGTAGTTGGGCTACAGTCTATTCAAATAGTGGTTCAGTGAGTGAGAGTAGTTTCACTCAGATTAGTCATACTGTGACTTCTTATGTAAACGGTAATGCAAATTTCCAGATTAGGTTTGGACTTGGAAGAACCGATAGTTCGGTGACTTATACCGGATGGAATGTCGATGATGTTCTACTGGAGCCTAGAGGCAATGTTGGTACAGGAACAGCCAATTGGACCTCACCTGGATTCGAATCTCGTGGTTTACTGTCATTCGATGCAGAGGTTCCCAGTGGGGCATTATTCAAATGGAGTCTTATCGATGCCGATGATGGCACGTACATCAATGGTTTCAGAGACCGAATGGACTTGATGGCTGACCTCAATTCGATACCAGCGAACAAAGGCGAACTCAAATTAGTGGTTAACATGGAATCCTCAGGAGTTTCTCCTGTGATTCATTCGATCAGAATTGGTGGTTCAGTCGTTGAAGGCTTCCACGAAGACCCTACTCCTAGAGGTTGGATGGGCCATACTGGTTTCGGGAGCAATGGAGCGACAGGGAGTTCAACCTTCGAATCACCGGAGTGGGTTTCGACCACTCCATTTTCTAGAATCGATGTAAGTTTTTCACGAACTGGAAGCGGAACTCTTGAGGCATCATTCGATGGTGGGGCCTGGGGTATTATTCCTGAATCTGGATTGCACACACTAGAATATCCGGCCACTTCTGTACAGGTCCGCTTTGTAGGAAGTAGTTCATGGGCAATTAGCTATTTCTCGATGGACTTACATCGGAACTCTTTCCCACTTAATTCTGGAATTGATGTAGGCTTAGATGGCACCGAAGAATTAGTCTTCGGACACCCCTCCTCAAATTCGACTTGGTTATATCAATCAGACCTGCTTGGGGTAGACGATATTGTACTTTCATCGACCGGTGGGAACACAACAATTCCATTCCAATATAGCGGTCTCAAGAATATTCGTTTCTTCGTTACTCCTGTCGAAGCACCAATAGATGACTTTTCTATAAATGTCAGCACTGGGACCTTATCATTCCCTATTAATCTCGGTTTTATATCTGAACCTACACTAGTAGAATTCACCGAAAATGAAATTCAAGATATCCTAAATGCACAAGCGGGTAATACTTTCACTTGGACTTCTACAGCCGAACAGAAATTCAGTGAAGTCAATATCGAATTATCGTCAACATCCGGTGGTGATGTTTCGATTAGTGGTTTGTCATCAATGGCGTGGTCAGGCGTGAATACTGCTCAACTCGACGAAATGATGATTCGCTCCATTAATGCTGAATTAGCAAATTATCAAGTGGTCAACGGCTCCCGAATAATTGCGATTCCCTTTGTCTCCGATAGCCCTACGGCTTTCGCAGTCGAGTTGCTGGATATTGGCCTGACCGGTTCTCCAGAACCAATCTCAATCACAATGACAAATTCTACTGAGACTTTAGTTGCAGGAGAGGACTGGTATGAATTCACTACAGTGTTCGATTTCTCTCCACTCGGCGTTAGCGATCCGCGTTCCCAGATGATTAGTGAGGCTTGGACAATACGAATTGATATCGATGGTTCAACCTTTGGTTCTGGGGCAACTTGTCAGATTACTACCGATATTTGCACTCCGGGCTATGGGCTACTCATCGACACATTTTCGCATTCATTTAGTGGTACGGAAATAGAATTCACACACCGAGTGAGGTTATCTTCAATATGGCCAAGTGATGAAGCTGCTTCTGTAAAGACATCTATCAATATGGGCGGACGTTTATCCCAACCAGCCACTCTCGAATTTGGTGAGGGATTGGCTAGAGGGATAGAGCAGGATATCGAAGTAGTAGATTGGAGAATCATCTCCCCAGCAGGAATACCTACTCCTTGGGATGCAACATATTACGACCCAGACCTCACCTCCTCAGTAGAGGTATATCTCAATTTCAATTCACTGGATGACCATCCTCGTACAGGAGCTGTCACTGTGCAATTATTGCTTGATGGTGCAGTAGTAGACACCAGCACCGACATCTCAAATGGGGTAGTCAATCTCTCTTTCCAGGCAGACCCTTTAGCATCAAAAATAGACCTAGAAGTCAAAGTAGCACCGATGTATGACCAAGACTTGTTCTGGAGAGTACCGCATAATGCTACATTCCTAATCGATGACCAAGCGCCTTTGCTATTAGATTCGAATGTGGCGCGCTATGACCATCGGCCACTTGGATTGCAATTTGCAATGAATTTTGATATTGGTGACCGACCGGTCCTTCCAAGTCATGCCCAGATTACCTATTCTCGTTCGTGGGAAGGATTTTCACTTATTTCGGAGGATCTAGTACAACCAGAGAATCTTTCGAAAATCCAGGGAACTTACAGTTATTTGATGGATACTCAAGGTGCTTCAGAAGGTGACTTCATCACTGGGTGGATAGAAGTGGTGGACCCTGCAGGACATCTCTTGGATGGAGGAAGCCCCGCAGACCCGCTATTCACTGTTAGAATGGGTGATGATGGAGCTCCACTCATCGGCGAGGAAGGACTTGGTTGGGCATTGGGTGATAGTGATTGGCTTCATCCAGGAGATATTCAGATTCTTCATATTCCTCTTCATGATGAGAATGGATATGGCGATATCTCAGAAGTAATTATCGATATGGCTTCTGATTCCAATGAAAACTTGACCATTACTTGGCGCCCGACAGAGGATACCTGTGAATCCTCATCATCGGCCATGAATATCGAAAGTTGCTCGGTTCTTGGCGAGACTAGCCATTTCGATCAAGATTTCACACTTGCAGTTGCAATTATGTTTGATTGGGATTTCAATCCCGATACTTCGATACAACGCAGAATTCAAATTACGGCAATTGATGATTCGGGTCAATCAGCACGCCATGAAATCAGTAATTTACTTTGGACATATTCAAGTGAAATCGAAGTTAGTTCGGATTCAGTAGAATTTGCAGACTCATCGTCCTTTGTGGCGGCAGGAAGCGAAATAGATCTCTCCGCTGAAATCATTTGGACAAAGGATGGCTCAGCAGTGATGCAAGTTGTGGATGTAGTAGCATCAATTGATGGTGCTCAACAGTATGGATTGGCAGTAAATGGTAGTATGCTGATGACCATTACAGCCCCAGAAATTACTGGTATTCACCCGATTACACTCGATATCGTAAATTTGCCCATCGGGGGGATTGATAGAACCGATAGTGAGGAAGTAATGGCATGGTTAGTTGTTGATTCTCACGCACCTAGGGTCATAGAAATGCTATCACCTAATCCAAATAATGTTGTTCAAGAGAGGGATTGGGAAAATCTTGAATTTGAGATTATGTTTAATGAAACTGAAGGACTTGATACCGATTCGATGAGATTGCATTGGCTGATAGTCCCAGCCGGCTTCAGCATGGTTGAACTCGCTTTGCTCGGAGGCAATTCCTCGATGGAGTTGATTGCTGGTACCGGTAGCGGTAATTCGATACCAATGGCTGCAACAGTGAATTTAGCCACGTATATTCCAGACGATAGTAGAGGTGCAGCACTCGACATATGGGTCTGGGTGACCGGCAACGACCTCGCAGGGCAAGAAATGGATGATGCATTCAATTCACGAGATTCGCCAATTGCGATATTGCGTCTTGCTCATCGCCAGCCGATCATCGAATTTTCCGAGGACGATATTACACTCAGTAGACCGGTTATCGAAGTGAGGGACCGAATAAACATCGGTTTGACCTTGTACAATTACGGATTGGTAAATGGTACTACAAGTGTCAGAATAGAGGCAGTACATGCAGATGGGACACGTGACCTAATCACTGTGGATGAGTATATTGTGCCGGCTGAAGGTTCACTTACCAAAGAGCATCTATGGATTCCTGAAATCGAAGGTGCCGTTTGGATAGAAGTTAGTTTGCCTGACGGTACGATAGTCAGAACCTCTCCTCAACAGGTTGACGAAGGTTCGAGCACTTTTGTTATTGGTGGTTTTGACAAAGCCGATGGAGGGATGATGGCATTATTCAGTACCATAATTGGACTATTACTTCTGCTTCTGGGCTATCTTCTAATGACCTCGCCAAAGCGAAAAATGACTGAAGAAGACTACATCTGAACACTCAATGGTTTCAATAAGGGTGGGGCCCCGAGCCTAACCGGAGGGTGCAGGAGGACTGCTGACAGACTTCGAGTCTGAGGAAAGTCCCCTCTCCACAGTGCAGGCGGTCGACACAAGTCGTGGTTCAGAGATGAGTCGGTCAATGGTGCAGAAACGAATGATGCGTGGTGTGTACGATGAATCCGAGAGGACGAGATTGCCACAGCGTCGATGAGACGAGCAACCCCGTTGGAGCAAGTCCAAACAGTCCCGCTTATGCGGCACGTTCAGGGACAGGTAGGACGCTTAGTTGAATGCAGTCACCGAAAGGTAACAGAAAGGGGCTTACTCCCTGCACCCTCCATCTCATTCGAGAATGGCATCTACCGCTTCCATACGTTCATCGGTGAGAACAACTCCATCACCGAAGTCGATGAAATCACCACCACCGCGAATCCTTCCAGCGACTATATGGTGTGCAGTTAGCGCAGCTGGTAGCAAGAATGCACTTGTCAAGAATGCAAATGCGATCAATAGCATCATCAGAATGAAGAAGTTCTCAAGTCCAGGGAATGCGACGAAGAACCCTGCTCCTAGTCCAGCTACGGTTGTTGCAGTGGTCTCGAAAATAGTCTGTCCTGTTTTCTCAATGGTCTTGGACATACCATGAGCGGTTTCACCCTCTTCGACAATCCGGTGCATTACGTGAATAGCATCATCAACACCGATTCCAAATACGATGGTTCCAATCATCGCCGTGAAGATGTTGACATTTACATCATCAGATGTCATTAACAGAGGCTGCCAGATGATTACAACGGCGACGGGTATCATTGTATAGAATCCTAAGCGGGGCGAACGGAACACTATCATCATCACAATTGTAAGGATAATTAGTGTGAGGATAGTAGTGTAATTCTGTGTATCATGGATTCCTTCGTTAATGTCCAAACTAACTGGCAATCCACCAGTTAATTTGCTAGTTTCAATTCCCGGCTCTTCCATTGGTTCATTGAGCATATCGTCGATATCGTCTCTCAATTCGCTTGCGACACGGAGATTGATGTATGGTTGGGTGACATAGACTAGAGCTTTGTCTCCAAACTCATTGGTGAGCATCCATTGTACTTCTTTGGATAGTGTATCAAAAGCTACATTCACCATATCATTTCGTAGATGTTCCCTTCCTTTCCCATCAGTACTTGTCGCATCTAGTAATATCCATGTGGCGCAATTGGCACTATTCGAGGTCCAGCATTCATCATGGAGGAGATCCCAGAGACTTCCCTCATAGAGCGATAAATTGGTAGTGGGCTCTGTCAGTGATACTGGAATTGCTTTGAGGAAAGTGATTACGCTTGTTGTATTGGTATAGTTCACTTGGCCAATCCGTTCTTCAAGTGCATCCATCGCATCGAGAACACTCAGATTCCGTATCTTGTGTTCCTCCTGGTTTGCGTGTTTGGATACATCAAAGATGAAGAGAGATGTCTGTCCGCCACTGAAGGTGTTTGAATATTCAACCATTGCATCCATTGAGTCAATTCCCTCTGGTGCCTCTGATGAACCGGTAATCGGTTTATCCATTTCATCCATATTGGAGAGTCCAAAAATTGTGAGAGACCCAGTGAGAAGTAGAACCACTGCGAAATGTTTGATCGGTATTTTGGAAATTGAGCCCCACAAGTTATCCGAAATTAGTGAAGTTCGTTTGTTGAATTTCAGTAGCCAGGCCAAAGTGGGTACTAATATCATCGAGAACACGAGCGTTGAAAGAATACCTACGACCAAGGTTAGTCCAACGGACCTAATCGGAACAATAGATACAATATTCGGTGCGATTAATACAGAAAATCCAATCACAGTTGTTGCTGCAGAAAGCAATACTGCGATGCCAGTAGTATTTGCCATTTCGATTACACACGAGCGGTAAAATTCCGTATCCCAGATATCTGGAACCTCATTTGGAACTTGCCCTTTCCTTCTCCTTCTCTCTAATTCATCCACTGCCTTATCAATTCGTTTACGCCGCACTTCTTCGATACGATTGACCATATGCAAGGCATAGTCTACCCCCAAACCAATCAATATCGGGAATGTCGCCACAATCATTGGAGTCAGTGTCATATCGAGCAGAACCGACATTCCAAATGTGACAGCCAAAGCCATGAGAATGGGTGCTCCTGTGATGATTACAACCTTCCAACTACGGTGTAGCAAGGTGATGATTATGATTGTCAATAGTAAAGAAATCGGCATCATGTTAAGCAGATCATCATAGATAGATTCTGAAATATCTTCAAGAATCTTTGAGAGACCGGTTTGAGTCATGGTGGTTTTACGGTATTCTTGCGGACGATTTTCTTCGGAGATTATGTCTTCAACGTGTTGAAAGAAATCTCTAAAATTATCTGCGAAGTCAGTTGTTGACATATCGTGATGCATGCCGATGATAATTGCTGTAGTATCCCACACACCGTCGCCATTGGTATCTTTCACCAATGCATCGAATCCTCCATCAGCCTGACTAACGATTTCATCAATACGCCTTTGTTCATCAGGAATCGCATACAGCCCCCCTCCTGATTCTGGCGATGCCTCGAATGCAGTACAATCGATTAATTCCATGGTGATTCTTTCACCGGTATTATCGCACATTGCACTCTCGAATCTACCATCACTGGAATTTATTTCCTTAACAATTTGTGGGAATGAGATAATCCACAATACTCCATCATTGCGCCCATGGTCCTCTTTATCCCAATCTATACCGTTATCCGTCAGACCAGGTCCACGGATTTCATCATCACCTTCAATCCAAGATAATTCATGCATAATATCTACATTAGAAATATTAGATGTATCATTCGTGAAAATAAGTGGATCTTCCACATTTCTTGTTTGAACATAGATGATTGCTACATCGGTTGACCATTCTTCCCTTACCTCTAGTAGCAGGTCTGAGGATTCGGCATCTTCAGGTAAGAAAATCTCTACATCGTAGACGATCTGGTCCTTGAAATCAGCACCAACATTGGCGAACCAAGCTGACATAATCAGCATTAGTAATAGAGTGGTTTTTGGTTGGGCAATAAGAATCGAGTACATCGAGTCTAAGCGCTCTTCAGTGCCCTCTTTTACTCGGCGCCTATACTCAGTGAAACGACTAGAGCCCTCCGCCATGAATCTACGGGGTCATAGCAAGGCCATGAAGGCTTTCTCGTCAGAGGTCGGAATCAGCCAAACCGAATTCCCTAACGAGTAGGTGCCGAATGAAATTGCGAGCAGATTGCAATACTAGCCCTGTAGCCATCAATGATAATCCAAGTACACTAATCCAGACAGCAGTCAGACCTGAGCCGACCATGCCATCAACAACTGTTGTGAAGTTGTTCACAGTGTTGATCCCCATCGCTGCACCGGTTGCGAATAAACCTGCACCTGGTATTCCAAGTACGAGTAACGGCTTCTTTTGCGATAGTGAAAGCATTGCCCAGGATAGCACGGTAAAACCATGGCTGATAGCAGTAAAATTACTTCCTTTGGGAACATCGTACCGAATGATTGTCGGTACTTCTTTGATTACCAATTCCTTTACATGTGCATCTTCAAGCATTTCTAAAGAGAGTTCCATTCCCTCTGCATCGAATCGCAATCGGTCGATTGCGAGTTTGGAAAACGCACGGAATCCGGATTGAGTATCTTTGATATCCAGATCGCTTGAGAGGTTTGATGCTGCGCTGATAACCTTGATTCCAAGGCGCCGATATACGGGCATATCCTCTCCTGCTCCACCCTCGACAAAGCGGCTTCCAATTACGAAATCTGCTTTCTGTGCGAGAATTGGCTCAAGTAAGGCAGGTATGTCTGAAGGCTCATGTTGTCCGTCACTATCGAGAATAATCAATGCATCAGCATCGAGCTCTCTCGCTTTTTTGAAGAGTGACTTCAGCGCACCGCCATATCCACGATTTGCTCTATGCCGGTGGACAATGGCTCCGCAAGCTTCTGCAATGCGGGCACTAGAATCCGAGGATCCATCATCGACACAGACTACAATATCCGCATATTCGAGGACCTTGGTAACAACTGTACCAATGGTCTCCTCTTCATTGAACATGGGGAGACCCGCTACTATTAGCGGGTGCTCAGCATCCCTTCCCATGAATAAACGGGCCATCGGGTCCTGTTTATGTCCTTCGGCGACAAAATTATGCAAAATGCCGTTTCAGAAGGTGTTTCATCCGCCCTCCGATTCGCAGGAGGGCGGATGAATTCCGGGTTTGCAAGTGATTACCTACTCAAGCATCTAGGTGGCTGATTGAGGTTACCGCTCGGGTTCCGTCAATAACAGCGCTTAGTGCATTCAAACTGATAACAAGTTGGACATAGGTCTGCCCATCGCTTGTCACATAGGTTCCACAGTCTGCGAATGAGCTGGTATTGATCGATAATTTGATCGCTCTACCAGCATTTGACTTGCGGACAAATCCGACAAGCATTGCTTCTGTATTCTTTTCTTCGGGCTTCTGGTTCTGTTTTGCCTTTGGCATTTTTTTCATCTCCTGGCACTTTTTTGTTGATGTCGATATCGTGCCATCCACCGACTAACTTTCACTGTGTTGGCAAGGGAGTATGTCGTTTTCTATCACCCGTGGAGTGAATCTGAAGGTAGTCCTCGCCACCAAAGCCTCAAACAAGGGAAAGCAGACGCACAGTCATGCGAGCCCTTGTTACCGGTGGTGCAGGATTCATCGGGTCACATCTAGTAGACCGATTAGTTGCACGTGGAGATGAAGTAGTCGTGGTCGATGATTTGTCTAGCGGAGTTATCGGATTTATTCAAGACCACATCGATTCGGGCAACATCATTTTCCATCAGGTAGATATTACCGACATCGAGTCTCTAAAGCCGACAATGACAGGAGTTGACATGGTTTTCCATCTCGCTGCGAACCCAGATATTAGATTGGGCACACGTGTCACTGATACCGATCTACGTCAAGGCACAATCGCTACCTACAACTTATTGGAAGCGATGAGGTTGAGCGATGTGAAGAAAATTGCATTCGCATCTTCTTCCGTTGTGTACGGTGAAGATGCTCCGATGCCCACTCCCGAAGACCACGGCCCATGTATGCCCATCTCACTTTATGGAGCATCAAAACAAGCTGGAGAGGGTTTGATTAGCAGTTGGGTTGGAACCTTTGGATTCCAGGCTTGGGTATTCCGCTTTGCAAATATCATTGGAGAACGCGGAACTCACGGTGTAATCTTTGATTTTATTCACAAGTTGAAAGCAGACCCCACTCGACTAGAAGTCCTAGGAAATGGCCGTCAAGAGAAATCCTACATGGAAGTAGGAGAATGTGCTGATGCAATATTGCATGTCATATCCAATACAAATGATAGCCTAAATCTCTGTAATCTAGGTAGTAATGATACCTGTAGTGTCACACGTATTGCGGAGATTGTAATTGCGGCAACAGGTAATGAGGGCGCAGTGATTGAATACACCGGCGGCGACCGTGGCTGGGCAGGAGATATCCCCAAAGCAAGACTTTCAATTGATAGGATGAAGTCACTTGGTTTTGATATTAATTATGATAGCGATGATGCAGTTCGTCATACCGCTGAGGTTCTAATAAAGGAGATAATGGAGTGAAATCTATGCATGAAATAACCGATTGTAATGAAGCTGGAGCACGCACAGATGCTACGATGGTGGTAATGTCGATATTTATCGCCGCATTCATGTTGATTGCTTGGACCACCGACCCGGTATACCAAGGTGTATCCGTAGATGATAGGGCGCCTCCAATCGAAGGAAAAATATTCAAGAATAATGTATGGATGGAGTGGAGTCTCGAAGACCAACTCGATGAGACTTGGATTTCCGGCTCCGCATATGGTACATGGCATATGATAGAATTCATGGATATTTACTGTGGACACTGCCAAAGCGCAGCGCCAGAGGTGAGAGATCAATACAATAACTGGAGGG
>Ga0208639_1001364_pt1 | contig 16012 bp, 15 predicted proteins | sample ETNtaG_33_FD_185772 | JGI IMG/M metagenome (GOLD analysis project Ga0208639, IMG submission 185772) | Marine microbial and viral communities from oxygen minimum zone, Eastern Pacific Ocean - ETNP201310SV76 (SPAdes) (version 2) | ecosystem: Environmental > Aquatic > Marine > Oceanic ...
AAAATTTATTTAGGAGATCTTTTAGAAAGAATTCTTTGTAAAGTTCTGCGGTGCATTTTTAGTCTTCGCGCTGTTTCAGAAACATTTCTGTTGCATAATTCAAAAACTCTATGAATATGTTCCCATTTTACTCTGTCAGCCGACATTGGATTCTGTGGTGGTATAGCTTTCGACTCTGGTTTTGCCAGAAGCGCACTTTCCACATCATCCGCATCCGCAGGCTTTGGTATGTAGTCAATAGCTCCTGCTTTCACTGCTGCAACCGCTGTGGGTATATTTCCATACCCCGTGAGCATAACTATCTTGCTGTCCTTTTTTATCTGTTGTATTTCTTTTACTATCTCTAAGCCGTTACCATCACCTAATCTTAAATCAACTACAGCAAACGCTGGAGGGGAATTTTTAGCCTTAATTATACCCTCATTCACGCTTCCAGCTTGAATCGTTTTAAAACCTTTTTTTTCCATTGCTCTGGCCAATCTTTCCCTAAAAGGATTGTCATCATCGACAATAAGCAAGGATTTATCAGTAAAATCGCCAATTTTTTGAAGATTTTTTTTTGTGCTTTCTTCTGTCATTTTTTTGGTTTCAAAAATTAAACTCAAGATAGATATAACCTCTCAAAATCATTTTTCAATAGTGTAATTTAATGCTTTACATTACTACTCATTTCTATAAACACGAAATATAAAGATTTTTTTATAAGTTTTTTTTGTAACAAAAAAAGGGGATACATGAGATGCAGAGATTTGATTCGGTTGATGAATTAATTAATACCGTTAAACCAATAGATCCAATTTATTGCATACGACCTAATTCAATAAAATCAGCTTGCGGCTGGTTCAAAGATAATTTTCCTGGGAAAATACTTTACGCGGTCAAAACAAATCCAAACGAAAAAGTAATTAGATATATTGGTGAAGCAGGAATTAACAGATTCGACGTTGCTTCGATTGACGAAATTAAACTAATCAAAAAAATATTTCCTCAAGCGCGTGCTTATTACATGAACACAATAAAAAATCGTGAACATATACGTGAAGCATATTTTAATTATAACATTCGTGATTTTGCTTTGGATACGAAAGACGAGCTGCAAAAAATTATTGAAGCTACAGATAATGCTAAAGATTTAACTCTTTATGTTAGAATTTCAATTTCGAATGAACATGCTGAAATTGACTTATCTCAAAAATTTGGCGCACTTCCATGTGAAGGGTTAGGATTGTTAAGGTTAGCTAAAGCCCACGCAAAAAAAGTTGGTTTAAGTTTTCATGTTGGCTCTCAGTGTATGCATCCTATTTCTTATGCTAAAGGAATACGCGAAATAGCAAACATAATTAAAAAAACAAAAATAAATCCAGATTCTATTAATGTTGGAGGTGGATTTCCTTCTGTATATCCCGACCTACGACCACAACCTCTAGAAAATTATATAAACGAAATAAAAAAAGCTTTTGATCACTTAAAATTAGAAAAAAAACCAGATCTATTATGTGAACCTGGTAGAGCGCTTGTTGCTGAAAGTGGTTCATCAATTGTAAAAGTTGTTCTTAGAAAAAAACAAAAAATTTATATAAATGATGGAACTTATGGCAGTTTATTTGATGGAGGTGTTTTAAACTTTATATTTCCAACAAGGATGATTCCTAATGGCAGAATAACTTCAAAAAAACTTACATCTTTCAGTCTATATGGTCCCACATGTGATAGTTCGGACTATATGAAGGGACCATTTGTTTTGCCTAATAATTTAAAAGAAGGTGATTATATTGAAGTTGGTCAGTTAGGAGCATATTCACTTACTTTTAGAACTAAATTTAATGGTTTTTATTCTGATCAAATTTTTGAAGTACACGACAAACCAATAATGTCTATGTACGAAAAAGATAGCTCATCTAGTTATCTTGTTGCTTAAATGAATAACCCAAAAAATCCCAAGATGGGTCACAATAAAAAGACCTTTCTAGAAAAACCTGTAGAGCATATCGATATAACATCTTTCGATGCTAGAAAAATTATAGACTCTATGGACAAAATGTCTTTTACATCAAGAGATACTGCTAGAGCATCAGGAATTTTTAACGAAATGTTATCTGATAAAAATTGTACAACTTTTTTAACTCTTGCTGGCTCAACATCAGCAGCGGGATGCATGAAAATATATTCTGACATGATAAAATACAAAATGATAGATGTAGTAGTTGCAACTGGGGCTTCAATTATTGACATGGATTTTTTTGAAGCATTGGGATTTAGACATTATCAAGGATCTCAATTTCAAGATGATACGCAATTAAGAGAAAACTACATTGATCGAATATATGACACATATATTGACGAGGAGGAGCTTCAGAAGTGTGATAAGACTATATGCGATATAGCAGATGCGCTAGAACCTCGACCATATACTTCTAGAGAATTTATTAAAGAAATAGGAAAATATTTAAAAAATAATTCAAAGAAAAAAGATTCGTTGATTGAAACCGCTTATGATAATAATGTTCCGATTTTCTGCCCTGCTTTTACAGATTCAAGTGCTGGATTTGGATTAGTAATGCACCAAGAAAAAAACCCAAAGAAATGTATGACTATAGACTCCATTAGAGAATTTAGGGAATTAACAGAAATAAAAATTAAATCTAAATCATCAGGTTTATTAATGATTGGTGGTGGAGTGCCAAAAAATTTCGTACAAGATACAGTAGTTTGTGCTGAACTTTTAGGTAAACAAGTAGATATGCACAAATACGCTATACAAATTACTGTAGCTGATGCTAGAGATGGGGCCTGCAGCAGCTCAACACTTAAAGAAGCAAGCTCATGGGGTAAAGTAGATGTTTCGAAAGAACAAATGGTTTTTGCTGAGGCAACGAGCATTCTTCCTTTAATAGCCAGCGATGCTTACCATCGAAAACATTGGGAACAAAGAAAGCCTAAAAACTTTTCAAATATATTCGGTTAAAAAGTGAAATATCTTCCAAATAAAAAAGGATTTCTCGGAATTGATAATAAATTTAATTTTAAAGAAAAGGTGGTTGTTGTTCCCTTTGGCTTAGAAAAAACTGTTAGTTACGGAAGTGGAACAAAAAATGGTCCAAAAGAAATAATTAAAGCTTCACATCAAGTAGAATTATATGACGATGAATTAAATTGTGAACCTTATAAAAAAATTGGAATTAAAACACTAAAACCATTTAAAATTGATAAAAATATTAAAAAAGCCCTTAAAAAAATTTCTGATATAAATGAAGAAATTTTAAGTAAAGGAATTTTTCCACTAACACTTGGCGGCGAACATTCAATAACTCCAGGATGTATTGGGCCATTTACAAAAAGATACAAGAAATTATGTTTGTTGCACTTTGATGCGCATGCAGATTTGAGAGAAAGTTATAATGGTGAAAAATTTTCACATGCATCTGCTATTAAAAGATGTCTAGATCATAAAAATGTATCGCTAATTTCATTTGGGATAAGGAATATTTCTAAAAGTGAAGTTCTCTACCTAAAAAAAAACTCATCTAGAATAAATATTTTTTGGGCAAAAGATAAATTAAGTTGGAATCTTAATAAATTTACAAAACTAATAAAAAATAAAAATGTTTATTTAACTTTTGATGTTGATGGATTAGATTCAAGTATAATGCCAGCAACTGGTACTCCTGAACCGGGCGGATTATTATGGGACGAAACTTTAAATATAATTAAGATAGCATCAAAAAATTCTAATATAGTTGGAGCAGATATAAATGAATTGTCACCAATTAAGGGATTTAATTCTTATAATTTTTTAACCGCAAAATTAGCATATAAGATAATTTCTTATTCTTTTGAATTTAAAAAAAATTTATATAGATAATAAATCATTAGTATTCCAGCGTATAATTACCATTGCTCCGTTTTTTTTAGGATTCTTAGTAAATTCGACTTTTGCTTTCATTCTTTCTAATAATGTTTTTCCAATAAAAGTTCCAAGACCAAGTCCCGATTTCGAATTAATGACTTTATTTTTAGAACGTATATAAGGCTCGCCTAGCACATCAATAATATCTTCTGAAAATCCAGGTCCATCATCACTTACTCTGACTTCTGTAATTTTATCATTGCTTAATAAATTAATTTCGACGAGAGAATCGCCATACTTTACGGCATTTCCAATAAAATTTCTCAAGCCATAAGTTATTTCTAATGTTCGTTCTATCTGAGGATTGATTTTATTTTTTTGTGCTAATAATAATATTTTTTTTTCAGAAATTTCATTAAAAGATCTTACAATTTCATTTAATAAATCTTCAATTTTTATGTCTTTTAAAAAATTATCTTCTTTTAGCTGATCTTGAGAAAGATTCCTTAAAATATCCGAACATCTTTTAGTTTGTGACAAAAGTAAATTGATATCTTTTTTATATTTCGGATTGCTTCCAATTTCTTTCTCTAACTCTTTAACAATTAATGTTATGGTTGATAAAGGAGTTCCCAGAGAATGTGCCGCAGCTGCAGCTTGAACTCCTATAGATTCTAACTCATGTTCCTTGGCGAGAATCAATTCTAATTTATTTAAAGCTTCTGTTCTTTTTCTGGATTCTGTTCCAAATCTAAATCCAAAATAGGTCAAAAAAATTAAACCTATTACAATGGCAATAGGAATAGCGTGTAAATAATAATTTGGAACATAAAATTTAAAATCTTCAGAATGTGGAAGAGGTTCATGATAAAGTGTTAAAACTATTAAAATCACTATTGTTATAAAAGAAAGATTTATAGTGCTTCGTAAAGTTAAAAAAGTTGATGATACTATCGCTGGAATAATCAGTAAAATAGTAAAAGGATTTGTTATTCCTCCTGTTAAATATAATAAAATTGACAACTGCAAAAGATCATAGAATAAAAAAAATGTTGAAGAAAAGTTATTTAGTTGATTTTCTTTAATGTAAAATTGTAAGAAAATATTAGTTGTTGCTCCAATTAAAACAGCTACGGAACAAAAATAAAAAGGGAAATCAAAATTAAATATAAAATAAACAATACCTATTGTTGCATACTGTCCAACAATAGCCATCCATCTTAGAATAACTAAAGTTTTTTTATCTAATTGAATAGTATCTTTTGATTTAAAAAATTCTGAAAATTTCATTCAGAAATTATATATCTAAATTTGAAACTTCCAAAGCACGACTAATTATAAAATCTTTCCTAGGACCAACTTCGCTACCCATTAAAGTATCAATAATATCTGTATCAACGTTTGATTTAGTTTTTTGACCTCCAGGAAAATCTTTACTTTTTCCCTTGGTGTACTCCACTCTCAACAATATCCTATTATTGGGATCGAGTGTAGTCGCCCAAAGTTCTTCTGGGTTCATTTCGCCTAAACCTTTAAACCTCTGAATATTTATCTTGCTTTTTTCATTTTCTATAAATTTTTTAAATTCAGAAGAATTTTTCTTTATGTTTTTTTTATTTTTTTCAGAAGATTTAATTAAAAAATTTTCTAATTCATTTTCATCTTTAATATAAAAACTTTTTGAACCCTTTGTAATTTTAAAAAGAGGTGGTTGGGCCAAATATAGATGACCTTGTTCTATAAGTTCATTGAATGGCATATTATTAAAAAAAGTTAATAAAAGAGTCCTTATGTGAGAACCATCGACATCGGCATCTGTCATAATAACAATTTTATCATATCTTAAATCTTCAACCTTAAAATCTTTTGATCCCGTTCCTAAGGCATTAATTAAAGTAACTATTTCATTAGATGACATCATTTTTGAAAAAGCTTTATTTTGTAAATCTTGTCCATTGCCATTTTTTAATTTTTTGTTATTGGTGTCAGTGTAAGTATTAAGTATCTTTCCTCTTAAAGGAAGTACTGCCTGGAATTCTCTATTTCTTCCTTGTTTTGCAGATCCTCCCGCTGAATCTCCCTCGACTATAAATAATTCTGTTCCCTCTGCTTTACCTATTTGACAATCAGCTAGTTTACCAGGAAGGCCTGATAATTCTAGGGATCCTTTTCTTCTAACGCCTTCTCGAGCTTTCCTAGCGACATCTCTTGCAATAGCAGCTTGGACTATTTTGAATAATATTACTTTTTTAATTCCAGGATTTTGATCAAACCAAGTGGACAATTTATCATTTACTATGGACTCAACAATAAATCTTACTTCGGAAGAAACAAGTTTATCTTTAGTTTGAGAAGAAAATTTGGGATCAGGTATTTTTATTGATAAAACGCCTGTTAATCCTTCTCTAGTATCGTCGCCAGTAAGTGTAATCTTATTCTTTTTTAAAAGATTTCCATCGCTAGCATATTTATTAATCACTCTTGTTAACGCACTTCTAAAACCCAAAAGATGGGTGCCTCCATCTTTTTGATGAATATTATTAGCAAATGGCAACATTTCTTCTGAATATCCAGCATTCCATTTTAAAGAACATTCTACTTCGATATTATCTTTTACTCCTGAAATATAAATTGGTTTCTTAAACAAACTAAGATCATTTTTATTAACTAAAGTTTTTTTATTTTTATCTAAAAAATCAACAAATTCTTGAATTCCACCATCATATTTATTTTTATATTCTTTTTCCTTTTTTCCTGTTTTATCTACTAGCTTAATAGATAATCCTTTATTTAAAAAAGCTAGTTCGCTCATTCTTTTTTGCAAAATTATCGAATTAAATTTAGTATTAGAAAAAACTTCTTTTGATGGCATAAAATTAATAAGAGTTCCTGTTTTATTTGTTTTTCCTTTAACTTTTAAAGGAAATAACGCTCTACCATCTTTAAATTCAATAAAATATTCTTTTTTTTCTCTAAATATATTTAATGTCAATTTTTCTGACAATGCATTAACTACTGAAACACCTACTCCGTGAAGTCCTCCAGAAACTTTGTATGAATCGTGATCAAATTTACCTCCAGCATGTAATTGGGTCATAATAACTTCTGCTGCAGATTTTTTTTCACCTTTATGTAAATCTACAGGAATTCCTCTTCCGTCATCTTCTACCGAGATAGAATTGTTGGAATTGATTGTGATATTAATATTTTTGCAGTATCCGGCTAATGCTTCATCAATAGCATTGTCTACAACTTCATAAGCCATATGATGCAATCCTGTGCCATCATCAGTATCACCGATGTACATTCCTGGTCTTTTTCTTACAGCCTCAAGACCTTTAAGTACTTTTATGGAATCGGCGCCATATTTGGGTATTTTTTCTTCGGTTTTCTTGATCATATTAATGAAATTTTTATTGATATTTTAACATTTTTTTATATCAAATTAAATCTGCAGTAAACTTCTCTCTTAAATTTCCCTTGGTATTAAATGATAACTTAATGAAAAAAAAAAAAATATCCTAATAATGGTTTTTTGCCAATAAGATCAAATTTTCATTGGCATAACAACATGATAACTATTTTTATCCGACAAATCTCTTATCAAAACTGGTGAACCAGCTTCTTTTAAATTCATAATAATTGTTTCATCTTCAATTTGAGAAGAAATATCAATCAGATATTTACTATTAAAGCTTACAGTCATTTCATCTGAGCTAAATTTCGAATTAATATTTTCAACGCCTTCTCCACTATTTGGACTATTTACAGACAATTCCAGAGAATCTTTTTTAATATTCATTTTCAAACCTTCTTTTCGATCTAAAGAAACGGTGGTTACTCTTTCTATAGAATTCTTAAATTCATTTAATTTAATTTGCAATATTTTATCATTATCTCTAGGGACAACTTTTGTATAGTCTGGAAAACGTCCATCAATAACTTTTGAAATCAAAATTCCATTATTCATCTCAAATTTAACTTTTGATTTGTTGTTGGATATCTTAATGTTATCAGTAGCTTGTTCTAATAATGAAATTAATTGATAAACAGTTTTTTTGGGTAATATTATTGGTTCAAAATTTATATTTTCGTCCATTTCTAAACTGCTAGAAGAAAGTCTATGACTATCTGTAGCTACTCCTGTTAAAAAAGATTGATTTTGTATTTTTGTTTTATGAAAATAAATTCCATTAAGATAATGTCTTGTTTCATCACTTGAAATAGAAATTTTAGCTTTATTTAATAATTTTAGTAGTTTTTGAGAAGAAATTTGAAAACTTTCACTTTTAAAATCTTCGTTTGAAACAGGAAAATTATTAGACGAAATACACAATAAATTAAATTTGGAATTGCCTGAAGTTACTTTAATCTTATTTTCACTTTGTAAAAATAGTTCGACTTTTGCGTTAGGTTCTAATTTGCGTAATATATCATAAAGTACGCTTGCTGAAGTAGTAGTCGAACCTTCAGTATTTAGTTTTTCCAAAACAACATCCTCTGAGTAAATTATATCTAAATCTGTTGCAGTTATCTTTGCTTTTGAGTCTTTGGCTTCAATTAATATATTAGCTAAAATTGGGAGAGTTGTTTTCTTTTCAATAATTCCATAAGCATGTCCTAGAGATTTTAATAAAACATCTCGATTTACTGTAATTTTCATTTTAGAATTTTATAGAAATTTTTTTTTAATTTCGTTTACACTTTGTTTAATTTCGCTGTCCTTTTTTAATAAATCTTCTATTTTTTTTATTGCGTGTATTACAGTAGTGTGATCACGGTTTGAAAATTTTCTTCCAATATCTGGTAGGGAATTTGTTGTGTATTGTTTTGCCAAGTACATAGCTATTTGTCTAGGTCTAGCTAATGATCTTGATCTTCTAGCTGACAACATTTCCTGTAAACCCAAATTAAAATAGGTTGCTACTGAATTCTGAATAGACTCAACATTTACAAGTTTATTATTATAAATAATAAAATCTTTTAGAATTCTTTTGCATTCATGAATATTTGGAGATTTTTTATTAATTTTGGTAAATGCCAAAACTCTATTTAGAGCTCCAACCATCTCTCTAATGCTAGATGTAATTTCGGTCGCTAAATAAGTTAAAACATCTTCGTCTATTTCATAATTTTCGTTAAAACTTTTTTTTATCATTTCAAATTTGCTTACTAGAATTTTTTTTCTTAAAGCTAAATCTGGAGGCTGAATATCGATAACTAAACCTCCGGAAAGCCTGGATTTAATACGATCTTGTATTCTCTCTAAATTTGATGGAGATCTATCGGATGAAATTATTATTTGAGATCCTTTTTCAATTAATGCATTGAATGTATGAAAAAACTCTTCTTGCATTGCTTCTTTTCCACCTACGAACTGAATATCATCAATAATAAAAAATTTTGCTCTTCTAAATAAATCTTTAAATTTAACCATTTCATTATTTTTGATTGATCTAATAAAATGGTACATAAATCTTTCAGCTGAAATAAACATTACTTTTTCCCTGTCGCCTATTTCTAAACCAATAGCATTTAATAAATGAGTTTTGCCCATACCCACCCCGCTATAAATAAATAGAGGATTATAATGTGAGCCTTCCTTGCAAACTCTTTTTGCGGCCATATATGCAAGCTCGTTGCTTTCGCCAACTATAAAATTTTCGAAACTGTTGTTAGAATCAAATCTATTATAATTTAATAGCGAGTTTTCTATTAGTGAAATTCTGTTGGTTTTTTTATGATCCTTTTTAGAAAAATCATCGTTTTGTTCGTCTATAGAAAATTCTATCCTTTGAATGCTTGGTTTAAAATTTTTTATTTTATCTAACAATTGATCTACATATCTTGAAACTATCCAATCTCTTACAAATCTTGTCGGAGCAGATAAAATCACGTAATGATTGAACTCTTTAATTAAATTTATATTTTTAATCCAACTTTCATAAACATCATTTCCAAAAGTAGTTTTGAGTTCTTTCAAAACACTCTCCCAATCAAGTGAATTTTCCTCTATAGGGCCAACGTTATTAAAAATTTTTTTTGATAATTCTTCACTCATATAATTTTTGTGAACCCAATTAGTATTTTTTTTCTTTTAGTTGTACAATACTTATTAGGTTGTATTTCAAAATTTTTACTTAAATTTAAAAATTATATGAAAAAAATTTTGTTAATAAAATTTTTTGGACAAAATAAAAAAATTAATGCAACTTTTAATAGATTGACTACATGTAGTTTTTTTTAAAAAAAAAATTCTTTATTTAGTAAAACTAAAAATTGTATTTAGTCTAAACAACTTTAAATTGATTGAATTATTTTTTGTTTGAATTCTTAATTCGTTTTGTAATTTTAGAAATCTTTCTTGAAGCAGTTTTTTTATTAATTGTTCCCGTTTTGGCTACCTTCATCAATTGAGAGTAGAATTCTGGCAAAAAACTTTTTGCCTCTTTGATTTTCCCAGCGTCAATATAGCCCGACATTCGCTTTAAAGCTGATTTGTATTTACTTTTTCTTATCTTGTTAATTGTGGTTTGGTTTTTAACCCTTCTGACACGTCTAATTGCAGATTTAGTATTTGGCATAAAATGCTGAATATATAGCTTTTTGCTTTATATGGGTCAATACCAATATATTGTCAAAAAAGTTCACGTATGATCTACTAAAATTAAATGCAAACCTACCGCAATAATAAAGAAAAAGTCGTTTCTAAAGTCTTTGAAGATGTCTTTGAAAAATATGACATTATGAATGACTTGATGTCATTAGGGATTCACAGGCTTTGGAAAAAAAAATTCATCGATTGGTTGAATCCTTCTAAAAATACAAAGTTAATCGATGTAGCTTCTGGAACTGGAGATATAGCAAAATTATTTTTAGAAAAAATTGATTATAGCGGCAATGTTTGTTGCATAGACGAAAATGAAGGAATGCTAAATATAAGTAAAAAAAAATTTGGACAAGTAAATAATGTAAAATGGTTCTGTGGCAAGGCTGAAAAACTTCCTTTTAAAGACAATGAGTTTGATTACTACACAATAAGTTTTGGCATAAGAAATGTAAGCAACACAAATATAGTGCTTGATGAGGCCTTTAGAGTTTTAAAACCTGGAGGAAAATTTATATGTTTGGAATTCTCAAAAGTTAAAAGTGAAATTTTAAATAAACTTTATCAAATTTATTCTAAATCAATACCTAAAATTGGAAAATATGTAGTAGGTAAATCGGAACCTTATGAATATTTGGTGAAAAGTATAAGAGAATTTTATTCACAAGAAGAATTATTAGAATTAATGGAAAAAAGCAATTTTACTAACTCTTCTTATAAGAACTTAAGTGGTGGTATCGTAGCTATACATTCTGGTTGGAAAATTTAAGTATGATCAAAAAATTAATTATGCTTTTTAGAATTGGAAGAAAATTATCCACTTCAGGAGCAATTTCATCTATTTATGAATTTTACAACCCTCCTGTTCTAATCAAAATTTTATTTTTAATAATTGGTTTTAATTTTGAAAATAAAAAAAATGAAGATAATCTACCTTCTGGATTAAAATTATGTAATGCGCTTCAAAGCATGGGAACTACTTTTATAAAATTAGGTCAATTTTTAGCCACTAGACCAGATATAATTGGAAACGATTTATCAAAACATTTAGAAAAACTTCAAGACAAACTGCCACCTTTCAATTTAAATTTGGCAAAGAATATATTAAAAAATGAACTTGGAAATGACAATTTTCAACAAATAAAAAATCTTTCAGAACCACAAGCTGCAGCTTCTATCGCTCAAGTTCATTTTGCTACTATTAACGTTTCTGGAGAAAATAAAAAAGTTGCAATAAAAATTTTAAGACCAAATATAGAAAAAATCTTTAATGAAGAATTAGATGCTTTAATGCTTTTGGCTTATATTGTCCAGAGTATTTCAAAAAAAACAAAAAGGTTAAAATTAGTTGAAGTAGTGCAATTGCTTCGAGAGATTACCAATATAGAGATGGATCTTAGATTTGAAGCTGCTGCAGCTAATGAATTTTATGAAAATACAAAAAATGATATTGGATTTAATGTCCCTAAAATTTATTGGAATCAAACAAGTAAAAAAACTCTTTGTTTGGATAAAATAAATGGAATCTCTATAAGAGAAGTTGAAAATTTAAAATCTCAAAATATTAATATAAAAAAACTAGCAAAAGACATTATTCAACATTTTTTACGCCACGCGGTTAGAGATGGTTTTTTTCACGCTGATATGCATCAAGGAAATTTATTTGTCACAAAAGATGGAAATATTGTCCCGGTTGATTTTGGAATTATGGGTAGATTAGATAAAAATAATAGAAAATATTTAGCAGAAATACTCTATGGATTTATTAAAAGAGACTATAAAAAAGTTGCTGAGGTGCATTTTTTAGCTGGATTAGTTCCTAAAGAAACTTCAAAAGATGAATTTGCACAGGCTTTACGTTCTATAGGAGAACCTATTTTTGGGCAATCTGTAAAAAATATATCTGGAGGTAAATTACTAAGTCAACTCTTTGAAATTACTGAAAAATATAATATGCAAACACAAATACAATTGTTGCTTTTACAAAAAACTATGGTTGTTGTTGAAGGCGTTGCAAGAAAACTTGATCCTGATTCCAATATATGGAACATATCTCGACCCATATTAGAAGATTGGCTAAAAGAAGTTAAAGATCCAATAAATAAAGCTGATGAGATTATAAGTGAAGCCTCGGAAGTTTTAAAAAGATTACCAAATTTGCCAATAATTATGGATCGAGCAAATGATGTTATGGCTTTAATAGCAGAAGGTAAATTTAATCCAAACAACTTATCTTATCAAAACTTACGGGGAGAAGAACTAAAATTAGAATTAATACGAAACAAGATACTTGGAGGAGTTTTAGTACTTGTAATTTTTGTTCTCTTAGTATTCAAATAACAAACTTATGAATAATTTATTAGAAAAAAAAATACTTATAATTATCTGTGGAGGAATTTCTGCATATAAAAGTTTAGAGATAATTAGATCTTTTAAAAAAAAAGGTGCTAAGGTTAAAACAATTTTAACTAAAAATGCTACAAAATTTATCACGCCATTATCTGTCGCTTCACTTTCGCAAGAAAAAGTTTATTGCGATTTATTTAATGTAGAAAATGAATCAGAAATGGATCATATATCACTTTCTAGATGGTCTGATGTAATACTCGTTGCGCCAGCAACAGCTAATACTATTTCAAAATTGAGTACTGGGTTATCAGATGACTTAGCCTCAACAGTAATACTTGCTTCAGATAAAGATATTTTTTTAACACCAGCAATGAATGTTAGAATGTGGGAACATCCTTCAACAAAAATAAATCTTAATAAATTAAAAAAATATGGATACAAAATCATTGGTCCAGAAAAAGGAGATATGGCGTGCGGAGAGTTTGGCGAAGGTAAAATGACAGAACCTAATGAGATTGTTGGAAAAATTGAAAATTATTTTATTAATTTAAATAAAAATAAAAAATTTAAAGCTTTAGTGACAGCGGGACCAACACGCGAATATATTGATCCTGTTAGATTTATAACTAATAAATCAAGTGGAAAGCAAGGCTTTGAATTAGCTAGATCGCTATCAAAAAAAGGATTCGACACTACGCTTATATCTGGGCCAACTAATTTAAACGTACATAAAGATATAAATTTTATAAAAGTAGAAACAGCTGATCAAATGTTTAGAGAAACACAAAACAACTTACCTGCGGATGTTGCTATATTTTCTGCAGCTGTATCAGATTTTAAAATCAAAGAACAAAAAAATCAAAAAATTAAAAAAGATGATTGTATGAATTTAAATTTAGAAAAAAATATTGATATTCTAAACTATGTCTCAAATCACAATTCTCTTAGACCAAAACTAGTCATAGGTTTTGCCGCAGAAACATATAATATAAAAAATAATGCAAAAAGAAAATTAATGGAAAAAAATTGCGACTGGATTATTGCAAATGATGTTTCTAATAAATCTATAGGTTTTGATTCAGATTTTAATGAAGTGACTATCTTCTATAAAAATAAAAAAATTAGCGACGAAAAACTTAACATTAAAAAAAAATCTGAGATCTCAGACGAAATTATTGACAGAGTTATCAGCCAGTTAAATTAAAGTTTAATGGTAAAAGTATTAATTAAAAAATTAAATCCAGCAGTAGAAATACCAACTTACAAATCAGTAGGTGCTTCTGGTATGGATTTGATGGCCTTTACAGAAAAACCTATTAAACTAGCTCCTAAAAGTTCTTGTTTAGTGCCCACAGGTCTTTCTGTTGCTTTTTCAGATGAATATGAAATACAAATACGACCTAGATCAGGACTTGCCGCAAAAAATAATATATCTGTTTTAAATACACCAGGAACAATTGATAGTGACTATAGAGGTGAAATTAAAATAATACTTTTTAATCATGGAAATAGTGAGTTTATTATTAATAATAAAGATAGAGTTGCTCAAATGGTTTTATTACCTGTTCATAAAATGGACCTGGAAGAAGTGGAAAATTTACCGGATACTCTAAGGGGAAAAGGAGGTTTTGGATCAACAGGAAAATAAAATTTTAATGAAATTTACAAAAAAACAATTGGACAGATATTCAAGACAAATAATATTAAAAAAAGTTGGTGTCATTGGTCAAAAAAAGCTTTTAAAATCAAGTGTTTTAATTGTTGGCGCCGGTGGTCTAGGATCTCCTATTGCAATATATCTGAGCGCTTTGGGCGTTGGTAAAATTGGAATAGTAGACAAAGACAAAGTAGAAATATCTAATCTTAACCGTCAAATTATTTTCGAAACTAATGATCTCAAAAAAGAAAAATCTTTTGCAGCAGTTAAAAAACTTAAAAAAATTAACCCCGAAATATCAATTAAATCATTTAAAAAAAATTTAAATTCGAAAAATATTAATCAAATAGGAAAAGAATTCCATATAATAGTGGATGGAAGTGATAATTTTAAAACACGTTTTTTAATAAATGATTATTGTTTTAAAAAAAAAAAAATTTTAATTTCTGGAGCAATAAGTAAATTTGATGGACAAGTTTATACTTTTAATTTTTTAAAAAAAAACTCTCCTTGTCTTAGATGTTTTATTCCAAAAATGCCCCCTAATCCGCATATTGATAATTGTGAATTTGATGGTGTTCTAGCCCCTTTAGCTGGCACTATAGGCACTATTCAGGCAAGTGAGGTCGTAAAGGAAATTCTTGGAATAGGAAGTACGCTTTGTGGTTTTATATTAATTGTAGATGCTTTAAAATTAACATTTAGAAAAGTAAAACTTAACAAACGAACCGGATGTATTTGCTATGAGAAGAAAAAATAAAAATTCTTCGTTTTTTTTTATTTTTTTCTACTGCTTTCTTTTTAATTTTTCGATTTCTATTGCAAATGATAATATAAATTTTTTATCATTAAAAAATGAAGAAGTTAATTTAAGAACTGGACCATCTTTTAATCATCCTATTAAATTAATCTATAATAAAAAATATTTACCAGTAATAATTCTAGATAAATTTGAAACTTGGAGAGAAATTAAAGATTTTGAAAATAATTCAGGATGGATACATGTATCTCAGCTTTCAAAAAAAAAATCGGCAATAAACATAAAAAAAAATTCAATACTTTATAAAAGTTCTACAATTTATTCACAACCTATTGCAAAATTAAAAATTGGTAGACTTGTTTTAGTAAACAAATGTAAAAAAAACTGGTGCAAAATTTCTTCAGCAAAATTTGATGGTTGGATTTTTAAAAATTCACTATGGGGGAAAATTAAATAGATTCGAATGATAGCTCTTTAGTATTTTTTTACTTGTCCTTCAAATATTTTAACATTGTATTAACATCGCTCACTTTAAAAGGATCTCCATCATTACTTTCATTATTTTTTCCTTCTTCGGTAAACATTTTAACGACCTCGCCATTGTCAATAAACGCAGAATATCTCCATGATCTTATACCAAACCCTTGTTTTGGTTTGTTAACTAGCATATCCATTCCTTTTGTAAATTTACCCTCTCCATCTCCAATTGGTTTTACTTTAGATATTTTTTGATCTCTAAACCAAGCGTTCATTACAAATGAATCGTTTACTGATAAACAATAAACCTCATCT
>Ga0208639_1001374_pt1 | contig 15959 bp, 9 predicted proteins | sample ETNtaG_33_FD_185772 | JGI IMG/M metagenome (GOLD analysis project Ga0208639, IMG submission 185772) | Marine microbial and viral communities from oxygen minimum zone, Eastern Pacific Ocean - ETNP201310SV76 (SPAdes) (version 2) | ecosystem: Environmental > Aquatic > Marine > Oceanic ...
GCCATAATTTGGGGACAAAATACGGCTGATCGAATTTGGCTTCCTTCAGGCCTGTCTCCTAGAATGAAACAAGAATGGACTCGTCTGCAGAGAACCGGAGTTTCAACAGGTGTACGTTCTGTCGCAAACGAAGAAGAGGCCGAATGATGCTGCGTCCCATAGGGACGCACCACGAACATTGAAGGTGCTACTTACCCCAGTAGGGCCGTATGGCTCGTTGTCCCTACTGCCTGAGCCCAAATCCGGCAGGTTCGAGTATTTGCCACAGTTGTGGCCGAGTTGTCCTTGGGACACGTGGAATGTCGATGCGCGTTGGTGCACCGATACCAGGGGGGGAACTGGTTCAACGTGCGCGCAGAGGGTCGCCCCCTGGCCTCAATGTCCGCCGTGGTGGAAAGAGACGGGAGAAGAAAAAAAGAAACAATATTCGGACGATGGTTCTCGTTGTCGCCATTGCATTCCTTTTCCTTTTCACACCAGCACAAGAGCGAATTTCCAATCAATTGGAAAAGTGGTTGGATTCACTCCTAGATGAATTTGGACCAGCCAGAGAATATCCTGTCCACGCTGCATACACAGCCGAGCGAAACGTGAATTTGTTCAACCCTCACGGTCAATCGATCACGTTTAGTTATGAACTCCCAATCCCCTCTCTACGAACAGATTTCGGAATTTCCGAATTCGGACATGAATTGGCCGATGGCTCTTCGAACCCAGTCATGACCTTGCAAGAAGTCACCAACATGGTTGTGCATACCGATGGTGGGCAAAATCATGTGAATATACCCCTACATGAAGAATATTTAGCAGAAAACGATGCTGTAATTTTGGATTCTACATCAGAGGTATATTGGCCACCAGTTGGCCAAAACTCCAATCGTTGCAGCGTCGATCGCTGTGTCATTTGGCAAGGAGACATACCTCCGGGTGAAGTCATCACATTGGTGGTCCAATACGATGTGATTGGCACTTCTTTCACATGGTGGGGTGGGGAAAGAGCCCCGGACGAAGCTCCGCGTTCTAGTCACGGTTTTTCCATTGACAATGACAATTCAGGGACACTGGATGATTATCAGAGAACGGGTCGATTGAACACCATGTATGATCAATTTGGGGCGCATCAACAGTGGTACGATCGTGATCCCGGACCAAGCAGGAATTGGGCAATCGATGGAACAAATTCTGTAGTTGTCGAATTGGCGAATGAAATAGCAAGCAGCCTTCCAACTCAACATGAAGATAATCCATACGCATTTTCACATGCAGCCTTCATCAAAATTAGAGACTCCATCGTCTACAGTCAAGGCCTCGCACCCGCTCGAAGCGGTCCAGCCTGCATCGTCGATGAACGTGGTGACTGTGATGAGCAATCTAACGCATGGATGAGTTTGCTGAGAACACGTAACATCCCGGCATGGTATGAATTTGGACCCATGACTGATGGCCAATTTAGCGGTTGGGAGCCCCATGCCTGGGCGAACGCAATTTTCCCCTTTGATACGGATTGGTGTGACGAAAATGGGATCATGCTAGAAGCATGTTTTATTGAAGGTGAAGTCGATGTCGTCAACAATCGCTGGTTGTTGCATACTCCAACGACGCTTACAGAGTGGATTGAGACACCCAGCAATCTCGGTGATGCGGCATACGATTTCTATAGACCACTATCTATCGGATGTGTTAATTGCTGGACAGAAACGTGGGAAACCATTGGTGAGGCCGAAATTTCAGGTGGGACATTCCGTGTTCCCGTGCGGATTGGCGAGTGAGGAGTTAAGAGGGAGTGGAATGGCCGAAAGGTTGCCGGAGAGCTGCATATGCGCATAATCATCGGTGGGGCTGGCGAGGTCGGCAGAGGTGTCGCGAGGGCACTTTACAACGAAGGTCAGGATGTTGTCTTAATCGACTCAGATCCCACAGCAATTAAGGAAGCACAATCAATTGACGCCTTCGTTTTGTTAGGCGATGTATCTCGACGAGAAATTTTGAAGGAAGCGGGAATTCGTGACGCTCAGGTTTACATTGCTGCCACGGGCAGTGATGAAAGAAACATGATTTCTTGCGCACTAGCGAGAGATTTGCTTGAAGAGGAACTACCTATCGAAAAATTTCCCAACAGACCCCGATTGCTCACAATCGCCCGTATCCATGATGCCAACTTAATCGCCGATGAAGAAGGGAGACTGTCGAGATGGGCCGGTGTGGATGTGGCCATATGCCCACATCAAGCATCCATCGATCGTCTGACGGCAGGACTCAAATCCTCTAGTTTGAATGATGTTCTACCTCTCGGTGGGGATGCGTGGATTGTTGAAGTAGAGGTCACTCCAACCGCCAATGACTTGGCCTCTTACACCCTTGGTCAAGCAGAGGAAAAGGTTGACGGCCTTCCAAAAGCATTCACACTGTGCAGAAAGGGTCAAAGTGCCTTTGTTCCCGATGACGACACCATCGTCGAAGTTGGAGACCGCCTCGTTTTCGCGACGATAGGAGAACACACATTCAAGCGAATTTCCAAGGCGGCAGGGCACGTTGAACCTCCCTATCCAGAAACCCCGAGAGTTGCAATTTTTGGAGCGACTGCCCTAGGGAAACAATTGGCCACTGAGTATCTCAGCGAGGGATGCTGGGTTACTGTACTCGATGAACACCTAGAGGCAGCCAACGAGTTGGTCGGCTCTTCAATCGGTGCGCATAAGAGATTGGATGTCATTCATTGTAACTTGGGCGACCTTGATTTACTAAGGGAAATTGAATTGGCTGAGCACGACATCGCAATTGCAGCACTCCCTGATGATCACGAAAATATCGCAATCGCCATGCGTGCGGCAGATATCGGTGTTGAGAGGACAGGGCTTGTTCTTGACGACTCAGCCCTTGCCCGTGTTGTGCGAAGAATTGGACTCACATATGCTGTTTCAGAGCGTCGTGTCGCCATTGATTCTATTCTAATGCAAGTTCATCGCCGCGTCCCAGGGCACTACCAATTGATGCCATCTGTACCGGAAATTGTCGCCATGAGCGCAGCAATTTCCGAGGGTCACAGTCGAATTGGACAGACCATTCAAAAAATCGAGAAAAAGGGGTCCTTCCGAATCGCATTTGTAGAGCGTGAAAATTCAGAGGGTTCTCGAATTATGTTCCGACCAAAATCCGAGATGACTGTCAAGATCGGGGATCGTTTGATTCTCTTCGTATCTTCTGATGATGTGCCCACCGTCGAGAAGGTTTTGGAGCGTTAACAATGCGATTTGATGTCATCGGCCTCGTTGCTGGCTGGAGCCTCGTGCTCTTGTCAATTCCACTCCTCCTCAGTGCTACCGTTGGGTACATCATGGGTGATGATATGGGCATTATTTTGTGGTCATTTCTACCATCTATTGTTTTCTGTCTAGTTGTTGGGGGTTTGTTGGTTCGCGCAGGTACTCGGCGCGATTCTGCTGAAAGGTTACGAGATAGAGAGGCATTTGCTGCCGTCGCTCTTTCTTGGCCCCTGATCGTCGCGGTTGGAGCATTGCCTTACTGGTTTGGGCCAACATTTCATGGTCCGATAACATGGGACGGTGACGGCGGTACATTGTACGAAATCATGGGGGGACTGATTCGTGGTTGGTTTGAATCCATGTCTGGCTTCACAACAAGTGGTGCCACGACCATTGACCCCTATGCATCGCCTAGATGTGAAGGAGTTGAAGACTGCATTGCGAGTCAACCCTACGGCCTCTTGTTTTGGCGGTCTTCTACACAATGGCTGGGGGGCATGGGAATCATCATGCTTGGAATGCTGTTGTTGAGTCGTGCCCTAGGTGGCGGTATGTCAATTGCGCGTGCAGAACTAACGGGGCCATCACTGAGTCGACTTCGCCCCAGACTTCAGGAAACAGCAAAGGCCCTTTGGGGCATCTACATCGGATTCACTATTCTTGAGTTTGCACTCTTATTGTGGTGGGCTGATTTGAGTTGGTTCAACGCAATCAATTATTCCTTGGGTACGATGTCTTCAGGTGGTTTTGGCACGACTGATGGTGGAGTCATGGATTTCAACAGCCCACTTGTTGAGGGTATTATCACATTCTTCATGGTCGCCACAGGCATCAATTTCACACTGTTCCATTTTCTCCTCCTAAAGGAATATGCCAAGGTCATCAATGATCAAGAGTTACGCGTCTATTTGCTGGTTCTAGCAGGTGCTTGGACCATCTTCGCCCTCAATCTCGTTTACAGTGCAGGCTGGGAATGGAGTGACGCTTTGCGACATGGCGCGTTCCAAGCAGCGGCAATCGGTACGTCAACCGGATATGCCAGTGCAGATTTCGCAGCTTGGCCAGTTCTCTCTCTGTTCGTCCTACTGTTCCTGATGGTTGTTGGAGCGTCGGCAGGTTCGACAAGTGGTGGGTTGAAAATTCTCCGACTCCGTCTTGCCTTTGTCCTCGCCCGTCGTGAAATCCACCGTATGGTTCAGCCTCGGGCGGTTGTCAGTGTCCGTATGAACGGCGAAGTCGTCGATGATTCGCGAATGTGGGTTGTCATTGGTATGTTGTCCACTTGGGCAGCCCTGACAATGATTAGCACAGTAGTCCTTGCATTCTTTGAACCAACCCACTCCCTCGAAACAATCCTCTCCGTAATTTTCGCCTCACTAGGGAATACAGGGCCGGCATTGGGAGCATTTGGTCCAACTTCGACTTGGGCCGGATTAAATTGGTATTCGTTGTTTTACACATCACTTCTGATGTGGGCTGGGCGATTGGAATTGCTCACTGTATTGGTACTGTTCCACCCTCGAACTTGGCGTAGTGAAAATAAAGGTTAGAAGAAATCCAATGATTTCTGTGCTGAATCTCCTTGAGACTGATTTTCTTCATTGATTTCTTCCTCGATTTGTGTAAAATCACTTTGAATACCGGGTGACGCATTGACAATTTGAATTTCATCGTAGCGTTCAGCAAGAGCCTTACTCGTCTTGAGATTGGCCCTCAACCCATGGAGCGCCAAGTGGTCACTGGATGACAGGCCCAATGCAAGAGAGATGTCGAAATTTTCAGGATCCCCTTCAAGTTTATCACTTGCAATAGCGCGAAGTGCTGGCCACAATTCTTCACGTACTGCCATTTCACTTGCGCCACATGTTTCCGCCAAGCACTCGACAATTGACGAGCGTCTCCACGATTCGTTTCCACGTTTGAGGAATGTGGGGAATTGCAAGGCAAACCGATCAGGCCGATTCTCTGTAGATGCGACACTGGCAGCAAGAGATCCAAGATTACCACCCCAGTACGTTGAACGGTAGGCTAGATTTGAAAACCTAACAAATAGGGATTTTGCCGCAATAGAGAGGGTTTTGGAGGCACGAGCCCAACTCTCGGGTTGACGCATCACAGAGGCATTGTTCCAAGTAACCCATGCAACCAACTCATCTGGTGTTTTATCCAAAATCAGACTCAAATTTGCGGCCTCACTAGAACTCTGTGTCCTGTATAATTTTTCGAGTCCAGGAAATAGATCAATTTGCTGATCTCTCTGGCCCATGATGATTTGTTCCACGACCGCTTGCTCATCGATGTGTTCTGGTGAAGTGGTACAAATCGCTTGCAAATCCCTAACGATAGCCCTGATATCACCGGGATTTGAGGCCACAAGGCGATCAATTGCCACTGCGTCTGCAGTTACCCCTTCGGCAACCAGTACACGATTCGCAATTCTTCGCAAAGCACTGTCAGTCACTCGCTTAAATTCAATTATTTCCGCCAATCTAGAAAAGCGGTCACGGGTAGCACGCCACTGCCCTCCGCGACCCCACAATCTCATCGGATCATTACATGTCAAGAGTACTGGCTGTTTGGTGTTCTCCAATAGTTTCAGGAGTTCGGCCTTTCCACCACTATCGCCACTGAGTGTTTTCTTCACACCTCCAGAATGTAGGCGGGCACTTAGCGTAGCTTCGATACGCTCCTCACTGGCTTTCCGAAACGTGCCAGAAAGGTGGTCAACCTCATCGAGTAAAATGAGGGTACGCTGATTTGCATCTGAATTGAATGTACCATCGATACTGAATGTGAAGTGATTCGCACTGCCCTTAGATGCGCGGCGTATGGCAGCAGCATTACGTTGGTCGCTCGCATTCAGTTCAATGACGTCCCAACCCATATCATTGGCTATTGCAGTCGCCAGACTGGTTTTACCCACTCCAGGGGGACCTGAGAGGAGCATCCCTCGTTTATTGGGGACCCCTTGTTCCCAAGAAGTCAGCCAATTGCGAATCCGCTTCCTTTGCGTATCATTCCCCTCAAGTTCCCGAGTGGCTGTGGGACGATAACGCTCAGTCCAGTCATCGGGGGAATTGGAATCAACCATTAACAGAGGACGAACAGCGGCGCCCTTTGAACATTGAGAATTAGAATAGGGCAGAGATTGTATCCGATGCAAGAGCAGCAACGAGGTCATCAGGCTGAATCCGCATCTGTTTCCCATCATCACGACGACGAATAGTCACAGAGCCGTTCTGAAGTGATTCATGGTCGATGGTGATTGCCCAGGGAACGCCGACTTCATCAGCCCGTGCATATCGGCGGCCTATGGATCCAGAACCATCATAGTACGAAGCGAGATTTTTTGTGGCGCAAATTGTTTGGTGGATATTATTTGCCAAATCATCCAACCCATCTTTTTCCATAAGGGGTAAGATGGCAACATCAATAGCGGCAATCGATGGATTCAACCTCAAAACAGTATAGGGTTCACCACCTTTTTCTGATTCATCAAATGCATGATCCAAAACGTGCCACAATATGCGGTCGATACCAAAGGCCGGTTCGACCACGTGTGGCAGAAACCATTCGCCATGCTCAGTCGATTGGATTCGTTTTTCTTCAATCATATCCTCTTCAATCGTTACGCTAGTTCCATCAACGAGGGAGAGTTTGAATGGGAATTCTGAAGTTAACACCTCCAGTTCCTCCAGTGCAGTATTCACGAGCCCAGCCTTATCTCTGAATACAGGTCCAATCACGGAACCTTTTCCGGCCAAGATTGTCTTATCGACAATCATCGGCTCATCATAGGGCCGCCATGCCCGGAGATTCTTGTCCCCTGTTGCAGTCTCATGTGCAGCGAGGTCGTAACAACCCCTGTGGGCGATTCCGACACATTCAACCCAGCCATATGAACCCTGAATTTCAGCATCCCAGCAATCTGTTGCGTAGTGAGCCATCTCTGTTCCTTCGTGCTGCCTGAAGCGAATTTTTGATGGGTCAATCCCAACACCTACGAGGAAATCCCATGTACGTGCCATGAACCATGCAACGGTAGGGTGACGTATGATATTCTCAGTTGCTGCTTGTTCTGGCCCCATTTTGAGAGGTTGACCCAATTCAGGATCCGGGACTAGACTGAATTCAATGGCGCTCCATTTTGAAAAATCATGTTGCGGCTTAACTTCAGGATCAATGAAATATTCGAGTTCAGCCATATTGAATTCTCGCAATCGTATCATTCCTTGACGTGGACTAATCTCGTTTCGATAACCCTTCCCAGATTGGACAGCACCGAAGGGCAATCTATTGCGGAAGTGCCTGTATAGTGCAGGGAATAGCATGAACATCCCCTGTGCAGTTTCGGGCCGCATATAGGCGGTACGCCCACCCTTCATTGCCCCAATTCTGGTACTGAACATCAGATTCATGGGACGAGCGGGTTTCCAATCGGTAGCATCGCAAGAAGGACAGTGAATACTACTTTCTTCAATGATGGCATCCAATTCATCAGCAGTCAAAATGTCAGGGTTGGGATGTTTCCCGTCTACGAGATGATCACTACGATACGCCCTTTCGCATGAAATACATTCTGACATGTGATCATTGAATTCACCCACATGTCCACTGGCAATGAGTACAGATTCCGGTGTGATGGTTGGGCTATCAATTTCGACAATGTCACCCTGTGACATCCAATGTTCAAGCCAAGAATTTTTCAATCGTCGACGCAACCGGCCACCGATGGGACCAAAGTCGAAAAGACCTGCAACGCCACCATGAATCTCAAAGGCTGGTAAGATGACACCACGTCTCCTGAGCATGCTCGTAAGACGTTCGAGTCGTGCATGTGAGCCGTCCATTATGCAGTCGCGGGCGAGTTAGCCACATCAAGCAATCGGAATAAATTCGATATTGGAGCAGAGTTTCAGAATCCACTTGTTCCACGATAGGGTGTTTCACAGCCAATTCTTATCGAATCAACGAATCGTTGATATACCGCTTCGCCACGCTAACCAACGAGTAATAGGAGGATATTATCTTGGCAGATACAGTATACCTAGATTCCTTAGAGGATACCGAGGTTTTACTTTCGAAATTATCCCAACCCGTTCGAGATTGGTTTAAGGATAAATTTCCTGATTTCACTGAACCTCAAAAAATGGCAATACCCTCTATTCTTGCCGGCGAGCATCTATTGTTATGTTCGCCCACAGGTTCGGGAAAAACACTCACTGCATTTTTGACAATCATCGACAAACTTGTGCGCCTAGCGATTGACGGTAATCTTGAGAAACAGGTTTACTGCGTCTACATTTCACCAATCAAAGCACTTGCGAACGATATTCAGCGAAATTTAATCGGTCCATTGACCGAAATCAAAGAGCGATATCTTCCAGGTAGAGCTCAGGAAATCAAAGTCGGACTGAGAACAGGTGACACACCTCAATCAGAGCGCCAAAAAATGCTTAGAAAGCCCCCACATATTCTGATAACAACCCCCGAATCATTAGGTCTGGCCCTCGCTTCAAAAAAATTCAGACCTTTGATGAACGATTTACAGTGGTTACTTATTGACGAGATGCACTCTTTGGTCCCCACAAAGCGTGGCACTCATTTGGCTCTGACCATGGCACTACTCGACACACTAATCGCCAACCCTGTCCAAAGGCTGGGAATTTCGGCAACAATGGAACCACTAGAAGAGGTGGCTCATTTCCTTGTTCCAGTGAAGGCTGGAGATCGCGACGCAGACACGGGTGCACCAATCCCGGTATTCGATGATGAAGAATCATCTTGTGTACACATTGCTAAAGTGAGCGAAGTCCGAGAATTGGATTTAGACATCATCCTTCCACACCCTAAATTCAGTGAGGTTCCCGTCAAACAATTACTTGATCACAATGTTGACATTATCAAAGATCTTGTCGAGGCACATCGAACAACTCTCGTCTTCGCAAATACTAGGCAAATGACTGAGATTATTACTCAAAAATTACGCGTGCTGGGCCTAGCTGGAGTCGAAGGTCACCACGGTTCGATGGACAAGCAAATTAGACTTGAAGTTGAACGTAAACTCAAGCGTGGTGAACTGCGATGTTGCGTTTCATCATCTTCCCTTGAGATGGGAATTGACATCGGATCGGTGGACATGGTCATTCAATTGGGGTCCCCAGGTTCGATTGCCACAGCTCTGCAACGAATTGGCCGTGCAGGCCACCACGTTGGAGGCATACCTCGCGCTCGATTCTTACCCACTTCATCCCACGACCTGCTAGAACTGGTTGCTCTGCAAGGTGCGATTATGGCGGGTGAAATGGATCTTCTACGATTCCCCAAAAATTGCCTCGACGTACTAGCCCAATTCATCATTGGGTTGACAATTTGTGGTGAAATTGACATGGATGAGGCATATTCCATCATTACCTCAGCCTATCCGTATCGAAGCCTTTCCTATGATGATTATATCGAGGTGCTTGATCTACTGGAGGATGAACGAAGAGTATGGGTAGATTGGGAGAAAAATATCATCGGGAAACGTGGTTACGCCCAGATGATTTACTACACAAATATCGGTACAATCGCTCCAGATAACAACTACCTTGTGTTCAGTGCCGATGGTTCGATGATTGGTCAATTGTCCTCATCATTCGTGCAAAATATCCGCCCTGGAGATGTATTTTTACTAGGTGGTTCTACTTATCGTGTACATCGAATTCAAGCGAGCAGGGTTAGCGTCACTCCTGTGACGGGTTATCGTCCAACAGTCCCCTCATGGTCTGGCGAAGCGATGAGTCGTACGCGCGAACTTTCACAGGCCGTCCTCAAATTACTGAATGCCACAGTCACTACAATTCGCAGGGGGAGGGACCCTCGTTTACTGCTCTCTGGCGCCTACGGTTTATCTCAGCCAGTCACAGAATCTTTAGCCCGATTTTTGGAGGAACACACCATTGATTCAATTCAGGTACCTAGTCCCGACAAAATCCTCATTGAGCAAATTATGAATTCACCCGTTCCAACATACATCATCACCACATGTAGGGGCCGGGCATTCAATATGGCCATGGGATATTTCATGGCAGGTTTGTGCGACCTCAATAATGTCCATGTCGTCGAAATGTCATTTGATGAGAATTCATTCCTCTTCAAAACCGGACAAGAAATTGACACCAAGGAAATCTATCCGATGTTCAAGAACAATCAGCGTGACGCGGTATTGCAACGGTATCTCCTAGATAGCCAACTCTTTGCAAAGAGATTCAGAGAAGTATCTGGTCGATCACTCATCGTCCCTCGGCGTATTGGTGCAGAAGAAGTGAGTCCGAAGCAGTTCCAGCAAAAATCTGAGAAGGTTTTCCGTGAACATCGCCAACATGCGGATAGTTTGCTAATCCGTGAGGCTCAGAATGAAATTTTCCACACTGACTTGGACATGGAAGAATTAGAGAATTTTGTCAACAGAATGGACGATGAAGGTGTCAGAATCGTACATTCAAGAGTCACTTTACCAAGCGCTCTCGGCATGAATCTGTACATGGCAGCATTTGAGGATTTATTGAGCATGCGCACCAGAGCGTATCTCGTCAAAGATATCGATCCTGAGATTCTGCGCCGTTTGCTCGGTGGGCGTTCGCGCGCTACAGATTTGGATGATGAAGCACTCAACCTGTATTTCCAGAACAAGGCCAAAATCCCTGAAGATGCAGACGGATTACTGCGCCTTATGGAAAAAGGAGGAGGCTTACATCCAGATCTAAACAATCCACTCTATCAGGATAAGTTGACCAACATAAATCACGATACCCTGAATGGCTGGGTGACCGAATTGGCCGAAACAGGAGCAATCACGAAAATCCGCGGTACGGGCACAATCGAAGTGGATGATAAGTGGTTCTCAATCCGTATGGCAGAAGTCCATGGCACGTTGGGTATTCTCGCATCTAAGGGTGAGGATGACATGCTGGATTTGCGCGAATTGTATACTGGTGGACTACATTATGAATCCGTATCTCAATTTGATGGAACAAATCCGATATCTTGGGAGTCTGCAAAATTAATGGATCCTCACGAAGCACTGCGAATCAAGATTGTCGATATGCTTGGCACTGAGGGGCCAAAAACACTCGTCGAACTTTCGAGTCGACTACCTTTCCCAGAAGCACAAATCGAGTCATTATTGCATGAACTTGAAGTTCGAAATATCGTGTCAATCGGTTTCTACAAGCAAACCGAGGAAGGTGAATTCATTTTGCGTGTCGATGAACATATTATCACTGGTGGTGAGGATAATATCATTGAATATCGAGAGTTGCAAAATTTGCTTCTATCAAAATCATTCAAACAATATCCTGATGCATTGACAGCCCTTGAAGAAGGGCATGTTATGTTTGCCAAGATGCAAGAATTGCTTGACCGCATTGAAAACTTCCGATTCGCCGATTGGAAAGACATGAAACATGATTCAGATATCATCATGGGGAGATTGTTGCATTCACGAGTCGGATATACAACCAAAGCAATGATCCCCATGCTTCTAGGTCTGAGGCCTGAACCGTGGTTTTCTGAAATGGATGAAGAGTTGTTGAAAAATATCCCTCCTGGTGTAAATGTTGAACGTGCAGAAATCGTTGGCGATTTGCCACGTGGAGATGAACATAAGCATGTGCAGAGAGATGCAAGAAATTCATTGTCGAATATGGAGCGACAGATGGTGTACGTCAAGCAGTTTGAGGAATTAATCAATCGGAAGCGTTCGCTGTCCCTCTTCCACCGGGTACATGATGTCTATGAGCCGATGCCATTCCCTCAAGCACTGGAAGAATTGGTTAAGAGAATCGGTCCAATCAAGTTGCACTCATTGCGGTTGTTTGTTAGCCATCCAGTTGAATTTCTAGCTGAAGTGCTTCGGGATTTAGAAGATGCTGGAAAGATTGTCAGAGTAACAGCACTTCAACCAGATCCCACCGACTTTTTCTGTGTTCCAGCCGACTCAGATTCACTCCAACGGCCACGTCGTGAAGACCGGCAACTTCGTATTTTGTCCCAGTCCGACCCATTCTGCTCTAGGTTCATTCAGGAAGTTCGTTACGTACTCAAACAAGGATGGTATTATCCTGTATTCAAAGGCGTCGACCCAGTCGGACGAATCTTGATGTTCAAGGTCAATGACTATCTCGAAATCAAGGATATTCATATCCCACATGCATATCTAGATGAGTTTGCTGAAATATTTGAAACATTACTTGACAACTACAAGGATACGCTGGTTGATGTTTCAGTTCTGCATGCATTCAACGGGGAGCCAATCCATGATTGCGATGAAAATATACAAGCCATTGTTGCGACATTAGGATTCCGTTCAATGGGTGATAATCTACGGTACATTCGGGGCGGTGTTGTTGACCCACGCCCGAGATCACTCACACTTCGGGCACTATTCCATCACCACCATCTCCATCAAGACACTCGACTTGAGAATGAAACACTAGCTTTAGAGCATATCTCAGAAATCCGAGATGATTTCGCCCTCAGAGGAAGATGTGAAATGTTCCGTGTCGACTTGAAATCGATGGCCGCTAGTCAGCAATTACATCAAGGCACCAATTTACGAAATCACCAAGTTTGGGCCCCATACAAGCATTTCCAGCGCCTCCTGAAAATACGAGGAATAGATGCAGATGAAGATTTGCTGGATGTTCTAGAGTTCTTCTCTGGTCATTCCGATGCAAAAACATTCATGGATCGATATGCAATGAAGCGTGCAGAATTTAGGAAATTAGCACAGCCACTTATTCGTTCAGGCCATCTTGTTCAGGACTACAGAGGCGGATTCAAAACTGTAAAACGCCTAGATGGAAAAGAATCTTGGGAGGTCAAGCGAGAATACTTACGAGAAATGGTAACCGAATATCCTGTTATCACTCTGAAACAATTCGAAAAATTGGCAGGGAGCCCATTCAAACCTGAGATGATATCCAGTGTTCTGCATGAATTTGAGGAGGAAGGGCACCTCATCAAAGGATTCCTTGTCGATGATTTACACGAGGTTTGCTGGGGCCGCCAAGAATTGTTAGAAGAGGCCGACAATCTCCCGCCAATGCGCGATTTCGTTCTTCCACCGTCTGATCCACTCTTGCCCTATTTCCAATCGTTGCTAAGAGAACGATTTGGGTATGGTAGCGCCTACATGGTATTTTGGAACGAAGAACCGATTGCAGCGTTCAAAGCCAACACGCGTAATGATGTCATTGATGTCACAGATTTCGTGGGTGATTCAGAGCGGGAAAAAGAAGCACTTCGCGTGATGAAAGAATTCGCTTGGGAGCATAATATGCCGCTCAAGGGTAAGGTTCTGGAACGATTGAAATCACGCTAATTTGTGACCAATTTTATTCTGAAAATCCGGAATAACGGGTCGAGTATAGCAATCACATGTGAATGTAATTTCGGCAATAAATCGAACAGCACTAAAGCCATCAAAAACATGGCACCCAAACTGAGAAACTTTGCGGCATATGCATGACCAAAATCAAAGATATTTAGGCCATTTAGGCTCCAATTTTGGTTGTATTGGACGTGCATCCAAATAATTCCTGCATTGCGAAATACATTGAGAATGTGGATGAGTGGAATTGTGATCAATAAAGCTCGCGCTCTACGTTTCCAAGGCGATTCACGTACAGCAACAATTGCACCAACAAAGACAATCATTGATTGAAGAGCACTACAACCCAAGACAAATCCGATATTCACTTCGGTCCCATCAGCATGGATCATTGGGACGTAAAATCCGCCTTCTCCAAGTGTATCGGTTAGCAACCATTTGTTGCCATTCCAACTCGACCAAGATTCGGATGTAGTACCGAGGTCCACCATCATTTGGCCAAGTTGTATATCACCCGCACCAGTCCACTGCAAAAATAACGAAGTATTCCACGCAGTGAACCAAACAATACCAGCATTGAGCATGGGTACATGCTGGATGGCGAGATATGGCATTGCGGACCAGAATACAGCACCACGTAACCAATCAACAGCCTCAACGGAACGTCCTTCTCGAAGTAAAACAGCCTCCCACCCACCATAAGCGATGCAGACGGGAAGTGCTGCGATTGACATGAAAATTAGAACTGGATCAGAGATGTCGAAATAGTGTTCTGCGCCTAAGTAGAAATATATTCCAACGCAAACCCAGCCCACTGGTGAAAACCACTTAGCAATTGTGTTGTTGAAGTGAAATGCCGATCCAACACAAATCAAACCAAGGGTTACGATGACTAGGTTTGTTTGACCTAAATCGAGTCCAAAAACAGCCCCTAATGAAGTGACACCATTTGCAATAATGTCCTCCATGCTGGCTTCACAGGTCGGCAAGTCACATATAGGCTCGCTACGACGCAGTGTTGAGTCGCATGTCCGGTGACACCTTTGATTTCGACGAGTTCATGGACGGATATATTGCCGACCTATCAAGAGCACTCAACTCTCTATCACGAGAATCCGTTGGGCTACTATACACCGAAATGCTCCAAGTAATGGATAACGGAGGCAAAGTTCACTTCATTGGTAACGGCGGCTCGGCGGCGACACCAAGCCACAGTGCGGGCGACTGGAGCAAAGAGTTGGGTTTGCCAACTCTAGCACACACAGACAATATTGCAGCATTGACTGCCTGGGCTAACGACACATCATACGCGAATATTTTCGTTGGCCAATTGCAGACATGGCTAGCACCCGGCGATTTGGTCGTAGGCTACTCAGGTAGTGGTAATTCTTCAAACGTGCTGAATGGGATTGCTTATGCAACTGAAAATGGAGCGCGAACTGTTGGAATTACTGGGAATTACAAATCCGGAAAAGGTGGTGCACTTGCTGAAATGGCTCATATTTGTATTGTATGTGACACAACATCGATGGAGAGAATTGAAGATCTTCAACTCATCATAAATCATATCGTCAAAGAGGCAGTAAAGGCCAGTAGAGGCTTGCCAAGTCATTCATGAGGTGTTAATATGGACCTCCCTAGAAGGCATCTTGCCGATATTGACGCCCCTGTAGATTCCCTCGAAGGCTGGGACGGGTCTATCGCATATTTGGACAGAGATGGCGTTCTCAATGTTGGACGGGAAGATTACGTAAAAAATGTGGACGAGGTCGTTTTGCTGGACGGTGCAGGCCATGCAGTTGCGGCACTACGAGAAGCAGGATACAGAATCGTCGTGGTCACCAATCAATCACCCGTCAATAGAGGTATGTTCTCACACGAGGAATTGGCAGAAATGAATCAGGAAGTCCTCGATGGCCTCCTTCGTGAAAATAGTAATGCGCATGTCGATTTAGTGCTATATTCTCCTTACGCTCCTTGGGATCACAGCCCAGTAAGAAAACCCGGACCTGGTATGTTGCAAGTTGGACGTCAATTACTAAGTTCGATCCCGCTTGAAGTGACAACGGATTCCTCATATTTGTCTACAAAAATTGACGAGGGCAGGTCATTCATGGCAGGTGATCGTGATGCCGATATGGGTGCGGCTCTCCAGCATGGCGTGCGAGGATTCAGAGTTGACGCACGTGTAGGCATTGCAGGTATCATTGAACGATTATTGGACGATAACGACGAGGGTGATGCCCTGGAAATATGATCGTCGGGGACTCCCCGACATATTGGATCGGTCTAGACGATACGGATGAAAGAGAATCCGGTTG
>Ga0208639_1001379_pt1 | contig 15921 bp, 15 predicted proteins | sample ETNtaG_33_FD_185772 | JGI IMG/M metagenome (GOLD analysis project Ga0208639, IMG submission 185772) | Marine microbial and viral communities from oxygen minimum zone, Eastern Pacific Ocean - ETNP201310SV76 (SPAdes) (version 2) | ecosystem: Environmental > Aquatic > Marine > Oceanic ...
CAAAAAATGCATTTTACAATGAAATTAGGTGAATAATGGAATCTTGGGCTGAGAAGTATAGGCCTGAAAGTCTTTCTGATATTATTGGGAATACAAAAGTTATTAATGATTTGAAAACTTGGGCAAACTCTTGGGGAGATAAAATGGTAAAGAAGGGAGTAATACTATCTGGACCTCCAGGATGCGGTAAAACATCTGCTGCCATAGCCCTAGCTAACGACATGGGGTGGGAAGTTATTGAATTAAATGCCTCTGATGCAAGATCTGGTGCCGTAATCGAAGGGACTGCATTAAGGGCCGGACTTTTCCAAACTTTTGGAAGTGAGGGGCTCGCTGATAGAAACTTAATACTGCTTGATGAAGCCGATAATTTGTACGAAAGAGCTCAACAATCTAAGAAGAAATTAAAAAATTATAGTGATAGAGGAGGAAAAAAAGCCATCTCAAAAACACTTGAACAAACAAAACAGCCTGTCGTAATTACCGTAAATGATTTGTACAATTTAACCAAAGGAACTGGAGCTAAAATCAAAAAACTCAGTCTAAATCTAAAATTTCAAAGACCATCCGTTGTGTCTATAGCAACAGTATTGCAGAATATCTGCCAAAAAGAGAAATTGGAAATTGATAATGAAACCATAAGAGCTATGGCTGAGAATGTTAAAGGAGATCTGAGAGGTGCAATAAACGATTTACAATCATTATCAGAGGGAAATAAAAAAATAAATCAAGAGGACCTAGAAAAATTAGGATCAAGAGATCGGGAAACGGAGATGTTTGAAACTCTAAATACTATTTTCCATGGAACTACATTTGATGAACCAAGAACTGCTATTTTTGACCTTAATGAGCAACCAAGAGATGTTGCAACATGGGTAAGTGACAACATACCTATTGTTTACAAAAATCCAAGCGATATCGAAAGAGCGTATTCCAAAGTAGCATATGCGGATTTATTGCTTGCAAGAGTAATAAGAAATCAGAATTATGGATTATGGGGGTATGCTTCTGAACTAATATCAAGTGGTGTAGCTTTATCTAAGATGCATCCAACAAGTGGAAGAAGACCTCAATTCCCCTCATATATTAGAAAAATGGGAGCAAGTCGATTTCAAAGAGGATATAGAGATTCCTTAGCAAAAAAAGTGGGTGCTGCAACTCACCAATCTATTAAAGAATCTAAAATGGAACAGATAGGGGTTGTCTCTATAATTTGCCAAAACAATGCGGGTAAAGCTGCTGAAATTGCTGGAACTCTAGATCTAAATGAAAATGAACTAGCAATTTTGCTTAATACAGATAAAAAAAATGAACTCCTTATTTCTATTATGGAGGAATCACAACAATATAGGCAAGAAAGAGAGGTTGTAACTCTTGATTATATTCCTAAAGTAGAAGAAAAAGAGGATGAGGAACCTAAACGAATAGTACCTAAAAATGACAATAAACAAAAAAGTTTATTCGAATTCTAATTTTAATTTCTGCTGATCAGATACTCCTAGACGGCTTGCTGAAACTCCCATAAGTCGTATTGGCTTACCAGGTTCCCAATTATCATAGAGTAAATATTTCGCTACCTTGTAAATATCTTCTGATTTGTGTATTTCACCAGGAACTGTTTTTTGTCGTGTGATAGTTTCAAAATTAGGCCATCTTAACTTTATAGAAATTGTACGAGCTGAACGTCCTATGTTGTCTAAACAGTCTGAAACCTCAACACAAATCTTTCTCAATTCTATCTCTAATGTAGCTGAATCAGAAATATCTTTTTCAAAAGTAGTATCTGTTCCTTGCTGCTTTGGAACCCAAGGTGATGAATCTAAAGGCCTATTGTCTATTCCCTTTGCTTTATTCTTTAAGATTATTGAATGCTGTCCAAAAACAGGTAATAGCTTCTGAATATCAATAGACACTAAGTCTGAACATTTCTCAACGCCCAATTTATTTAGCAATGAAGAAGTTTTAGGGCCTATACCATATAATTTACCAACATTTAGTGGTGACAGAAATTTGGATTCTGTCCCGGGATAAATAACGGTAAAACCCTCTGGTTTATCAAAATCTGAAGCAATTTTCGATACTAATTTAGAAGTTGATAAACCCAATGATGCAGGTAAACTAGTCTCATTTTTTATCCTTTTAAGAATGCTTCGTGCTAGAGCGGGAGGGTTTTTTTGAGAGGTTAAATCCACAAAAGCTTCATCTACACTCATTTTTTCTAATTCCCCATAAATTGATAATATTTCCATGATTCTAATAGAACATTCTCGAATTAAAGGACGATTAGAAGGAACCAATTTGATTTCAGGACATAACTTCAATGCCTTATGTACTGGCATTGCTGAACGAATGCCCTTATCTCTAGCTTCATAAGAAGCGGAGGCAATTACGCCTCTCTTTCCTAGTTTACCTCCACCTACTGCCAAGGGAATTCCCTTATCTTCTGGATTCTCTAAAATATGAACATTTACGAAAAAGGCATCCATATCTAAGTGCAATATTGCTCGAGGCCATTCTAAGCGATTCACAAACCTGTAACGGATAGGGAAAATAACAGTAAGTTTGATGGGAATCACCTTTAAGCCCCCAAGCTCTAAGTAAAATAATGGAAATTGACCCTTGGGCAAGTAAAGGAATCAAAAACTATGATGAAATTTGTGAGAAATTTGGTCTAGAGAAAATAGATTCTACAAAATTACCAAACCCTACTCACCTTCACAGGAGAGGAATAATTTTCGCTCACAGAGATTTAGATTCTATACTTCATGCAAGAAAAGCTGGAAAACCTTTTGGAGTTCTATCTGGACTTATGCCTTCCGGACTGATGCATTTAGGCCACAAAATGGTCATTGATCAAGCTAAATGGTTCCAGGATTTAGGTGGTGATGTAACCATTGCTGTTGCTGACTTAGAGGCTCACGCAACAAGAGGGTTAAGCCTAGAAAAATGTAGGAAATATGCTATTGAAGAATACATCTCAAATTATGCTGGAATGGGATTGAATCCTGAAAAGACTTCAATATATTTTCAATCGGAAAGACCTATTGTCCAAAAAATGGGTTTCACATTAGGCACAAAAACTAACCTATCTGAAATGGAAGCAATTTATGGATTTTCAGGAAAAACCAGCCTAGCACACGTTCAGTCTCCATTGGTTCAAGCTGGAGACATAGTGCATCCTCAATTAGATGAATATGGAGGACTAAGACCTATTGTTGTTCCAGTCGGTATGGATCAGGACCCTCATATTCGATTAACAAGAGGAATGGTTTCGAAAACTAATTGGTTTAATGTAAATCATAATAAATCTGGGAATCTGACAATTGGATTATCAATACAAGATAATAATCAGGAAATTATGGGCATGAGAAATGATGGTGGCATTGATAAAAATCAAAGAAAAATGATTGTAGATAAGGCAATTAGAGCAATCAATAAAGCTGGTTACAAAGAAATTAATTCAAATCCAAAACATGGTACTATTGATATTAAAGATGCTGAGGCTGAAAATCAAACCGAAATTCAATATGAATTATTGGCTCTAGAAAGACAATTAGGAGGAATGGGATTGATGCAGCCCTCCTCAACATATCATCAATTTGCAGTAGGCATGACTGGTGGGAAAATGAGCTCAAGTCAACCTGAAACTACCATTTTCTTAAACGATTCAATGAAGAATATTGAAAAGAAAATTAAGGCATCATTCTCTGGAGGTAAAGCTACTGTTGAAGAACACCGTGCAAAAGGAGGAAATCCTGATGTTGATGTTGCATATCAATACCTTCGTTACTTCTTTGAAGAAGATGATAACGAATTAGATGAAATTCGAGAAGAATATGTGTCTGGAAAACTTCTAACTGGTGAAATTAAGGCTATATGTGTAGAAAAGGCTACATCTTGGATGAAAAATCATCATGAACTTAAAGACCAAAACCAGCATTTAGTCAAAGAGTTTCTAAATTAATAACTTCTTTAACTTTTCTTGCTAGCATCTCTGGCATTTTACTAAGCAATGCGTCTTGCATGTCTTTAATAGAAATATTGTAACCAAATTTAGCTAAAGAAGTATGTTTACCTAATGGTAAGCCACAACCTTCTACTGATTCTATTCTTCCTTCTGGAGTATCTAAATTTATGTCAAAACCATGCCTTGATACCCATTTGCTAAATGCCAAGCCAATACTAGCAACCTTATGACCCTCAAACCACACTCCTTGCATAGATTGATCACGAACTCCTGTAACTCCAAAAACAGATAAAGATTGAATTATCCATTCTTCAATAGTTGTTATAATTTTTCTAACTGACTCTTCTTTCCATTGAAATATAGGATATCCCACCAGTTGACCTGGACCATGCCAAGTCAGTCCTCCCCCTCTATCTACTTGAGAAGATGGAAAGTCCTTTGGAGCAGTCAGACCATCCAACAATCCTCGTCTTCCAACTGTGACTATTTCAGGATGTTCAACAAAAATTAATGTATCTATTATCTCATTATTTATGCGCTTTTCCTGCAATTCAATCATCAAACTATCTATTTCTTGATGCGAGGAATTATTTGCCTGAATTATATCGATGTCAATCAATTTGAAATGTGAATAGCATGTCCCAGACTAGCAAGTGCTGCTTCTGCAAACGACTCAGTTAAAGTTGGATGAACATGTATTGTTCCTGCAATATCGTCTAACCTTGCTCCCATCTCAAGAGCTAAAGCGAATTCTCCAGATAATTCTGAAACATGTGAACCTACTGCATGTATTCCTACAATCACTTGGTTATCTTTTCGTGCAGTAATCCGTACAAAACCACCATCTGAGCCGGCATCCATAGCCAAAGCCCTACCACTCGCTGCAAATGGAAATTTACCTACTATCGTTTGAATTCCTTCTTCTTTAGCTTCATCTGGAGTTAGTCCTACTCCAACAATTTCAGGATCTGTAAAACAAACTGCAGCTATTGAAACGGGGTCAAACTCTCTTTTATGTCCTGCAATTATTTCGGAAACCATCTCTGCCTGAGCTGATGCTTTGTGAGCAAGCATAGGCTCTCCAACAATATCTCCAATAGCCCAAACATTCTTCATTGATGTACGGCATTGCTTATCAACTTTGATAAATGGACCATCCATATCTACAGCCATCTTTTCCAGACCCCACCCTTGTGTATTTGGCTTTCTTCCAACTGTAACAAGAACTTTATCTGCTTTAGTTTTATGATTCGTGCCTGAAGAATCCACATATTCTACTATTGTCACTTTACCTTTAGTAACTGCACCCTTTGCTTTAGCTCCTAAATTAACTGTAACTTTGTGCTTCTTGAGCCATAAGTTAATTGGACGTGTCATCTCAGTATCATAAATTGGCAAAATCTGATCTAATGCTTCAACAAAAGTAACTTCAGAACCTAATTTTCTATATGCCATACCCAATTCTAAGCCAATATAACCTGCACCAATTACTACTAATTTCTTAGGAATCTCATCAAGCTCTAAAGCTTCTGTAGATGAAATTACATTGTTATCAAATGGCATAAACGGTAATTCTACAGACTGTGAACCATTTGCAAGAATAACATGTTCTGCATTGATTATGTATTCTTTATCTCCGCCACTTACTTCACATGTCTTAGCATTCCTAAATTTAGCCCAACCGGAAATAAGTTCAACTTTTGCTGCTTTAAGCAACGTTTCGACACCTTTATTCAATTTATTTACGATAGATTCTTTCCATGCAACCAATTCTTTCATGTTAACTTTTGGTTTCCCAGATACACTAATTCCCATTTTTCCTTTACCTGAATGAGCTTCCAAACTTTCAAAAGCTGAAGCTGCATGGATCATAGCTTTGGATGGAAGACAACCTCGAATGAGGCATGTACCTCCTGCCCTTGAACCTTCTACAATTATTGTATCTAAACCAAGTTGACCTGCACGAATTGCTGCAACGTAGCCTCCAGGTCCTGCACCGATAACTAAAACTTTACAATTTCGAATTTCTGCCATATACTCTCACATGAAAATTGTTGCAGGATATTCTAACATTGATTTTAGTTCCTGTATCAATAAAGCGCCATCATATCCATCTACTATACGATGATCGAAAGAAGAAGTTACATTCATCATTTTACGAACAACAATCTCACCATCTCTAACTACTGCACGATCTCTTGCTGCATGAATACTTACAATAGATACTTCAGGATGATTAATGATTGGTGTTGCTCCCAAGCCTCCCATTGCTCCTAAACTTGTTACTGTAATGGTAGAACCTGTTAATTCTTCAACTGTAGCTGTTTTTGCTCTTGCTGCACTAGTAACGCGAACTAATTCATTAGCTGTATCCCAGACATCAATAGCCTCTGCATGCTTAATCACAGGAACCATTAATCCATCATCAGTCTGTGTTGAAATGCCAACATGAACTGCTTGATGTCTAAATACGACTCCTTTTTCCTCATCATAAATCGCATTACATTGAGGGAATTTTCTAACTGCTTTTACTAAAGCTTGAACAATGAATGGGAGATAAGTCAATTTAGGTTGCTCAGATGAACGTGTTGAATTAAGATGTTGCCTTAAATTTTCTAATTCTGTTACGTCAACTTCCTCGAAATATGAAAAATGTGCCGCATTCCTCTTGCTAATTGTCATTTTCTCTGCAATTTTACGTCTTAACCCAATAACTGGATGCTCTTCAACGCCTGTTAATTTTATTCCTGATTGAACTGCAGCTAATCTACCTCCACCAGATATGAAAGTATCTAAATCATCATGTGAGATTCTACCTGCAGGTCCTGTTCCTGAAACACTAGATAAATCAACACCAGCTTCTCTAGCTCTACGCCTAACTGCAGGTGAGGCCAAAGGCCTAGATCCTGAGGATGATTGTGGTGTACTCACTTGCACTGGAGGTGCAGCGACTACGGGCTCTGGCTTGACCTGAGGTTCAGGTTTTGGTTCAGGTTCTGGCTCAGGTTCTGAAGTGCCTTTTCCATCAACTTCAAAAACTATTAATTCCGAACCTACGGGAATCATGTCCCCTGGTTTTCCTGTTGTCGAGATAACTTTACCATTAACAGTAGATGGAATTGCAACTGTTGCTTTATCTGTCATAAGTTCAACTAAAGGTTCATCTTCCTTGACAGTGTCACCTGGTTTTACATTCCATTTTACTATTTCTCCCTCAACTACTCCTTCGCCGACGTCCGGCAGTTTGAATACGTGTTTTGCCATTTAGCTCTCCATTGTTTTCTTCATTCCCTCTATAACTCTTTCCTGACTTGGGAAATAATACCATTCCAATGAATGAGGGAATGGAGTATCCCATCCAGTGACGCGAGTAATTGGCGCCTCTAAGTGATAGAAACATGACTCTTGAATTTGTGCAGATAATTCACCTCCAAAACCACTGGTTTTAGGTGCTTCATGCACAATTACACACCTTCCAGTTTTTTCAATAGATTTTATTATTGTATCAATGTCTAAAGGAACTAAGCTTCGCAGATCTATTATCTCTGCATCAATATTGCTTAATCTTACAGCTTCACGTGCCACATGAACCATAGTTCCATAGCATAACACTGTAAGTTGACTGCCTTCTCTTTCTATAGAAGCTTCGCCAAGTGGAATTGAGTAATACTCCTCAGGAACTTCTCCTTTTGGATGAGTATCCCACTTCAATGCGGCCTTCTTGTGATCTCCGTCAAAAGGACCATTGTACAATCTCTTAGGTTCGAAGAAAATAACGGGATCATCATCTTCAATTGCTGAAATCAAAAGACCTTTTGTATCATGGGGATTTGAAGGTATGACTACTTTTAATCCGGGTGTATGCGTAAAGTAAGCTTCGGGGCTTTGTGAGTGGTAGTGACCTCCTCGTATCCCTCCTCCGCTAGGAGTTCGTATTGTAACTGGAGCTGAATATTCACCTCCGCTTCGGTATCTTAATTTAGCTAATTCATTTGTAATCTGATCAAACGCTGGAAATATATAATCTGCAAACTGAATCTCTGCTACTGGCCTTAATCCATTAATTCCCATTCCAATTGCCGTAGAAACAATTCCACCTTCCGCCAGTGGAGAATCGAATACTCTATGCCTTCCATATTTTGCCTGAAGACCGTCCGTACATCTAAAAACACCGCCAAAGTATCCTACATCTTCTCCAAAAATACACACATTAGAATCTTTATCAAGAATTGTATCTAATGCTGAATTTACTGCCTGAATTATATTCATTTGAGACATCTAAATTCCCAACTCCTGCCTCTGTTTTCTTAAATGTCTTGGAGGTTTTTTATAAACATCTTCAAACAAAGTTTCTTCTGATGCCCAAGGACCTTCGTTTAGTGTTCCGTATTTTTCAGCTTCCTTGTAAGATTTAATAACTAACTCATCTAATTCTTTTTCCAATTTATTTTGATCAGTTTTAGACCATTCGCCTAAATTAATCAGATGCAGCTTCAAACGCTCCAACGGATCGCCCAAAGGCCAAGATTTCCATTCATCTTTAGGTCTGTATCTTGTAGGGTCATCACTCGTTGAATGTGCCTCTGCACGATAAGTAAATACTTCAATGAAAGTAGCTCCTTCTCCTTTACGTGCTCTTTCTGCAGCCCAACTTGTGACTGAATAAAGTGCTAAGAAATCGTTACCATCTACGCGTATACTTGGCATATTGTAAGCAATGCCTCTAGACGCAAATGTTGCCTCCCCTGATGAAAAATTTCGATGAGTTGATATCGCCCATTGGTTATTAACAACATTCAAAATTACTGGAGCTTTGTATACTGATGCAAAGTTAAGCGCATAATGAAAATCTCCTTCTGCTGCAGTACCGTCACCTAACCAAGAAATTGATACATTATCTTCTCCTTTATAGGCCGAGGCCATTGCACAACCTACTGCTTGAGGAAATTGTGTGCCTACTGGACTAGATATAGAAACTAAATTGCCTTCTTTCCAAGAATAATGAACTGGCATTTGCCTTCCTTTAACATTGTCCTTTGAATTTGTAATACAATGGCAAATCATATCCACTAAATTACGACCACGAACAATTTGCAAACCCGGCTGCCGATATGATGGAAATAGAATATCATCTGAACGTAAAGCCATTCCCTGAGCAATAGCTACTGCCTCTTCGCCCAATGATTTCATGTAAAATGAAAGTTTACCTTGTCGCTGCATTGTTACCATACGATCATCAAAGATTCTTAGTAAAGTCATATGCCTTAATCCTTCTTTAAGGACAGACGGTTTAAGTTTAGGATTCCAAGAACCTACTGCCTTATTTTTGCCATCCAACACACGAACTAAGCCAAAAGCCAAATCACGAATATCTGAAGGATTTACTAAAATATCTGGTTTCTCTGATGAACCTGCTTCAGGCAAATTAAGATTGGAAAAATCTGGTTTATCACCGGGCCTAAAAGGTGCATCTGGAACAAATAATGTTTTATCTTTCTTACTCATGCTACTACCTTTAATTCAATGTCAAATGCTTCTCCTTTAGCTGCAGATACTAATGATTCCGCTCTATAAGATGAACGAACCATTGGCCCTGAAGCTATTGCCTTGAAACCCATCTCTTTAGCTATCTGGGCAAGTCTATCAAAAGTTTCAGGTGATGGAAATGATATTACTGGATGATACCTTGATCCTGGTGATAAGTATTGGCCTATTGTAATTAAATCCACTTCAGCACTCCTTAATTCTTCAAAAGATTCTACTATATCTTCTTCTGTCTCCCCAAGCCCAAGCATAATACTAGATTTCGTAATTATATCTGGTCTTAATTCTTTAGCTTTTTTCAAAATTAATAAGCTTTGATCAAACGTAGCTCTTGGATCTCGGACTCTTGGTGTAAGTCTCCTTACCGTTTCAACATTATGTGCAAAAACTGTCAATGGAGAATTCTGCAATAATAAGTCTAAAGCCTCAATATTACCACTTAAATCACTACACAATAATTCTAAACCTACATATGGATTAAGATTATGAACTGCATCAATGCATTTCTTGTAATGTAAGGCTCCACCGTCTTCTAAGTCATCCCTATTAACTACAGTTATAACTGAATAAGTTAATCCCATTCTTTGGATAGCTTCCGCTAACTTTACAGGTTCATCTTCTTCAGGGAGTGGAGGGTTACGAATTGTATCAACTGCACAAAAACGACAGCCTCGAGTGCATGCTTTGCCTGCAATCATAAATGTAGCTGTACCTCTTCCCCAACAGTCGTGAATATTTGGACACCTGGCTTCTTCACACACTGTATGTAATTGATTGTCTTTTACAGAAGAAGTTGTTGCATTATAACGCTGCATATTTTCACCAGAAGGTAATGTAACTTTGAACCATTCTGGCAACCTCTTAGGTTTTTTGTTTGCTAGCACCTATTTTTCAGATGGAATATCCCTAATAATATTATCTATCAATAAGTTATTTTTGCACAAGCCGATAGCCATTGGCCTCTGTGATGTAATATTGTGGCTGAGCGTTATGCGTTGAAGAGCCCTATGAGTGCTGAGAGGCATCTTCAATAATATACTAACCAAACTGATACTAGAAATAAAGAAAAACCTAAAAAGCGATTGAGAAAAATTGATGATTCTGGTGTGCTAAAAATTCTTCTTAGAAGTGTACCAAATGCAGTCCATGATAAAATAGCAGGTAAACAAAGTATTATCGATAGAAAAACAAGTATTATTTTAGACTCAATACCTGAACCAAACACAGTTCCAAATGTGCCCATCAAAACTAAATCATGTATCCATGCTTTACCATTAACAAATTGTAACATTAAGCCAGTTCTGGGGCCCAACATTTGACTCTCATCATTTTCATCTTGGATAGGTTTAGATGTAGCTATATGGTAAGAAAGATAAGCAATGTAGCCTGCACCAATGTAAGTTAAATAAGATAAAATGTCTTTAAATCCTTCAATTATTTCTAGAGTAACTGCAACGAAAAGACCCATTACCAACCATCCAAAGGCCATACCTGAAATCAAAGGCAGGGTTTTACGTACACCGTATTGAGAACCATGGACTGCACAAAGAATATTGTTAGGGCCTGGCGTAATATACATAGTAATCATGAAGGTTATTGCTGCTACAAAGAGTGAAATATTCACTTGTTTAAAGCAATCGGTTTGTTATTCTCATCCACTGCAACCATCACAGCTCTTGCTTCAGTTACTGGAATAAAATCACCTTCTTCAGCGAACTGCCTTTGAGCAAAAACACTAACATTTATTGTCACAGAGGTTCTACCCAACTTATGTGTTGTTGCGTAATATGAAACCACATCTCCAACAAAAACGGGTTGCTTAAATTCAATCTCATCCATTGCAACTGTAACAACGGCTCCCTTGTGATATTTGTGAGCCTCTATAGCGGCAGCCTGATCTATTTGACTTAAAATTACACCTCCGAATATTGTCCCAAGTGCATTTGTATCCTTTGGCATAGCTAGTTGCCTCAATGTTGGCACTGATTTCAATGGTGATATTTCCGAACCCATAGATAAGGAAAGAAACCCGTATTAAACTATATAATGTGCTTATAGAATGGAACTATGGTGTGTGTTTAATGCAAAGACAATTACTAAGCTACAGCGTTGTTCTTCTCTTCATGACATCCTTATTCACAGGATGTTTAAATGATGAATCTGAGAATGAGAATGAATCTGGAAAATGGTTAGATCCTATTACTGAAGTTGAAAATTGTGAAAACTGTACTGGTCAGGATGCAAATCATCAACATACCAATTTAATGCAACATTTTCTTCAAACTGACAATATAACTCTTATTGATTATCACAATTTGAATTGTGATGGCAACGTAAAACCACCTGCTGAATTAGATAATACTGCAGGAAGGCCTTGTCTACCTGAATTTAAGAACAAATCTCCAACTCCTGGCGATAATTCTGAAATTGCCATTGAAGGAAATTTCTTAGAAGGCTGTGACAACAGCGATGGAAATGGAGGCTGTTTTGCATATGTTTCTAGCTATAATCAATTCGAAATATTAGACATTAGTGAACCAAATAATATCGTATTACTTTCAACATATTATGCTGAAGTAGCAAGAATAATTGACATTAAGGTAACACAGGATAACAATTGGGTTTTGATAAATCATGAATTAACTAATCCCGAATTAGATCCTATACCAAATGATGATGATGCAAATAGCGGAATGAACAGATTAGACTTAATAGACGTTAGTGACAAATCACATCCAGTCAAAAGAGCTGAATGGAATAATCCACCTGCTGGATTTCATAATCAAGACATTCATGTTTATTGCTCAAATGACATACCAGATTGGAATTCTAATGATTGTGAAGTATTCTTATTTGGTGCAGATCCCTACCCTGAAATTAATGGGGCTGGACTTTACAAAGGAACTCAAGTATTTTACGCAACCGATGTTTTCAATCCTTTAGTTGGTGAGAATGAATCAAAAGAAATCGTAAGGTGGGGAGGTTATTCACCAGACCCTGCTACTACTTGTGGTGGTACTGTATTTAATCATGATAATGTTATTCACAGACATCCCATTACAAATCAAATACTATTATACGTTTCATATTGGGATGCTGGATTGAGAATTATAGACGTATCTAATCCACCACCAGTTCCTGATCCTAATGGATTAACATGGCCACAAAATAATGAAGTAGGAAGATGGCTAGGTTGTCCTACCGACTCCAGCGGATGGTATGGGCCTGAAGGTGGCGGTCATGCTGGGATGAGTGCTGAGAAATGGACCTCAAAGCTAGATGGAAATGGATGGATTCACTATGCTGTACCTTATGACCATCTCATTTGTAACGGAATATCGGAGTTTGTAGATGAATCTAAATGGCCTTCATCATGTGGAACTGGACCTGATGATGCTGAGTTTGGAGTAAACTGGAGACACTATACTCTAATCGCACCAGAATATGGACAAGATGACAATCATACTGGATATGTCAGAACTATTGATACCACAGATCCTTCAAAACCTTTCTTGGTCTCTGAGTGGAAACTACCTGGAAAAGGAGTTCGAAGCGATGGAAGTGAACATGAACACCATTACATCCCTAATATCTATATTTATTCACCTCACAATGGAGATACTGGAACTAATGGAAATGTTTACTGGACACATTACCATGCTGGAACCTGGATAACTGGACACGACCGAATCTGGGAGACTATTACTTGGAAAGATGGAGTCGTAGCTCCAGAACAAGGATGGCAAGCAATTGAACAATTAGGAACTACAGACACACTAGGATACTATTTACCGCACGGACCTGACTGGCTAGATAATGCCACTGAAGAATTAGGGTATGATATGGCTGATTGTTGGGCTTCTTGTATGATTCCTTTTGACTGGGGGCTACAATATGACCCTAGAGGATACATATTTGTTTCAGAAATGGTTACTGGAGTTTATGTTATACAGTATGATGGCGACAAAGACCCTAAGTACGACTATCCACCTTTATTCGACTCATGAGTTATTTAGTTATTAGTACAAGTTTAAGAGCGGGAAGTCGAAGTAAAATAATGGCTAAAGCCCTTAGTGACAATCTAAGCGAGGTAGACTTCTTTGATTTACAAAAAAACCCTTTACCTATGTGTGATGGAGATAAATGCTATGATTTACCTGAAGTTTTAGATTTTCGAAATAAAGTGAAAAATGCAAAGGGCATTATTATGGCAATACCAATATACAACTATAATGTAAGTTCTGGAGCGAAAAATATTATAGAATTAGGAGGGAAAATGCTTTACGATAAAGTATTTGGATTTATCTGTGCTGCAGGTGGAAAAAGTAGCTACATGTCTGTTATGTCATTTGCAAGCTCTTTAATGATTGATTATCGATGTTTTATCATTCCAAAATTTGTATATGCACTAAAAAGTGATTTTAATGAAAATGAAATAATTAATCCTGATATTAAAGAAAGAATAAAGGAATTAGGTAATGATTTGATTCGAATTAGTAACGCCTTATCTTAACGACTACCAAAGATGGAAGTTCCTATTCTTACATGTGTAGATCCTTCAATTATAGCTTCTTCAAAATCTCCTGACATACCCATAGACAAATAAGGTAATTTTAAACTAAATTGGTTTTCTAGGCTATCTCGTAATTTTCTTAATGAAATAAAAAATGGCCTTGCAAGTTCAGAAAAAGGAGGGATAGACATTAATCCTAAAATTTTAATATTTGAAAGAGTTAATAATTCTTCAAAATATACATTAATATCATTTCCAAAACCACTCTTAGAATACTCATCTCCTTGATTAATTTGTATCAAAATTTCTTGTATAATTCCTTCTTCTTTGGCGACAAAATCTATCTTCTTTGCCAATTTCAAAGAACTAACTGAATGAATTAATTGCGCATTTCCCACAATTTTACGTACCTTTTTAGTGGGTAATCTACCTATAAAATGATAATTGAATCCCTCTGGTTTATATTTCTCACATTTCAAAGTGAATTCTTCGACATAATTTTCTCCAAAATCTTTCAAACCTGAACTAAAAGCTTCTTTCATCTTAGATAAAGGCTTAGTCTTGGAAACTCCTACTAGGATGCATGAATCGGAGGGCCTTCCTGAATTTTCAAGAGCTAAAGTGATTTTGTTCTGAATTGCAAGAAGATTATTTGATATCACAGGAGTCTAGAATGGAACATGTATATTACTCTAATCTAATATTTGATCGAGGTTAACAATGCCTGTCAAAAGAAGTATTCCTATAAGGAGAGGCTGATGAAATACATAAATTAACAAAGTATTTCTTCCTAACCAAAGCCACTTTTCTGGCCAATTTATACTAGTCAAAGCCTTACCTTTTGGATAAATATATTTTGCAAAAGCCATTGATATAAAAAATAACCCAAGCCAAGGATTTAATGGAAAATAATCAACTGCAAAAAAACCTGTTTCTCTTAAACCAAACCACACTGATAATGGCTCTGATGACAAAGGTAAGAAAAATAAAAATAACCCAACTAAAAACCCAAAAATAGGTCTCTTTACAAATGGAAAAGCTACTATACTAGATAAAGCGAGAAGATGAAGAACTCCAAAACGAATGTAAGCATCTGGCTGAAAAAAATAAGTGATAATTGTAATTACTAAAGCCCAACAAAATAACCTCTTTGTCCTTTCTAAAACAAGCCAAAAATTTGTATTTTCCCGATTTGCCAAATAATAAGATACTCCAGAAATGCAAACAAATAATGAAGCTGTAGTTCTAGCAAGATACCACCAAGGATCTCCTTTACTAACTTCCATAATTTTAAAAAAACTTAAATCTGAAACAAAATTAGATATTAACATCATAACTAAGGCTAGTGCTTTAAGAGAATCTAATTCAGTTAATCTATTCTTATGAACCTGCGACAATTTTTATTATATCTCCATCATTCAATTCATGATCTTTACCAATAACTCTTTTGCTATTACAATCTATTGCTCTGATGAAACTATCTCCAATGTCTGTATGTACTTTGTATGCTAAATCTAAAGCTGTTGAACCATTAGGAAGAAGAAATGCATCTGGTAAAATTCTATTTTGTCCGTCTGTAAAATGCGTTTCATCCTCAACGGGATAAATTGCAATTAAATCTAATTTTTCCAAAACAGCTTTTTCAAGACATTCTTGAACTCCTGTTGAACCATTGATTTTCAGAAAATCTGAAATTGAAATTAGTGCATTAATCTGATTCACAGTTAATTTGCTATTATCACTATCAAAATTAGACGAACCTGGATTATATGCTATCAAATTAGCTTTGCTTGCATTTTTAAGAGCTAATTCATAATCTGCTGAAGTTAAAATTGCTGATGCTTGGACTAATTTTTCCTTATTGCCATCTGATGCTATGTCTGCTTTGTTTGCCGCT
>Ga0208639_1001380_pt1 | contig 15916 bp, 13 predicted proteins | sample ETNtaG_33_FD_185772 | JGI IMG/M metagenome (GOLD analysis project Ga0208639, IMG submission 185772) | Marine microbial and viral communities from oxygen minimum zone, Eastern Pacific Ocean - ETNP201310SV76 (SPAdes) (version 2) | ecosystem: Environmental > Aquatic > Marine > Oceanic ...
GAACTTCTGAACAAATCCCATCAAGTGAGAAGTGATACCAAGTAACATCATTGAACCTAAAATAACAAGAAGTATTGCGATTCCTATGGCAATGTAGTGAACAAGACCTGACTTTTCAAATGCTTCCCCCATTATCATTGCAACTATTCCAATAAGCAAGAAAAATGTCCACATACCCAAACCTGAAAGGGCACCGATTGCAACCGGACTGGGCATTTTAGTTTTCAGTTTACCAGCTTCAATCAGTTCATCTTCACGTGCACCAAGTGAGAGGTAATAGGAAATAAATCCAGGGAGAACAGGGAAAGCACATGGAGAGAAATAGACCAGTATTGAGAGAATTAATCCTAGAGCAAAAATTGCAACATAGGAGGTGGAAGGCTCCTCCCAAGCTATTCTTAGATCGATTGTATCTTCCATTTCTCCAGTCAAGGCAGTTTCAACTACCGAATCAAAAGATTTCCATCCATCAGTTGGAGTTCCCGTAGACTGTCTTGCTATGATGTAACCTTCTTCATCTAAGACTAAAATTACAGGTATTTGTCCAGTTCCTGCAGTAGTAAATAGCCTGACAGGGTCAGTTGTAGAACCATCTTCAAGTATTGCAGAATTTGTAGTACCTATTCCTGTTGCGTAAAAAGGAACATGATATGCACCTGAAGACTGATTTAGATAATCCAACCCTTCCGAATACCAAGAACCATAGGCAAAAACTTTGAGCGTTTTATTTGAATTATTTGCTAATTCTTGCCAACCTGCCATGTTTTCTTCTATGTGTGTCTGTACTTTGTGGCAACTACCACAGTCACGAGCCATGAAATCTAGAATAATTATATCGCCAATGTGGTCATCGAGATTAAACCAACCAGTTTCGTTAACTAAAGGGGCTTCATACTCGGTTCTATTCAATGATTCGAAGATAATATTTGGAACTGGTGCAGGTTCTGCATCCGATTGGAAAATTTCATCCATGCTATCGAACATTGATAGTGCTGCAAATGAGATTGTTACAAACATCAGCGCCGCTATTCCAAATGCTTTCCATGTTTCTGAGCGTTTGAAAACCCCAAAATCAACTTGGGAAAGAATTCGCATAGAACTCCGAAAAGTTTGATGTTATTCAAATTGTTTATTTATTGACTTTGTCTAATCAATGCACCAATCGCTTTAAGAGAAGTATTGTCAAGCCAAATTTATGCGCTTGTCGAGATTCGGTATCTTAGGCTTCTTCATGATAATTTTAATTGCAAGTCAATCACCTGCAATTGATGCTTCGTCTTCGGGAAAACACAATAATAGCAGTGGGTGTAGTTGTCACTATAATTCAGGTGCTTTATCTGGAATTAATCATAATTTCCCTTCAGCATATACGCCTGGTCAATCATATAGCGTCACAGTCAGTCTTTCTGCTGGTTCAAATGGTGGTTTTTCCATTACAGCAGACAAGGGTTCCTTCTCAAATGCTGGAACGGGGGCTTCAGTTAGCGGCGCTAGTGTAACACACACCTCTAGTAGTTCTGCATCATGGACTTTCGACTGGGTTTCACCGAGTGCCAATTCTGGAACTGTAACAATAGACATTGCTGGATTGATGGCAAATTCAAATGGGGCAAACTCTGGTGATGCATGGACAACTGACTCTCATACAATTACTGAAAATTTGGTTAAAAATTATGCCCCAGTTGCTTCGAATATAGTTCTTAGCCCTAGTTCAAATGCTGTAACTAACTCTGATATCAGTATGACCTACACTTACTCGGATGCAGATGGTGATGCTGAATCTGGAACTGAAATCAATTGGCTGAAAGATGGAAATATTGAAGTCAGTTATTCTGGATTAACTACCTTGCCTAGTTCTGCAACTTCTGCTGGAGAAGTTTGGAAAGTTACAATTAAGCCTAAAGATGGTGTTGATTTTGGACTATTAGTCGAATCAGATATTATTAATATCACTAATTCTGTTGAAAATGATGCTGATGGAGACGGTTTTGGCGACTCTGTCGATGAATTTCCAAATGACCCAAATGAATGGGCAGACACTGATGGAGATGGCGTTGGAGATAATGCTGATGCATTCCCAAATGATTCCAGCGAAACTGTAGATACTGATGGAGATGGCGTTGGAGATAATGCTGATGCATTTGATGATGACCCTACTGAAACTGTCGATACTGATGGAGACGGCGTTGGAGATAATGCTGATGCATTTGATGATGACCCTACTGAAACTGTCGATACTGATGGAGACGGTGTTGGAGATAATGCTGATGCTTTTGATGATGACCCTACTGAAACTGTAGATACTGATGGAGATGGTGTTGGAGATAATGCTGATGCTTTTGATGATGACCCAACTGAAACTGTAGATACAGATGGTGATGGTGTTGGAGATAATGCTGATGCTTTTGATGATGACCCAACTGAAACTGTCGATACAGATGGTGATGGAACTGGTGACAACGCAGATTCTGATGATGATGATGATGGCACTCTTGATGCTAATGATGCATTCCCGTATAATTCAAGTGAAACTACTGATACTGATAGTGATGGAATTGGCGATAATGCTGATGATGATGATGATGATGATGGCATACTAGACACAGATGATGCAGGTCACCCAAGTAATGTGGGCAAGGAAGATACTGATGGTGATGATATTATCGATGATGTTGATCCTGATGACGATGATGATAATGTAATTGATACTGTAGACGCATTCCCAAAAGATAAGAATGAATCAATGGACTCTGATGGAGACGGAGTTGGGGATAATGCTGATGCATTTGATAACGACCCATCTGAAAGTGTCGACTCTGATGGAGACGGAGTTGGAGACAACTCTGACCTATATCCTGAAGACCCAAGCGAATCTGCTGACACTGATGGAGACGGAGTTGCAGATAACGCTGATGCATTCCCTAATGATGCTTCAGAAACTAAAGACTCAGATGGAAATGGTGTTGGCGATATAGAACAACAGGCAGCAGAAGATAAGGCAAAAACAACTAAAATTATCATTATTGTTGCTCTAATATTAATTTCAGGTGCAGTAGCAACTGTACTATTCATGCGAAATGGAAGAAGTGATAAGACAAAGGACTTCTCTGCAAGTGAAGAAATTACAACTGAAATGGTTCAAACCACACCAATGTCCAGTATTTCACAGCAACCAGTTATGGAGCAGCCAGTAGTTCAGCAACCAATTATAGAGCAGCCAGTAGTTCAACAGCCAGTAGTTCAACAGCCAGTGGCCGAACCAACAGTACTCCAACAGTGGACCGATGAATCAGGATATACTTGGAGAAGTATGAGTGATGGAAGTATGATGTGGTGGACTGGCACCGAGTGGCTAAAGCGCTGATTATATGATTGGTTGATTTCTTAACCATTCTAAATCTGAGATATATAATTGACGGATATCATCGAGGCCTAGAACAAGCATTGCTAATCTTTCAAGCCCCATGCCCCAAGCTAAAACGGGGCTAGTAATGCCTAGAGGTTCAGTAACTTCTGGACGGAAAATTCCTGCACCGCCAAGTTCCAACCACTTACCACGCCACTTGACTTCAATTTCTAAACTGGGTTCTGTATATGGGAAATAAGCAGGCCTTACTCGAACTTCAGGGTAACCCATCTTGTGATAAAAGGTCTTCAAAGTAGTAACCAGCATCTGCAGGTTAGCACCTTCTTCCATAATTATTCCTTCAATCTGATGGAATTCAGGCAAATGAGTTCTATCTATTGCTTCCTTTCTAAAAACCCTATCAACAGTGAACATTCGGCATGGTTTTGATGGATTATCTGATAGGTATTGGATCGTATTTACTGTTGTATGTGTCCTTAGCAAACCTTTTTGCGAGGTTTCTTTAGAAAAATCACCACCCCAGCCTACAGAACCGGTATCTCCACCATGCTTGTGAATTCCCGACCATAATTCCATTAAATCATCTGAAAGTTCCATCTTTGTAGGATTGTCTAGATAGAAAGTATCTTGCATCTCTCGTGCTGGATGGTCTTGAGGAATAAATAGCGCATCCATATTCCATCCTGCTGTTTGTACATAATCTTCAACCAACTCAGAAAAGCCCATCTCCAAGAAAATATTTCGAATCCTTTCAATCAATGCCTGCATTGGATGACTTCTTCCTGTCCTAGGAGTGGCTGATTCTAGAGTTACATCGAAGGATCGGAACTCTGCATCCCTCCAATTATCACTTTGAAGTAATTCAGGAGTGATTTCTGAAATCATCTCTTTTTCTACGAGTAATCCTGAATCTATCGAAAGACCCAATTGAGTAATTTTCCATGTACGTGTCGTTGATTCTTGATTTTCGATAAAGTTCTTCCTGCCTCTAAAGTGTTCAACCATATCAGGGTTCAAATTTTCTACTAAATCAGGCAAGTTCGAAAGGAAACTACTGCGCTCGGAAATTATTTTTTCCACCTGAGAATGGTTATCTGATACGAATTTTCCTCCGCTTAATTCTACTCCTATTCTTTTGAGTAAACCAACTCCCGGCCCTGCTTCATGCCTTTCAAATGACTGCTGTAAAGAAGACATATCTGCATCATCAACACTAGATATCCAAGACCACAATCTAGATTCAAGGAGTCCATTTTCTATGGCTGAAACTCCCTGGCTTGAAAGTTTAATAACTGTTTCAACCGATTCTTTGAGTTCTACTAAACCTAAATTTGACAAACCCAATCCAGCACCAACAGCTACTGCTTGGTCATCCCAATTACAAGCAACTAATATTTCTTTTAAAGTCCAATCTTTAGCGGATTCTAACTGCATCATTTTCAGCATTCGACGCTCCGGATTGAGTAATTTGGAGGCGTCCATGAACCTTCGAGAAAGAATCTATCTTTCAAATCTATGCTTTAGAATTGAAAAATTATTCGATTATAGGGGTATTATTCCTCTTCCAATTCCCATAACAAAATTCTACACTTTGGGCATGTAAAAGTTGTTGGTCTAGGGCCATCTTCAACAACTACATTGCCGCATGGGCCACAAACTATCGTACTTCTAATTGGCTCATCCATTGTGACATCGACTCTGTACATCACTCTACCAGCATCGGGAAGCATTCCTGAACTCGGTTTCCAATCGTGAATCGCCTCTTTAGACATACCTATATCTGATTTTAAACTCATTCCAATTATGAATAAAACAATTCCACACACGCCCACAGTAGCGCCCATAGAGTAAATCCCTCCCACTGTGAAAAAGGCTCCAAAAGCAATACATAAAAATCCACCAAGAATTAGATTTTCACGAGGATTTCGGGACATCAAATCACCTCAAGAAAGTGCTTTTGCTAAGGCTTTTGCAACCCTTGGTATTTTTTCAGTAGGTATTGCACATAGACCAATTCTTACCCCCCCAGTCAAGGGGACCAAGTAAACTTGCATTTTGGCACATTCATTGGCCACATGTACCGGGTCTTCACTTTCCATCCAGGCAAAAAATCCATCGTGAGTTGGATTGATTGGGACATTGTGTTTTTTACATTCTTGAATAAATAATTCTCTTCTTTTCTCTAGAATAATTTGTAAACGCTCTCGCTCTTCATCCCACTGTTGACCTAATTCTTCGTCACTGTGAATATGACTCACAGAATATTGAGCGAGTCTTGATGTAGCCGACCAAGTTTGTCTGCCGGTCACGCCCATTACTGTCGCAATCTTATCAGTGACTTGCTTATCTGGATGAAGCGTGACTAGAGCACCGGCCCTGAGACCGTAAATGGTGTGAGATTTTGATAACGACAAAGAAAAAGTCACCAGTAAATTATCCGGCCAAGAAATTCCATCGTGCAAAACTTGACAAATTGTATCAGCCCAACCATGTGGTTGTTCAGCATATAGGTGATAAGCTGCATCAATAAGTAATGTATGAGACACATCTTGATGTTCTAGAGAACTATCGATGAAACACTTCAACAAATCGGTTCTGTCTTTTCGGGTCAGTGAAAGACCTGTAGGGTTATGTGCTGGATCATTTAACCAAGACATTACTTTGCTTTGTGAATTACAAAGATTAGATAATTCATTTTTTAATGAACTTAGATCCAAATAAGAATTTTTCACATCTTTACTAGGCAGTAATGGATATGTGGCGATTCCTAAATCACAGCCTGCTAAAAATCCATCATAAGGCCCCCAATGTCGGTTGCGAAGTAATACTTTGTCGCCCCTATCTGCGAAATTGGCCGCCGCTAAAAACAATGCACCAGAACCGCCTGGCGATGCAGTAGAGGTCACATTCATGCCAATGTTTTCTAATTCATCACGCATGTCGCCTAGTGCTAAGGTGATAGAGAGGTCGAGAAATGCTGGCAGACCCTTCAACGGTGCATAAGCAGAAATTTCTACTGGTGGTGACTCCCTTACTACTTTGTCCACAACACTGTTTATTGCTAACTCGCCATTATCCTCTAATAAGGCTCCAATAGTGCCGTTCACGGCATCATGTCCTTCACTAACCGCTTCTTGATATCTTGCCCACCATGAAAAAATGGTATCATTTCCAATTTTGGTTTGAGAAAAAGCATTGAGAAAACCTGCCCCTGCTCCTTCGCTCATGGGTAATCCATTATGCTCCACCTCTTTGAGTTAACTCTTCATGAAAAAATAAATCCATCGATAATTATGATTTTTTAATGACAATTCATCCGTTTCATTCATCAATGATTGTTGTTTGGGTTGGTTGTCGCCAACGTAGCATAGCTGGTAGTGCTTCGGATTTGTAATCCGACGGTCGGGGGTTCGAGTCCCTCCGTTGGCTCCACAAAAACAGTTAACTAAGTGCTAAATGGCTAATCATGCGACCTTTTCATCTTGCCTTCCCAGTATTGGATTTGAAAGATACTGAAGAGTTCTATGTGGGAATTATTGGGTGCAGTATAGGAAGAAGAACTCCACGGTCTATTAATTTCAATTTTCATGGCCATCAAATAGTCGCTCATTTAGTAGATTCAATACCAGATAATACTGATGATGGTCGAATTGACGGCAAACAGGTTCCACCGTTTCATTTCGGACTAGTAATGGAATGGAAAGATTGGAATGACTTTCGAGATGTTTTAATTGGAAAAAATATTTCATTTCGAATTAAGCCACACATAAGATATCCCGGAAAAGTTGGAGAACAAGCAACTATGTTCCTAAATGACCCTTCAGGAAATGCTCTTGAGTTCAAGTCCTTTAGGGATGATGAAAGATTATTTGCAACATCAAAAGGTGGAGAATTTCAAGTTGGTGGGGGCGTTTTGGATTAAGAAATGCTCAAGGAGCAATAGCATGTGGACTGTTCATGGTGGCACAACGCTTGGACGGCAAGGCTTGCTCTTTGGAAGTTGAGGCTGAGTTAAGCGAAAGAATCCAATCATGTATGGCAAAGGGAGTCATACCCCATATCGCTGTAATAATTGTTGGCAGTGACCCTGCTAGTCATGTATATGTTGGAGCGAAGATAAAAGCCTGTGAACGATTGAATCTAAAAAGCACACACATTGAATTAGCAGAAGATACACAACAAGAGGAATTAAGAAATATTGTTGCTAAGTTGAACCAAGATGATTCTGTCCATGGGATTTTGATTCAATCGCCTCTACCTAGTAATTTGAATGAAGAGGAACTTACAGATTTAATCAATCCGGAAAAAGATGTTGATGGATTTCACCCCACTAATCTTGGCCGCCTTGTTCAAGGCCGCAGTGATGGAATGCTACCTTGTACTCCAAGTGGAGTTATGCGCTTACTTGATTGGGCGGGAATTGAAACTGTGGGCAAGCGTGCGGTTGTAATTGGACGTTCACAAAATGTTGGTATGCCTCAAGCACTCCTTTTAACCGCTAGAGGTGCAGACTCTACTGTCACAATTGCACACTCTAAGACCGATAATATTCCTGAACTTTGCAAATCTGCCGATATCATAGTTGCTGCTGTGGGAAGACCGGAAATGGTCAAGGCTGAATGGGTCAAGCAAGGCGCTGTAGTTGTAGACGTGGGTGTCAATAGAGTCGAAGATTCAACTAGAGAAAGAGGTTGGAGGCTTACTGGCGATGTATCTCCTGAAGTAAAAGAAATAGCATCATGGCTCTCACCTGTCCCCGGCGGAGTGGGCCCTATGACAGTGGCTATGCTAATGGAAAACACTGTTAGGTCTGCTGAAAAAAGATTAACTAATTGACGATAAGACTCATATCCAATGTCGAATAGTCTTGTTTGAATGGAATCTAATGCTCCAAGAGTTGCTGTTGGAGGGCGAGTTAGTGGTGGTTTACTTCTAATCATCAGCATCATGTCATGGAAATTGATTCCCGAAGATGTTTTGTCGACAGAAAACCGCAACCTAATGATTTATTCATTGATCGCTATTTCAATCATAAGTTTCATCATAAGTTTCTGGGCATCACGTGAGCGTAAAATTCCAGAATTAAATGAGAACCCGAGTGTCGAGCAACAGTTTGCAGATTTAGAATCTTCTCCAACAGTAGTTCGTTCTGTTTCAACAAGCACAGACCAATTTGGCTTAGAAACAGTTAACTCTCAGACTAAGGGCATAATAGAATCTGTGATTGGAATTCAATATGAACCGAGCACGGGTGAAATCAGTGCAGCTATTGATTCGCTATCAAAAGGCGATATTGGAGCATCTTCTGCGGCTGAAGCATCTTCCAACCCTGCGCCTCACAAACATGCCACTCAAGTCTTGGAAACTGTCTCAATCGGCCAAAATGATTCTCCCGGACAAAGAAGTTTAATCGATAACATCCCCCTTCCAAATATGCCAGCCGCTCCTACTCCTGATTTATCGTGGATGGAAGAAGATGCAACTTTCACATCTGAAGTGGCTGTTAAAGAAATACCTCTTCCGGCTGCTGAAAAGGAAGATGAGTCGGCTGGAATTTCCCTTGATGAATTAGGGTCACTCGAGCCCCCATCTCAAATAGAATACACCGATACACCAGATTTACCAGACTTTGATTCCGTTGAAATTGATGAAGTTAATGTTGCCCAAAAAACTCCTGAACTACCAAACTTAGACAATCTGTTCTAAATCACAAGTTCAATAGATGTTGGCCAAATCCATAGACCTGTGTGGACACAAGACTTCGACCTACATAGCCATTCTACTCACAGTGATGGTATTCATGAAGTTCAAGAAGTTGCACAGAAAATGAAGGATTGCGATGTTAAATATTGGGCATTAACAGACCATGACACTATCAGTGGATGGCAGGAAGCAAGACAGGCTGCAAATAGCATTGGTATTCAGTTCATCCCGGGAGTAGAGATTACTTGTTCACCTGGCCTGGAGGCTGATGAAGAAGAATTATTGAGGATGGAACGAGAAGGAGCGTCAAAATCATGGCACCTCCTTGCATACTTTCCTAGGTTTAAGGATTCCAATAAAGGAATTGAAGTGTTTGAATCATGGCTAAAACCACTTCAAGAAAGCCGTCTTCCTCGTATGATTAAGATGATAGAAAAGTTAGAGCAATTGGGAATGCCAATCTCATTGGAAAGGGTTTTAGAAAAGGCAGGTGGTTCAATTGGAAGACCACACTTGGCAGAAGTAATGGTTGAAGATGGCTATGTAGAAAGCAAGAACGATGCTTTCGAAATCTGGATTGGAGATGGTAAGCCGGGCCACTATGTGCAACAAAAACCAAGCATAGAGGAAGCAACTAAAATTGTCCATTCGGTTGGAGGTTTTGTTTCTCTAGCACATCCCTTATACTATGGAGTAAAGCCTGAAAAATTAATTGAATATTGCAATAGTAAAGGTATTGATTCTATCGAGGCCTTTCATGGAAGTCATCCCGATTCATATCGTTTTGAACTTTGGAAACTTGCTGAAAAATATAGTATGTCAATCACATGCGGTTCTGACTTTCATGGCAGTGAACATGGGCACAGGCCAGGATATGCCGTCGTACCATTTAATGGATTAAATAGTGATTTAGCCTCTTCTGGTTATTGAATCTATGATTAGTGCCAATTCGAATAATACTACAACTGGAAGTGCAACCAAAAATAGTGAAAGCGGGTCTGGTGGAGAAAGTAATGCCCCTAGAATGAATGCTGTGAACCAAATATGTCGCCTGTAGCCACGTATTTGGGTGCGCTTTAATACGCCCATTCTAAGAATGAGCAAAGTAGCTACTGGAGATTGAAAACCTATTACTGAAGCAAGAGCCAAACTAACTATGAAGCCGACATATCCAGATAACCTCCACTCTGTAGAGAGTCCAGCACTCTGAGCATCATCAGTCAAATATTGTAGAATCATCGGGGTTAACAATTCCCACGAATAAAGAAGACCGCCCAAGGCCAGTCCTAAAATTGACAATAATGTGATAATCACAGTTGGTCCAAAGGAAGGTGGCCGGAGATTTAATTCAGCGATTCTCTGCTTGACTGAATCATTTCTTAAGCCTCTCCGTACTGATTCAAAGAAAAGATATAGCATTACCATGAATGCCCCTAGACTGGTCGCAATATGGAATTGAAGTAGAATATATTCGACTGGCGTGACTACAATTATATTCACATCATCAGGCAATCGTGACGGGTCGATTAACCAAGAAATGACAGTTTTGGTCAGTGGAAAGCCAATAATTACTCCAAGAAGAAAAATTCCAACTATGTATTTGATTCTTGAAATCATGAACTCTTTAGCATCAATTAGTATCTGACCGCCCGGAGTTTCTGCTAACTCAGCAACCGTCTGAGTAAGCGAGTCCTGTTCGGCCATGCTTATCCCAAACGGTGCGAACTCATAACTCAAACGATAACTATTCTTCTCCGTCCCAAATGTGAGATGGAGTAGAATCAATTAATGAACGCTTATTGAGTTTCAATCTTCTAAGTCTATGGAGGATAAATACTGTCATCCATAAAGATGGAAGTGACAGTAAAATAGCAGAAATCATTTTATCTTCGTGATAATCATTCATCACTTTCACTTCCAATATAGAATCATCAGATGATGATTCTGCAGGATTGTGTAGCACAATAAAATGGAATACATTATGCTGAGTTGTCTCAATATCTAATGTCCCTCCTGCAGGGATTGTATAGTTTACACCCAGAGTTTTCAATTCTTCCCAATCTATAATTCCATTATCCATGGCTGGTAAACTATCCACGACTTGTAGGTATACCACCTCGAGAGAAAGACTATCGTCAAGATTGGTAATCTGTGAATCAACTGTAGCATCATAACTAATTTCCTGAATTATCTCGAAAGTAGAATCTTGAGGCCCGAGTCTGTAAGAGACTCTTTCATCAGATTGGTCGATTTGGAAATTGACGGCCATGAGAATTACTGTAAGCATCACCAAGGTCCCGATACCTTCAATTATAGAGTGACGTTTGAATTTAGATTTGGTTATTCCTTTGAAAAATGACCCATGGTCATTTCTAAGCCGGGGTTGTAAGTGGTGAATAAATAACGCACCTAATCCACCAATTATCATACCGAGTGGGATGTCTGTGACCCAATGAATTCCCAAGTACAAAATTGAAAAACAGAATAAAATGGTATTTACCAAGATAAAAACATGATATGGCCAATGCTCCCACTCTGACATCTTACCTCCCTTCTCTTTAACATGAAGATAATTTAACATTAAGATTCCAAATGGAATTGCTACGTGCAAAGATGGCACTGCATTATCAAGAGGATCGTGGAGGGCATAGAATTTCGTATAAGCGCCATCTTGATACAATAAAGCGTCCATTCCTGGTATCCATGAAGATGTTACTTCAACGTTGAAGAACAAGTAATAAGGTACTGCAAGAGCATATATCAGAAGATAATTCATTGTAACTTTGTCAGTCATATCTCTATCACCACTAAATGCATAATATACAGTAGTGACATAAATCAAAAACAGATAGATGAATAGATAGTGGAAATTGAGGATTGTGGTTAATGTTTCATTGTAAAATAAATCTTGGATAGATTTGGTAAATTCTCCTTCAATACCATGAACCCAACCAGTCCAATGACCTACATCTGACTTAATCGGCTCATTGAGTGCATCAGTAATCGTTTTCCACTTGATAATAATGACATAGCCAATCGCATGTAAGTAGTATCTCTTTTCATGAAACTCTCTTGCCCAGTCCCTTATTGGGATTCTACGACCCTTCATACGAAGAGTGAACACCCAGCAAATTACTGGAGTGAGTAAAAGAATCATAAGCATCATAACATTGTAAGGGCTCATGAGACTGTCGCAGCATTTGACAATATATCCTTTTTGACGACAACTCTTGTTTAGTGTGGTTTAACCTATGAAATGATGATTACCAGATATGGCACATTTACAAATAGAAACAACCACGAAGGCTCATGTCCGAAGCTTGGAGTCAATCTCCAGAAAATACTCTTCAGAGTCTTCGACATGGAATCACTCATACCGATGGAATTGAACTAGATGTTCGTCTAACTAGCGATAATGAACTGATTATTCACCATGATTCAATGGTATCCATAACCAAGGACAAACTAAATGGGCGCAGTAAATGGGTAGAGTCATGGACTTTAGATGAATTAAAAGAACAAGGATTCTGCTCTCTTGACGACTTGTTGAATGATTCTGAAATAAGAAAACACTGGATTGAACAAGGCAAAATGGTTTGTCTTGAATTTAAAAGGCCGCATTTACTTTCTCCAAAAGGCCGTGGTATATTTAGAGGGACTTCAGGGCAAAAAAATACACTTTCAACGGCCATGAAAAAAGCAGAATTGAAACTTGATGAATTACAAATACCAAACCAAAATTCGGTATTCTATTCTTTTTACACTGGAATGAAACAAATAATTGAAAGAAATTCAATCAAAAGAAATTGGGCTTCATTGAAACCTTCGGTTCCAACAATGGGGACTCGGACAATGAAAAGAATGTATGCTTATCCTCAATATTTCATAACTCCGTTTTCACGCCTAATTAAAAAACACAGAAATTCGGGGTCCTCAATGGTGCCATGTGCAAGTGAATACTTCTCACCAGTTTATTCTCGCGCTTTGTTTGGACGGGTGGTTGGATTAGATGGGAAGCGTAGAGAATATCTCTCAAGATGTCAAAGGGGAATGCCAACTCATGTGTGGCCAACTAAACCAATTTTGGAACATAAAATATTGAATGCAGGACTAACAGCACTGAGTGACTACCTAGACCCGAATTTGACATGGTTACCAAGTGAGAATGCAAGGTGGGTAAAGCCAGCGACTCTTCCCCTGGATGAAACACAAAAGCAGTTACTTGATAATTCAACTAAAGATAATCATCTGTCAATTATTGATCAATTGAAATCGGAAGTTCCTACTTGGAAGGAATGTGACAAACAAAGAAAGGTTATGTTAATTCAGTATTGGCGTAAAAAATGGAACTGGGATATTGATGTCGATGAGGTATTAGCAAAAAGTGTGGATTCTCCACCTTGGCAAAGTATAAGATTAATTGGCCATCGCGGTTCAGGAAAAACCTCTCGACCTATCATCAAATAATCATTCAATATGACGCAAGGTTTGCTGCTCTGCAAAATACTTCGGACGGTAAATTGGAACTCCCTTTCCGCCTCGGAAAACTGAGCGCTCATCAACTATCTGAGCCCCGATACCAGCAACTCTTGCCCAACCAAAAAAAGTGGTGTAATAAGTTGGGTCAGTCAGTCCAATGTGGTGTAATAATGCGCCACTAGCAATGTCAACATTTGCATTTGGATTACTTATTTTTGGATTTTCTCCCAAAACTTTTGGAGCCACTTCTCTAAGAGTCCTGATTATCTTGAAATTTTCATCATTTGGACAAATTTCTTCTCCAAGGGCAAATTGAGCAGTTGCCCGAGGGTCTTCAACTCTTAGGACCGCATGACCAAAACCGAATATGGGTCTCCCTGCTTCAAGTTCTGCTCTTACAAAGGCTTCCACTTCTGCTGTATTACTGGTTCCAATCTTTAGAACAAATTCCAAACAAGATTGGTTAGCACGGCCATGCAATGGACCAGATAATGCATTCATTGCACCAGCAATTGAGGAATAGACTGTAGCCTTACTTGATGCGACGGCTTTTCCAGTAAATGTAGAAAGGTTTCCTCCACCATGATCCATGTGTAGTACTAGATATGTTGAAATTACTCTCTTCATAACATCTCTATCTACATTCTCTAAATCCAAGGTACTGATGAAGCGGTCAACTAGTGAAAGAGAAGTATCATCTTCGGGAATATTAGAATCTCTTCCTTCTCTAATTCTAAAGATCAAACCCATCAGTCTAGGCATTCTAGCAATAAGGTTCAATGAATCCTCTTTCCAATCGTCGGTCGTTTCAAACATTCCAAGTGTATGTATTCCAACTGATAGCCAATCCATAGGATGGCCAAACTTTGGAAGTGTACTAAGTACTGATTCTAGGTCACCTGGAATTTTAGCACGATTTGCTAAATCTGCGCGAATCTCTTGAGATTGTGTAGCATTTGGTAATTCCTTATTCATTAGAAGATAAATAATATCTTCTGGTTCAAAACTTGCCAATTCTCTAATTGGGTAACCACAATAATGAACACCTTCAGTAGGAGTGACAAAAGAAGTACGACAAGTCCCGACTGGAACCCCTCTTAGACCAATGTTTAGGTGTTCTTTGGTCATCTCCAATAGTACTTCCTCATCAGTCAATTTAATCCCCCTCAACAACCCGATAAATCACTTGTGTATAAAGTCGGCCTTTAATAGGCACGAATGTATCGATTCAAACTTACTTGCTAGTAGGCCATTTATAAAATCCCTTTGTAGCCTGTCTGTCAGAGAAAATTTGTATTCTAATTGCATTACCGTCTATCACTATTGCATCATCTGCAGTCAAACCTGGACAAGTTTTCTTAACTTCATTCCAGGCTCTTTGGGAGGAAAGATTCTCTGACCACCATGGAAATGCAGCACATTGTTGTGGTCTAACCTGATAGATTTGACACTGTTTTGATTCATCAAGATAAATACAAACATCGTCGCTATTACGACTATTTAGGATATACCTGCCATCAAGTGTTTTTCGGCAATCTCTTTCTAACCAATCTAAAACCTCCATCTCAAAATGCTCTGCTATTCTTTGGACATCATTGGTACTAAGAAAGACGATTCCTCCTGGTTCATCACAGCACTTGCCGCACTCTGATTGACATGAGAAGGGAACTCCCTCCATCCACCATGGGGATTTCATTCTTCTTCACCTGGAACAAGTACAGATTTTGCCGTTAGAGTAGTAGCATCTTGAATCCCATCGGGATGTGGCACTAGTGTCTGTATTTCCTTAAGCGAATTACTTTGAACATTTTCGGATACTAATAGGTCATCTGCAGTTACTTCACCATCATCGATATTCCACTCTCCATTTGGCATGTGGCTGTCTAGGATTGATGAAATATTAGAAGAAACTTTGAGAATACTTGACTTAGTAGTGCGTGGTTTCTTCTTTCTTCTCTTAGCCTGTTTACGAATCAACTTGGCTTCTACAAATTCTGGCAATGGTTCTTTTTCGGGGTCGATTTGCACTAATTTTTGTTCTAATTCCCTTAAGTCATCTGCAATCAAAATTAAATCTTCCAATGACGCATCACCTGCTCTTTGGGCTAGGTCAATCATAGATTTTTCAAGCCCTTCTAAGATAATCGAATTTTCATTCAACTCAATTTCTGCTGATTCGAATTGACCGTCGAGATTCATTTCAATATCTGTCAATATATCTGCGGCTGTACCGATATCTTCATTCCTAATACGTGCTCTTTGGGCTACCAAGTGTTTGTCGCGGTCATGTAAATCCAAAACGGATGGTGCTTCGGGAGTTAGATCTTCAAGTGTTGTTTTAACATGCCTTTCAAGTAAGTCTGCTTG
>Ga0208639_1001386_pt1 | contig 15860 bp, 19 predicted proteins | sample ETNtaG_33_FD_185772 | JGI IMG/M metagenome (GOLD analysis project Ga0208639, IMG submission 185772) | Marine microbial and viral communities from oxygen minimum zone, Eastern Pacific Ocean - ETNP201310SV76 (SPAdes) (version 2) | ecosystem: Environmental > Aquatic > Marine > Oceanic ...
TCTAATCGTATTAGGGCCACTAATATACGCCCTTCATCATTTTGAAGAGCATATAATTTTCAATTTCAGAGAGTGGCGCCTTGCTTATTTTCCTGACAACAATGCTATTCCAACAGAGGAGGTGTTAATACGATTGATCGCACTTCTACTAATTTTTGTTTTTGTGCATTTAATTAAAAATAATAGAGGCAGCGCCCATATAGTCTTGTTTTTTCTAATGACGACTCAGGTTGTGAATGCCTTCTTTCATATTTTTTTTAGTTTTTATTTTTATGACTTTAGCCCCGGAGCAATTACGGCGGCATTGCTTTACTTGCCCATTAATTTTTTAATCATTAAGTCTGCTTTTCAAGAAGGATTTTTAAGAAGCCATCTTGAGCTATTGATGATTTTTATTGCAGGCATGACTACGTTTGCGTTGTTTGAGTTGATTGGTCCAGAGGTTATCGCTTATAGCGTTTTACTTACCCCAGTTTATTACATTATGATGAATAGGACAGAACCAGCAAAAAATTAAGGCAATATACATGCATATCAAACAAATACCCATTCGGAATGATTTGCGAAATTATATGTATCTATTGGCATGCGAAAAAACATTGGAGGCAATAGCCATAGATCCTTTAGATCATGCATTATGCCTTAAGACCGCTAATGAAATGGGGTGGAAAATAGCAATCGTTGCCAACACTCATCATCACCACGATCACATTGGGGGCAATGACCAAGTAATTGCTGCAACAGGTGCCGAGTTAGTTGCCCATGAAGATGCAATGGATGCAATACCCGGAGTAAACAGGGGATTGAATGCAGGCGATGATCTGCAATGTGGAGATCTTACTTTAAAAGTGATGGATACGCCCGGGCACACCATGAGCCATATTTGTTTATTTTTCCCTGGTAGCGCAGACGAAAAGCCTGCCTTGTTTTGTGGTGATACATTGTTTAATGCCGGTGTAGGCAGGTGTGATTTTGGCGGGGAACCCAAGACTCTCCATAAAACCTTTGAAGATCAAATTTTTCCACTTGCTGACAATGTTAGGATCTTTCCTGGTCATGACTACATTGAAAATAATTTAGAGTTCACTCTTGATAGGGAGCCCGATAACAAGTCCGCATTTTCTTTGCGTGAGGAATTCCAAAATGGCCTCGATGCAGAAAGCTTTGTAAGTGATATTGGTTTAGAACGAGAAATTAATGTCTTCTTTAGATTAAATGAACATCAAGTTAGGGCAGGGATTGCTTCGAGCTTGAATTTAGATGAAGCAAGCTTAGACAGTCAACAAACTTTCATCGGTTTGCGTAAATTACGCGATACTTGGTAGCCTTGTCTGTCTCTCATTTCCGTAATAGCATTATTTTTATTTAAAGAACAGAATCAAAAAAATGTTTAATCAATTAGACCATCTCATTGTTGCGGTTAAAGATTTACAAGATGCTGAAAAGAACTATCAAAAATTATTTGGTTTAACACCGGTTTGGAGTGGGATACACAAGGAATTAGGGACAAGCAACTCCCTATTTAACTTTCAAAACACTTATTTTGAACTGTTATCCCCTACCAGCGAAGGCCTAGGCGCTGATTTGGTAAATTATTACTTAGATAAAAGCGGAGAGGGCTTGATTGGCATGGTTTTTGCGACTGAGGATATCGCAAGCGTTCAGCGCTCTCTTCAACAAAGAGAATTTCTTATTGGAGATTTATCCGATGGGGAGGGCATAAATTCCTCTGATCAGCGGGTAAGAAAATGGAAAAACTTATTTTTACCTCCCGAACTTTCAAGAGGCATATTTTCATTTGTAATAGAGCACACAGAAGGGAGTCTCCGCCAACCAAAAGACTTAAGCGCATCATCACCCCATAAATTAGATCATGTTGTTATTAATACCAATGATGCTGATGGCTTCATAGAAATTTACAAAGATATTTTCAACATTCGACTTGCCCTCGATAAAACTATTGAGCATTGGCAAAAACGGATGCTATTTTTTAGGCTTAACCAAACCACCATAGAGGTTATAGAACAAGAAGATGATTTGCCGCCTAATGACCAGATGTGGGGTTTGGCTTGGGAAGTAAGAGATATAGAGAAGGCCTGCCAGAGACTAGTAGATGAAGGGGTTGAGGTCACGCCTATTCAAAAAGGCGTAAAGGAAAAAACATTGGTTGCCACAGTTAAATCGCACACTCAAAATGTTCCGACACTTCTTATTCAGCATCTAGGCTAGTATAAAAACTATTGCAAAAAAATTTCTTGATATTATAATTGGCCTATCGTGATTTGATCCTATTGCCGCGATATTAAATAAAAGTGCTAAAACGGAAATTATTCCCAGGATTTAAACAGAAACTCAATAGTTGTGCTATTCACAATTATTATTGAGTTAATTTTGAGGTATATAAATATGAAAAGACAATTAATAGAAAGATTAGATGAGGGTCCAGTAATTTGTGCAGAGGGTTTTTTATTTGAAGTTGAAAAAAGAGGTTATTTAGCTTCGGGTGAGTTTGTCCCAATGGTTGCATTAGAGCATCCTGAAGCGCTCGAGAATCTCCATAAAGATTTTCAACATGCTGGCTCTGATGTTGTTGAGGCTTTTACATATAACGGCCATAGAGAAAAAATGAGAGTCATTGGAAAAGAAGAGCTATTGGAGCCTTTGAATAGAGCGGCATTAAAGATAGCAAAAAAGGTTGCCGATAATCCCATTGATGGCGGTGAACCAAATTTAATGGCAGGCAATATTTCAAATTCAAATATTTGGGCTGAGGATGACAAGGATGCTCAAAAAGAAGTTTATAAAATGTTCAGCGAAATGGTTGATTGGGCAGTTGATGAGGGCGCTGATATGCTTGTTGGCGAAACATTTTATTATGCTGAAGAAGCATACGCAGCATTGGAGGCCATTCAAAAAGCTGGCCTTCCTTCGGTTATAACAATTGCTCCTATGGCAGAAAATATTATGAGAGATGGGGTCTCAATTATGGATACCATGAAAGAGTTAGAACAAAGAGGTGCAGATGTTGTTGGGATGAACTGTTTTAGAGGCCCTGACACCATGATGCCCTATCTCAGAGAGGCCAGAGAAATCCTTAATTGTCATATGGCAGCATTACCACTCCCATTTAGAACCACAGACGATCACCCAACATTCTTTAACTTACCGGACGAACATGGATGCACTTGTCCAGCCCCGCACGGAAGAACCTTCCCAACCGCACTAGACCCACTGTATTGCAATCGATATGAAATACGTGAGTTTGGCAAAGAGGCGGCTGCATTAGGCATTAATTATCTTGGCGTTTGTTGTGGAGCAACGCCTATGCATATAAGAGAAGTTGCTGAGGCAGCAGGCTTAACAGTTCCGGCAAGTAAATATAGAGAAAAAATGGAAAATCACTTTATGTATGGCACCAACGAAAGAACTGCAAAACATATGCAAGATTACGGAGATACTGCCTAGTACCTCAAGATAAAAAATGTGCTAATAGATTAAAATCATATTAACCTATATCTTTTGTAGGTAATATTTTGACTGATCTGACTGTAAATGAGGTTTATGCAATTGGTGCGCCAATTGTGTTGGCAATGATTTTTGCTGAACTTTTAATATCTAACTGGCAAAACAAGAAATACTACAAAACAGAAGATACCCTTTGCACCATTGGCCTGCTTACAGGGAATATCATTGTAGCTTTTTCCATTAAAGGTCTAATCTTAGCTTTTCATTTCTATTTATATCAATTTAAGGTTTTTGAGCTTGCTAGCATTTTACCCTTGTGGGCAATGTGGACCCTAACCTTCATTATGATTGACTTTGTTTTTTATATTTATCACAGAATGTCACACAGGGTTAGATTCCTCTGGGCCATTCATCTTAGCCATCATTCAAGCGAAGAAATGAATTTTGCAGTTTCTTTTAGGCAGGCATGGTTTGGCCCCATCTCTAAAATACCATTTTTTATGGCGCTTCCTCTGCTCGGATTTGATCCAACAATCATTGCAGTAGCTGGAGTTATAAGCACTTTATGGGGGATAGTTGGCCATACGCAGATTGTTGAGAAGCTTGGTTTTGTCGAGTGGATTTTTAATACCCCATCGCACCATAGAGTGCATCATGGCTCTAACAAGCAATACATAGATAAAAATTATGGAAACTTATTAATAATCTGGGACAGAATATTTGGAACATTTGAACCGGAAGAAGAGCCTGTAAAATTTGGCTTGGTCAATAACGTTAATACTTTTAACCCAACAAAGATCACTTTTATGGCTTGGTCATCCATGATTGATGATATTAAGAACAAGAATAATTTTAGCGAGATGTTAAGTGCGGTCATTGGGCCGCCTAGCACCCATATAAAAAATAAAGTCTAGGGCGTCTGGCTATAAAAAACTTTTTGACTTCTCGTGTTTGAGGGTTATATTTTTATAATTATGAACAATTTTAATAAATTTAAGTCTATCCCTGCATTGGCTGGGTTATTTTTTTTAAGCATGCCAGCTTTTTCATATAACCCCGAGATACAAAAGTGCATAGATATAGTTAACCCCACTAAAAGACTCAGCTGTTACGACGCTGTCTTTCAAGAAAACAAACCAATCAAAGAAGCATTAATTATTCCCAAAAAACAAGAAGTTATAAAGACAGATGAACAAAAGAAAGAAGACTATGGTTTAGAAAAACCAAAAGATGATTTTTCCATCACAGCAAAAATAGTTAATGTAAATAAACGAGGAAATTACAAGATTTATATTACTCTAGATAATAATCAAACCTGGCGAAGCGTAAAGGATATATATGATCGAACTCCAGTAAGTAAGGGGCAAACAGTTTCTATTTCTGAAGGCTTTATGAGTGGGTATGTTATGAAAGTTGAAGGAAAAAAAATTAGTTTAAGAGTAAGGAGGGTTAAGTAAAATGGAAACAAAAATTCCACCACCATTAGTTACTTTGGCATTTGGCCTATCTATCTATTTTTCTAGAGGGATGTTTCCAGCGGTTGAGGCTCAGTATTCTTTTTATCTTGGAATCTTTTTACTCTTATTGGGTTTTTTTATTTTAACATCTGCTGTTCGATTATTTAGAAAAGACAAGACAACCGTAAACCCTTTAAGTCCAGAGCAAGCAACAAAGTTAGTCACGGATGGAATTTTTAAACACTCTCGAAATCCAATGTATCTCGGAATGGCATTTGTATTAGGCTCTATGGCCGTGTTTTTTAATGTTATCGGCGGAATTATTTTAATTGCTCTATTTTGTGTATATATAACAAAGCTTCAAATTATTCCTGAAGAAAGAGCAATGAGGGAGCTATTCTCTCAGGAATTTGATAGGTATGTAAAAGAAACTCGAAGATGGATTTAGATAAATGAAATGGGCTTTATTTGGCCTAACAATTTTTATAAATTATATAACGGCTAGTACCGAGCTTAATTTAATTCTAAATGAAGAATTTAATATGAAAAATCACGCATATAAAGTACTTACGCTGAAGGAATGGGAGCAGGCACAAGCCTCTAAAAAAATTATTACCAAACTGGATGAAAAGGATGGATTTGTTCACCTTTCAACAGCCCCCCAACTAAGCGCAACTATAGAACTGTACTTTTCTAAAGAGGATAAAGTTGTTCTTTTGCAGTTAGAACATTCTCAAATACAAAATAGCTTGCAATACGAAGTGCCAGCTCCGCCAGCCAATCGAAAGGGCACATTTCCCCATTATTATGGAGAGCTAGATATTAAAGCTGTAGCCAAGGTGTGGAATTTAGATCGAGGAGCCTTTCAGATACCAATTGAGGTATTGCTACAAGCAGAACAAGGCTCGATTGAGAATAAATGAAAACGCTTAAAGAAGAGGTCAAGTTTAATTGCTCTGCTGAAGGGCTTTGGACCATCCTCTCTGATGTTGGAAGATGCGACTGGGTTCCCACAATTGAGGAGATTACATTAGAGGGTGACCGCAGACATTTTGAGATGACTGGCATGGGGCAGATCACTGAAAAAATATTAAAACAAGACAATGCAAGCATGACCCTTCAGTATTCTGCCATACAGACCCCTGCACCCATTGAGCATCATTTAGCTACCATGCAAATATCACCCCTAAATGATCAAGAATGCATGCTTTGTTGGACCACTGAAATATCCCCTGATATTTTTGCAGATGGCATTCACCAAGGAATGCTTATATCGATTGAAGGTATTAAAACCATTATTTGAAAATGATCTGTAATATCTGCAGGTCTGATGCTGCCTCAAGCTTTAAAACTCTAGATAATAAGACTTATTGGAGTTGCAATGTTTGCGGATGCAAGTATTTAGATGAATCTTATTTCATCGATCCGGCGGAAGAAGAGCAACGATACTTAGAGCACAATAATGATATTAAAGATAAAGAATATCGAGCATTCCTATCAAGACTTTCTGATCCACTCAAAGAAAAAATCTCTCATGGCTCTAATGGATTAGACTTTGGCTGTGGTACAGGGCCAGCGCTAGCAGACATGCTAACCCAAGATGGTTTCAAGGTTGCGCTCTATGACCCATTTTTCTTTCCTGATGAGGGCGCCTTATCTAAGCAATATGACTTTATAACCTGCACAGAAACCGCAGAGCATTTTTATGATCCATTTAAAGAGTTCAATACTATCAACGATCTCTTGAAGCCTGGAGGTTGGCTGGGTGTCATGACCTCTTTCTTAACCTCCGATGGGATGTTTGAAAATTGGCACTATCGAAGAGATCCAACCCATGTGACTTTTTATTGTGAAAAAACCTTTCAGGTGATAGCCTCTCAAAGGAACTGGAAATGCGAAATCAAATCAAAGGATGTCGTGCTCCTACAAAAAAATCATGATTAAAGCCCCTACCTCATTTTTACAACGCTTAAAATTTATTGGGCCCAGCATTATTGTGACTGGCAGCGTTGTCGGAAGCGGCTCAATAGCGTTATCACCATTGTTGGGTGCAGCTACCGGCTTTGCTCTTTTGTGGTGGCTTTTATTAAGTTTATGGAGCAAACCACTTATTCAAGCTGAAATTAGTCGCTATGTTATAGCCACCAATCAAACTTTCTTGGAATCTTTCTCGGATATGCCAGGACCAAAAACAAATTTTAGAGGAAAGGGGGCCTCATGGTTGGTGTGGTTTATGTTTATTGGCGTCATCCCATCTGTTGCTGGTATGGGCGGGCTTGCAGGGGCTGTGGCCGAAGCAGGACACCTAATGATACCCATGTTAAGTGTAGAAATGTGGGTGGCAGCAGCATGCTTTGTTACTTGGTTTATTTTATACCTTGGCAGCTACCAAACATTGGAAAGAATTTTATTGGGGATGGTTTTCTTCTTTTCAATTGTGACTTTAATTATTGCGATCTCTATGCAGTCAACACCATATGCAATTTCAGGTGCACAAATCTTAAGTGGGCTGTCGTTCTCTTTTCCTTTTGAGCATGCTGCTTTAGCCCTAGCAGTTTTTGGTTTTACTGGAATAAGTTACGGGGAAATTATGGCATATACATATTGGTGCTTGGAAAAGGGCTATGCCAAACATAGTGGCGATGAACAAGAAACCAAAGCTTGGATTAAAGTAATGCAAACAGATGTTTGGGCAACAGTCTTTTTTGTAACTATTGGAACTCTGCCATTTTTTCTTTTGGGCGCAGCCGTTTTAAATACACTTGGCCTTTATCCACCCCCGGATGGAGACATCATTCAAACCCTTTTAAATATGTTCACTACAATTTTAGGAACGTGGGCTAAATGGTTTTTCATTCCCTTGGCGTTTTTTGTTCTTTTCTCAACTTTGCTTTCTGGAACAGCCGCATTTACTAGAACGATTTCAGATTATTTTATCTCTATTGGTTTGGTTAGCGAAAGAGATAATACACGCACTAATTTAATTAAAATTATTGCATTCGCTATCCCGCTATTTTCATCTATTGCTTATTTTTTACTTCCTAACCCAATTACACTTCTATTAATAGCTGGAATTTGGGCCGCATTAGGCCTTCCAATAATAAACATCGGCGCTTTATACCTAACAAGTAAATTGAGCAAAGAATTACAGCCCAGGCTAATGACTAAAATGATTCTTTGGATCACGCTGATCCTTCAAGTTTCGATGGCGATTTTAATTTTATACAGTCAAATAATTGGGTTTAGTTAACATTAAATTTTCAAAAGCTCTTTTTATGACATAAAATGCTCGCCTAATTCAAAGAGTGCTAAATGAATCAGTCAAATAAAAAGAGATCCTATATCCATCCTGAAGGCTGGAAGTTTGCGGCAATTTTTCTTGCCGGCTCTATAGTTTTGCTTTTCCTATCGATGGCAATAGCCCTGGTATTAATTGGTTTTTTTCTTACATTTTTTGTTATTTGGTTTTTCAGAGATCCTGAAAGAAACACCCCACAAGATCAAAATTTAATTGTCAGCTCAGCAGATGGTAAAGTTTGTTTGATAGATGAGGCCTATCCTCCAGAAGAGCTGCCAATAGATTCAAAAAAAATGAAACGAATTTGTGTTTTTATGAATATATTTAATGTTCATGTAAATAGAAGCCCCGTTCAAGGAAAGGCTGAACATATCGTATATAAAAAAGGCCAATTCTTAAATGCAAGCTTAGACAAGGCTAGTGATAAAAACGAGAGAAGTAGCTTAGTTCTAAATACCGAAAATGGAGCCAAGATTGTGGTTGTTCAAATTGCGGGCTTAATAGCCAGAAGAATTCTAAGTTTTATTTCACCAAACCACATGCTTACACAGGGAGAAAGGTTTGGACTAATAAGATTTGGTTCAAGAGTTGATATTTATATGCCGCTTGATGCAGTTACGAAATGCAAGGTTGGGGACAAGGTCCTTGCTGGAGAGTCAATTTTAGCAACCCTTAAATAATAAAGATGAAAAAACTAGATTTTAGAGTTTTGTTACCAAATGTTATTACCTTGACAGGTCTAAGTTTTGGTTTGAGTTCAATTAGGTTTGCGCTTGAATCAGATTTCAACTTAGCCATCGTATGTATTTTGCTTGCCGGAGTGTGTGATGCATTGGACGGCATGTTAGCTCGACATCTTAAGAGCGAATCAGATCTCGGTGCTCAACTAGATTCTTTATCTGATTTTTTAAGTTTTGGTATCGCGCCTGGGCTGCTTATATATATGTCTATATTTAACCAAGATAGCCGGATAGGAGCTTTTGCAGCTTTGGCTTTTATAATATTTTCTTGTCTAAGGCTTGCTTTATATAACGTTAAGCTTGAAGAGTCCAAGGCTACAGACGGGGAGCCCGAACACTTTTTTACCGGCATACCAACCCCAATGGGAGCTATTTTAATTATGTTGCCATTGACACATTCATATATGGGTTATGACTGGGCTTATGAGAATTTAAGTTTTGTTGCTGGCTACATAATTTTAATCAGCGGCTTGTTGGTGAGCAGGATTCCAACTTTTTCAATAAAAAGAAAGCGGCTATTTATTCAATCAAAATTAGGGTTTATGGTTTTATTTTCAGTAATTGCAATGAGCATGATCAATTTCTTATGGATCACCATTAACATACTGGCTTTAATTTACTTGCTGACGATTCCCTTTTCCGTTCTCGCCTGGCAAAGCGGCTCTAAGTAGAGGCCCCGTTTCCCGCACGGAGCCCTATATAATTTAATTAATTTTCAGGAGAAGACTGAGGTTGGTATGAGTAATAGTCAACCAAAGGTATCATCAGATGAGCATAGGGAGAGCCTTGAAACATTACATAAGGCGCCCCCGAAGTATAGTCAGTTGATTGCGCGTCTAAAGAGGAGGGATCTTTTGGCATAAGCATCATATGTGGACCTGATTCAATGTAATGCTTGTGGCCAGCATTTTTTTGTCCATCCGTTCCAAGGGTAAAATTATCTACACCTAAATCTCCATGTAGCATCCATACCCATCCATCTCCTTCCATGTCAGGAATAGTTCCAGCCTTGTATGCATTTGCCCATGCCACAGAATTTTTGTCTGAGCATGCAGGCGCCGCATCATGTGGTTTTTTAAAACCGCCTTTTGGCATAGGCATAAAAGCTTCACATCTCCATCCATTTGTACCTTCCCTAAGCACCGATCCATCTGCTCCTATTACGGTTGCAAAATCACCAATAAAATCTGGAGCGGCTGATGTATAAGCCCAGATTTGCCATTTATCTGAGGCATGAGAGCCATATGGCGGATATCCTGCTGATAAATTAAAAGTTACCATGAGGGCTAATATAGAAAATAGTTTTATATTAATTGTCATTTTTGTTTCTCCTATTAAAAGTTTATTATTGTTTATAAGAGGTAATTCTTATAAAAACATTTTTTAAAATTATTGCATACTTTTGTATTGCTACAACACCCATACAAGTTCTAGTTGTTTTATGGGGTATACAGGTAGTGCTCTCATCTGATTATGGAATTCTGTCATTGTCCAACATTGAATTTATAAAAAACTACTTTACATTAATCCTCCCACTAGTTGAGTGGTTTTATTCCTGGTTTTGGAATGTTTGGCTAGATTTCATTTTTTCATTGCCGCTAATCTTATCTCAAACATTCAAAGCCATTGTTAGCACTTGGCTTGGTTTTTGGATACTTGGGAAGTTAAAGTAGCTTATGAAAAAAACTCTACTGATCTTTGCATGTTTTCTTTTAGCTTTTATTGCATGGGCTTTTCCTTATATAGACGAACTCCGCGATCAAGGTCTTACTGCTGATATAGCCTATGACTATTTTTTTGGTGGACCAGACCATTCATTTAATCCTAACGACGCTGTTCTTCAACTTGATTATTCTAAAGAAAGCTCCTGGGCATCTCTTCCATCTATTGAAGATGAGGCAGATTTAATCCCCGCAGGAGAAGAAGGCATAGATCAGCTAAATTCAGATGTAGACGTATTTTTTGTCCACCCAACTGGATATTTAAAAGGACATTATTGGACCGATCCCTTGGAAGAAAAGTCGGCTACAAAAGAAAACACCCAGTGGATGATGGCCAATCAAGCGAGCGCCTTCAATAGTTGCTGCAGCATTTATGCGCCTCACTATCGCCAAGCATCAATTTATAGTTATTTTGGTGACGATGAACTTCGTGAGGAGGTGCACTCATTTGTATACCAGGACGTGAAAAAATCTTTTGAGCATTTTATTGAAAACTTTAGCAATGGCAGACCGTTTATTCTTGCAAGTCATAGTCAGGGCACGCATCACTCCATTAGGTTGTTGGTCGAAGAAATTGATGGATCAGATTTATACCCAAGGATGGTAGGGGCTTACATTATTGGTGGTGAAATTTCTAAAGACTGGATGAAAGGAATGAGTGATATCTCTGTTTGTGATAGCTCAACACAATTAGGATGTCTTGTTCATTGGGACACAATTAATGTGACTCATCTGAATAAGGATATGCCTCGTTATAAAAATAACATTTGTGTTAATCCAATTACTTGGAAGAATGAAGGATCTTTATCCAATCTTTCTGATGCAAAGGGTGCTGTTTATGTTTCAGGTGAATTTGCATTAGATTTAACTGGTGATGATGGTCCTAAAGGAGAAACATTTGGTCCTCTAGAGTCTCCGCTTAAGCAGTATGTTCAAGCTCAGTGTAAGAATGGAATCCTTTTTGCATCTGATCAAACTGGCACTAGATTTCAGACATTTGGTGGCTCTGCAGGAAACTATCATGGCCTAGATTACGCCCTTTTTTATATGGATATTAGGGAGAATGCCAAATTGAAAGTTCAGACCTACCTAGACAATATTTCTCAATAAGACAAAATTTATCTATGTCAGCATACTTATCTTTACTGGGCGCAATTATCTTTGAAGTTGCGGGAACTTTAATGCTTCCTCTCACAAGGGAGTTCTCTGAAAAGCTACCCACTATAATTATGAGCATTTGTTATTTTGCCTCATTTTATTTCTTAACTCTTGCTTTGAGGGCAATACCCCTTGCAATTGTTTATGCTTGCTGGAGCGGCCTAGGAGTTTTGTCAATCGCAGTTTTGTCTTATTTTATTTATGGCCAGGGACTAAGCTGGCAAGCAATCCTGGGACTATTCTTAATAGTAAACGGGGTAATTCTTGTTAACATATATTCCACCCATTAATTAATTAAGCCCCAAGGAACAAATGACTGACCCAATTGCAACCCTAACTCAAGATAATGATATTTCGATAATCAAGCTCGACGATGGAAAAGCAAATGCTTTTTCATATGACATGCTAACCCAAGTTAACGAATTGCTTGCAAAGGTCCCAAGAGATTCAGGGGCACTTGTTATTACTGGGAGAGATGGCCTGTTTTCGGGTGGATTTGATTTAAAAACATTGGCAGCTGGCGACATGGAAAAGATTACAAAGATGGTCCATCTAGGCTATCGCCTGCTTTTAGAGCTTTATTCTTTTGACAGACCCATCATTGCCGCAGTTTCTGGTCACTCAATCGCATTAGGCTTATTTGTAACATGCTCGGCTGATTATAGGATTGCCATTGATGGTAAATATATTTGTCAGGCAAATGAAGTTCGAAATAATATGGATATCCCGACACAAATTATGGAGATCCTAAAAGCAAGGGTTAATAAGAATTATTTTTACCCGGCTGTTTTTCATTCAGACGCTTATTCAGTTCAAGACTCAATTGAGGTTGGTTTTATTGATGAGGTAGTTCCTCAAACTGAATTTATGGATCGTGTGATGGAAAAAGCAAAAGAGCTGGCGACTCTGCCCCATCCGTTTTATGCAAATACTAAAAAATCTGCTCAAGATGATGTGAGGCAAAAGATCTCAGATGCCATAGAAAAATATGAACATTTAGCAGGCCTCAAAAATTAGAACAAGATACCAAAACCATATAGACTACTCTCAATGAGCAAATACAAAATTTATATCCCCGAGCATTTGCGCGCATATAGACCCAGACCATTGAGATGGCTGGGTAAATTTTTAATGAAGGTTACAGGATGGAAAACTACCGGTCATCTTCCCAAAGACGAGCGCGTGGTACTGATAGCTGGACCACATACCTCAAATTGGGATTTTGTGCTTGCCATGTCACTTATCTTGAGTCTCGATGTTCATATTCATTGGGTAGGCAAGCATTCTATTTTTAAAAAAGGCTTTCGCAGACTGCTAAGAAAGATGGGGGGCATCCCAGTAAATCGAGCCAACCCAGAAGCTCTAAAAAATGAAATTAAAAATGTTACTGATAGATACAAAGGCTTTATTATTGCTATAGCTCCAGAAGGAACTAGACAAAAGGTTGAAAGGTTAAAATCAGGATTTCTCCGGATTGCTAATGAAACTAATAGCAAAATCATGATGGCTGGCATTGATTTTTCAAATAAAACTGTTGAGCTAGGAGATTTTTTTAGCCCCTCTGATAATGTTGAACAAGACCTTGAGATTATTAAGGAATATTTTTCTAATTTTGGAGCTAAACGCCCTGAGCTTTCATAGCTAGCTACATTTAACAATTTTTTATTGAGGTAAAAATGTTAAAAAAATTCTTCCTTTCGCTTTTTGTTATTCTGCTTGCCTTGCTTTTAATAGCCTTAATAAGAACTTTTATGCACACAGCCGCTGAGTCAGAATTCATTGAAGGCGAAGTTGTTTCAATTGACGAATCTAAAGCCAGTGAAAACCTGGCTGCATCTATCAGATTTAAGACGATCTCCTATCAAGACAATGAACAATTTCCTAAACAGGAGTTTGATAATTTTATTAATTGGGCATCTATAACATATCCTGAGTTTCATCAAGCAATGAAGCTTGAACGGCTAGAGCACTCTTTACTTTTCAAGTGGGAGGGAAGTGACTCTACTCTAGCACCAATTTTATTTGAGGGTCACTATGATGTGGTTCCAGTTATTCCTGGCACGGAAGATCTCTGGGAAGAAATGCCATTTGCTGGGACAATTTCAAATAATAGGATTTGGGGCCGGGGCTCTTTGGATGATAAAAGTGGAGTTATTGGACTAATGGAAGCCGCTACTCATTTAATTAATAATAATTTCCAGCCCAAAAGAACTGTTTATTTTGGCTTTGGTCATGATGAGGAGATTGGGGGCGGGGGCGCAGCTCTGATTACAGAAAAATTGAAAAATGATGGTGTTCAACTTCATTGGTCACTCGGAGAGGGCTCATTTGTAAACAGAGGGTTTTTTCCAGGTGTAAATAAATTGGTTGCCCCAATAAATGTTGCTGAAAAAGGAATTATGAATCTAATGATTGTGGCAAAAGCAAAAGGGGGGCATTCTTCAACGCCTTCGAAAAGAACTGCGGTTACTATTCTTGCAGAAGCCCTGGTGAAGCTTGAAAAAGAACCTTTGCCTGGAAGTTTGGAGGGGTTAAGCGCAGCTATGTTTGATGAAGTTAGCAAACATATGCCATTTGGTTACCGCTTTCTCTTTGCTAATAGATGGTTATTTGGGGGCATGATAGATTCTCAAATGTCATCAACACCAGTTATTAATGCCATGATTAGAACAACTACTGCACCTACGATGTTGAGCGGAAGCATAAAAAGCAATGTTCTCCCAATAGAGGCTTCGGCGCTTATTAATTTCAGACTACACCCTAGAGACTCTATCAAAAGTGTCACTGAGCACGTAAGAAGAATTGTTGGCTCGGATGAAGTGGAAGTTCGTTCCCTAGGGGGAATGGAGGCTTCGGGGATTTCATCTTGGAACTCTCCCGGTTTTAATATAGTTGCATCCTCTTTAGACAAAATTTACGGCGATGTTGTCTCTGTTCCGGGGCTCATGATCGCAGCATCAGACACCAGACATTACTCTAAAATTGCTGATAACTCTTTTCGGTTTAATCCGTTTTCTATTGTTCCAGAAGATATGACAGGTTTTCATGGGACTAATGAAAGTATAGATGTTGATAGCTTTGTTGCAGGCGTTAAAACATATGTTGAAATTATTGCCGAGGGCTCTAGCAACTAGAGTTTGTTATGGGTACAACCAGCCTAGCTTTTAAAGTTTATTTAATTCTTGGTTTTGAGCTGGCTGTTCTTTATGGCTGCTCATTTTTTATTATTCAACAATGCAAGAAAGCTTTTTATGCAAATAAGACATTCTTAGGTATTGCTTTTGCAGAGGCTGTAAATCCGAACAGACAGATTGATATTTGTATCGTACAAAGCAAAGCCACCACGCTTTTTTTCTTTTGGTTTATTTTATTTGCCATCATTTCAATGTGGACGGCTGCAGCTTTCATAATATTTTCAAGCTCATTTATCCAATTTATCTTTATGACTATTAGCGCCATAGGTTATGGCTCAGTTATAGGCTTCATCATTATGGATATGGATGAAAATGATGGTATGACAGGGCTTAAAGGCGCGACTTTAACGACTGCTGCAATGTTTATCTTAGTCTCTGTCAGTGGAATTAACTTTGCAAATCTAGCTTTTGTAATAACAGTCTCACTTTTAATTTTATTATTAATTATTTGGGAGCTTTTCGCACTTGTCAGAGGCATATCGAGAGGAGCACAAAAAATAAAAGCAGTGACAGGAATTGTCATTTTCTCAATGTCATTACTCGCTTCTATTAGCATGGTTAATGTGAGTTCTGATCAAGGTTTAAATGATTGGAACACAGCCATTGATCTTGCCTTCAGCATGTACATAGATATCATTAATATTATTTTGTATTTCCTAGAAGCCATGGGCAGCGCCAGCTAATATTTACATCACATGAATTCTAGATATAAATTACAAAGACTTCCTAATGGTCATAATAATGAGGCTCAGCTCCAATCAATTTATGATTTAAATCAGGCTAATACCCCAGAGGTAGGCTCGCTCGAATCCATGCACCACTTAAAA
>Ga0208639_1001389_pt1 | contig 15839 bp, 11 predicted proteins | sample ETNtaG_33_FD_185772 | JGI IMG/M metagenome (GOLD analysis project Ga0208639, IMG submission 185772) | Marine microbial and viral communities from oxygen minimum zone, Eastern Pacific Ocean - ETNP201310SV76 (SPAdes) (version 2) | ecosystem: Environmental > Aquatic > Marine > Oceanic ...
ATTATCATAAGTTTTTATTTGAGTTCCAATATTTCTTACTACTATAGCCACATCTAAACTCAAATCTTCATCTTTATAATAAAAACCTATATCACTTGCAACACCTATAGAATTGTATTGTTCAAATTTTGATGTTATTAATTTAAGATTTACACCATAATATATTGGCAATTCCTTAAATTTATTCCCATACCCTACTGATAATGCAGCTTCATTTCCAGTAAAACTATTTGTAGGTTCGCCTAGTTCATTATATCCTTCAAAAGTTCCATAATTAATATATGATATTCCAAAGTGAAGAGTATTTCCTCTATTATCTAATGTATACGCATATGCAGCGCTACCATATTTGATATCACCAAAATAATTAAAGAAATTTAAGGCTATATTATTGTCCATCTTATCGCTTATTACTGATGGATTATATAAGGGCTGAGTAACATCATAATCAAAGTTTGTTATCACTTTACCACCTAATGCTAGCTGTCTTGGTGAAGAGGAAATATTTAGAAATTGATAGGTGGATTCACCGGCAAATTGTGAAACAATATTATTAGTTATAAAAAAAACTAAAATTAACAGAGCTTTCTTCATAAGAGAATTAGGTTGTTATTATATGAATAAACTCTAATTGTAATTGATTATTGTAATGTCTTGTGATTTTTAACTTTTTGGCTTGTTATAGCAATATCTATTACTTCACTCATTTCAGTTACATAGTGAAATTTTAATCCCTTCAAATATTCTTTTTTAATTTCATTAATATCCCTTTCATTTTGTTTTGATAGAATAATCTCTTTTATTTTTGCTCTTTTTGCAGCTAAAATTTTTTCCTTAATTCCTCCAACAGGCAACACCTTTCCTCTAAGGGTGATTTCTCCCGTCATGGCTATTTTTGATTTAATCTTATTTTGAGTGTACAATGACACAAGTGAAGTTAGCATTGCTATTCCAGCACTAGGCCCATCTTTAGGGGTCGCTCCTTCAGGGACATGAATGTGGACATTATATTTTTCAAACATATCAGATGATAAATTAAACTTATAAGCATTTGATTTTATATACTCAAGTGCAATTTTAGCAGATTCACTCATTACCTTTCCCAGATTCCCTGTAATAGATAATTTTCCTTTACCTTTTGAAAGTATTGATTCAATAAACAAAATATCTCCTCCAACACTAGTCCATGCTAAACCTGTTACAACACCAGCAATATCATTGTTTTCATATTTGTCTCTTTCTAATTTTGGACTTCCAAGAATCTTACTCATTTCTTCAAAAGACAGCTTTTGTTCATATTTAGTGTCTGTTGCAATATTTTTAGCACAGTTTCTTACTAATTTAGCTATTTGTTTTTCCAAACCTCTGACTCCAGATTCCCTGGTATACCCTTCAGTTATTTTTTCCAGAACAGAATTCGAGATCTTAAGATCTTTACTTTTTAGTCCATGTTCTTTTAATTGTTTAGGTAGCAAGAATTTCTTTCCTATCTGAATTTTCTCTTCAGTTGTGTATCCACTAACATTTATTACCTCCATCCTATCTAGTAATGCTGGTTGAATTGATGATAAATTATTTGATGTTGCAATAAACATTACTTTTGATAAATCATATCCTAATTCTAGGTAATTATCATAAAACTCCTTGTTTTGCTCTGGATCTAAAACCTCAAGCATCGCTGAGGATGGGTCACCAATATTTGAGCTTGCTATCTTATCAATTTCATCCAGAACAAAAACAGGATTAGATGTATTAGCCTTTTTAATATTCTGAATTATTCTTCCAGGCATAGCTCCAATGTATGTTTTTCTATGTCCTCTAATTTCAGCTTCATCTCTTAATCCACCCAAAGAAATTCTAACATATTTTCTTCCAATTGCTTCAGCAATTGATTTTCCTAATGATGTTTTTCCAACTCCTGGAGGACCATAAAGACATAAAATAGGTGATTTCATGTCATTTCTTATTTTTAACACTGCTAAATATTCAATAATTCTTTTTTTAACATCATCTAGCCCAAAATGATCTCTGTCAAGGATTTTTCTTGCCTTAATTAAATCAAACTTATCTTTACTATAACTATTCCAGGGCAGATCTAAAAGTAAGTCAAGATAATTTCTTTGGACTGAATATTCTGCAACTTGAGGATTCATTCTTTGTAATTTGCCGATTTCTTTATTAAAATGCAGTTTAGTCTCATTATTCCATTTTTTCTTTGAAGCCCTTTTTTTCATGTCTTCAATTTCAGTATCATGACTAACACCTCCCAATTCCTCTTGAATTGTTTTCATTTGTTGATGAAGAAAATATTCACGTTGTTGCTGATTTAAATCAGTTTGAACCTTTGATTGAATATCATTTCTTATTTCAAGTTTTTTAATTTCAATATTCATGTATTTTAAAGTATCTAATGCTCTTTGTTTCAAATCATTCATCTCTAAAAGCTTCTGTTTATCAGAAACTGGTAGATTCATATTTGATGACACAAAACTGATTAGAAAAGAATTGCTTTCAATATTCTTTATTGCAAAAGATGCTTCTGAAGGAATATTTGGATTTCTTTTAATAATCTCTAATGAGAGATCTTTTATTGAATCAACTATAGCTTTAAATTCAGAATTCTGGTCTCCAGGATTAACTTCTGAAATATCTTTAATATTTGCAGTTATATAAGGTTCTTCAGAAATAATTCTATCTATTTCAAATCTCTTTTTCCCTTGAATAATTACAGTAGTATTTCCATCAGGCATCTGTAGCACCTTTAGTATTTTTGCTACAGTACCTACTTTATATATTTGATTTGGCTTAGGGTCTTCAACTTTTTCATTTTTTTGAGCAACAACACCTAACAGTTTATTAAAGTTATTAGCATCTTTAATTAGTTGAATAGACTTGTCTCTACTGGCTGTAATTGGTATTACAACTCCTGGAAATAGAACAGTATTTCTTAACGATAGAATTGGCAGTGTCTTAGGCAAATTCTCTTTAATTATTTCCTTTTCATCTTCAGTTGTCATCAGGGGAATTAACTCTGAGTTTTCATCAATATCCTGAACTGACAAATTGTCAATATTAAATATATTTTCTTGCGACATTTCTATTTTATTTTCTTTATTAGTTATTTAATTTATATCTGTTATACTATTAATACGATATATATTTCAGTATATATTATTCAATATCTATGCCAATAGAAGAAATTAAGCTATTTTTTTATTTAATCTGATAAGTATAAATGCTCCTACAATAAAAAAAACAAAAAACACTAGAATTGAATTTCTCATACTACCAGTGATTTGATCAATAGTTGCAAAAAGGGTCATTCCTACTACAATACTTAGTTTTTGAGAAACGTCGTAAAAACTAAAATATGAAGTATTGTTATTTGAATCAGGGATGAATTTAGAAAATGTAGATCTTGATAGTGCTTGGATTCCTCCCATAACTAACCCCACAAGACCTGCAGCAATGTAAAACTCTGTTGAAGTTTCTACAAAATATCCGAAAATACAAATAAATGCCCAAATTATATTAAGATAAATAAGTGTTTTTAAATTACCTATTTTATTAGAAATTTTTGCACTTACTAATGCCCCTAGCATAGCTACTAACTGAATCAGTAAAATACTTAGAATAAGCCCAAATGTTTTTTCCCCCTCACCCCAGCTAATTTCAGCTTCACCAAAATATGTAGCTACTAAAATTACTGTTTGCAAAGCAATACTGTATACAAAAAAGGCTATTAAAAAAATCTTTAGAATTTGATTATTCTTTAGCTCATCCCAAACTACTTTTAATTCATGAAATCCAGAGAATATTAAATTTTTATTTTTTATAGTGGAATTATTGGCTGACCTTAATTTTTTGAAATACTTTCTCCCAGGCAAGTAATAGAAAGTATATTGACTAAATAAGAACCACCAAATACCAACCATTATAAATGACATCTTCATAGCTTTTATCTCAGCTACTACCCCATTTGAATCAACAATACCAAAAATTTCCGGATAATTAATCATTATAAGATTAACTAATAGCAAAATTACACTACCAAAATATCCTAAAGCATAGCCTTTTGCACTTATCCTATCTTGTTGTTCGTGATAAGCTATATCAGGTAAATAAGAATTGTAAAACACAAGACTTGCCCAAAAGCCGATTAATGCAATAAAATAATATATTAAACTTGAATTTAGATTATCAATATCGAACCAATATAAAAGGATACATGCAAATGATCCAGAATAGCAAAAAAGTTTCATGAAGAATTTCTTACCTCCAGTATAATCTGCTATTCCTGATAATAACGGAGATAAAAAAACTAGTATAACAAAGGCAAAAGCAGTGATATAGCTAATTAATGCAGTGTTCTTAAATGAGTATCCCAAGAAATCTATATAATCGTCAGTTATAATTCCATAAAATATTGGAAAAATAGCAGTGGAAATTACTAATGGGTATACCGAATTTGCCCAATCATATATAGCCCATGCGTTTAATAACTTTTTACTTCCTTTTTTGTATTTTTTCATATAATTAAGATACTTTTGCAGAAGGCTTAGTATAGTTTAATTAATAGGTTAAAAAGATAAGAATATATTTTATATTATAGCCAATTAAATTATTATTTATATGAAAACTCCCTGGGTGTTAGCAATCTTAATGTTATGTTATTCTAATAGTGTTTTTTCACAAGAAAATATTGCAAATACTACCCAAAAAATAAAACAAAATGATATGAGCAATAAAACACCTGAAGAATGGAAAAAAATACTAAATGATGAAGAATTTAAGGTATTAATTGAAAAGGGAACGGAATACCCTCATACAGGAAAATATAATATGCATTTTGAAAATGGAGTATATAATTGTAATGGTTGTAAAATCCCTTTGTTTACAAGTGATCAAAAATTTAAATCTGATTGTGGTTGGCCAAGTTTTGATGAATGTATAAAGGGAGCTATAAAATATGTAGACGACTATTCTTTAAGCAGGTACAGAGTAGAAATTATATGTGCAAACTGTAATGGGCATTTAGGACATATATTTGATGATGGTCCAACTGAAACAGGAAAAAGATACTGTGTTAATTCAGTAAGTATTGATTTTAATAAGAAATCTTAATTAAAAACTAAAAGAAAATGACTAAATATGATATAATAATTATTGGAAGTGGCCCTGGTGGATATGTAACTGCTATTAGAGCATCACAGCTAGGTTTTAAAACTGCTTTAGTTGAAAAAGAAAGTCTTGGTGGAATTTGCCTAAATTGGGGATGTATACCTACAAAGGCATTATTAAAATCTGCTCAAGTATTTGAATATTTAAATCATGCAGATGATTATGGTCTTTCTATAAAGGGATTCTCTAGTAATTTTAATGCTATAATTTTAAGAAGTAGAAATGTCGCTGAAGGCATGAGTAAAGGTGTTAAATTTCTGATGAAAAAGAACAAAATTGATGTTATTAGTGGATACGGCAAGGTTAAACCTGGTAGAGTTGTGGATGTTGATGGGATAGAATACCATGCGGATAACATTATTATAGCTACTGGTGCACGATCAAAGATATTACCTTCAATTCCTCAAGATGGAAAAAAAATTATTGGCTATAGAGAAGCAATGAGTTTATCAAAACAACCAAAAAAGATGATTGTAGTTGGGTCAGGTGCAATTGGTGTAGAATTTGCATATTTCTATAACAGCTTAGGAACAGATGTTACTATAGTAGAGTATTTACCAAATCTTGTTCCTTCAGAAGATCATGAAATTTCCAAAGAATTAGAGAAATTATTTAAGAAAAAAGGTATTAAAGTGTTAACGTCTGCAGAGGTTACATCAATCAATACTAAAGGTAAAGGCGTAAAAGCGACTATTAAAACTGAAAAAGGTGATGAAGTCATCTCTTCAGATATTTTATTGTCAGCAACTGGGATAAAATCCAATATTGAAAATATTGGATTAGAAAATGTTGGTATTGCTGTAGACAAAGATAAAATCTTAGTAAATCCTTATTACCAAACTAACATTCCTGGTTATTATGCTATTGGGGATATAGTTCCTGGCCCTGCTCTAGCTCATGTTGCTTCAGCAGAAGGTATTTTATGTGTTGAAAAAATTGCAGGACACGATGTTACACCAATTGACTATGGAAACATTCCTGGCTGTACATATTGTTCTCCAGAAATATCAAGTGTTGGATTAACTGAAAAACAAGCTATTGATCAAGGATTTGATGTAAAAATTGGTAAATTTCCTTTTTCTGCATCTGGAAAAGCTAGTGCTTCAGGAAATAAAGAAGGTTTTGTTAAAGTGATTTTTGATTCAAAATATGGCGAATGGTTAGGATGTCATATGATCGGTGCAGGAGTTACAGATATGATAGCTGAAGCTGTATTAGGAAGAAAACTTGAAACTACAGGTTATGATGTATTAAAAACAATTCACCCACATCCAACTATGAGTGAAGCAATAATGGAGGCTGTTGCTGATGCTTATGATGAAGTTATACATCTATAATAAAATTTACACACCCATATACTAAAAAAATGAAATGGGAAACTGCGATAAATAACTTCAAAAGTTATTTGAAAATAGAAAGAGGTTTATCAGATAATTCTATTGTTAGTTATGAAAAAGATATATTAAAACTATCTAACTTTATTTTAAATAAAAATAAATCTGTCAGTCCTTTGAAAGTGTCTTCAGACTTAATTAAGGAGTTTATTTATACTATCTCTAAATCTGTTAGCTCTTCTTCTCAGTCTAGGATTATATCTGGTTTAAGAAGTTTTTTTGAATATCTAATTTTTGAAAAATATATATTAAATAATCCTTTATCATTAATTGAATCACCAAAGATTTCCAGAAAGCTTCCAGACATTTTAACAATTCAGGAAATAAATGCACTAGTCTCAAATATTGATATTAATTCAGGTGAAGGTGAAAGAAATACAGCAATAATTGAAACACTTTACGGATGCGGATTAAGAGTAAGTGAATTAATTTCATTAAATATTTCAGATCTATTTTTTAATGAAGGATTCATTAAGGTAACAGGAAAAGGGAACAAGCAAAGATTAGTTCCAATTAATACTTTGACTAAACGAGTTATTAAAAGTTATATCGATAATTCTAGAAAGAGTTTAAAAATTGTAGAACAGTTTAAAGATATACTTTTTTTAAATAGAAGAGGGAAAGCTATAACAAGAGCAATGATTTTTACTATTGTAAAAAATTTAGCTAAACTTGCTAATATTAAAAAAAATATCTCACCTCACACTTTTAGACATTCTTTTGCTACCCATTTACTTGAAAATGGCGCTGATCTTAAAACAATACAACAATTATTAGGGCATCAAAGTATTACAACCACAGAGATTTACACGCATATAGATAATAAAATGCTTATTAAAGCAATGAATGATTTTCATCCGCGTTCAAAAACTATTTAGCAATATTCACTGCTCTGGTTTCTCTAATTACAGTTACTTTTACCTGACCTGGATAGGTCATGTCTGTTTGTATTTTCTGAGAAATTTGAAATGATAAATTAGAAGCTTCTTCATCACTAACTTTTTCACTCTCCACAATAACTCTTAATTCTCTACCAGCTTGTATCGCATAAGCTTTCTGGACACCTTTAAATTCAAATGCGATTTCTTCAAGATTCTTTAATCTTTCAATATATGAATCCAATACTTGTCTTCTAGCGCCTGGTCTGGCTCCAGAAATTGCATCACAAACTTGAATTATTGGAGATAATAGAAATTTCATTTCGATTTCATCATGATGTGCTCCTATAGCATTACATACTTCATTACTTTCACCATATTTCTCCGCCCATTCCATTCCTAATATTGCATGAGGAGTTTCAACATCCTTTTCAGAACTAGGCACTTTTCCAATATCATGCAATAATCCAGCTCTTTTTGCTAGTTTTGGATCAATCCCTAATTCAGAAGACATAATTGCACTTAACTTCGCTACCTCTTTAGAGTGTTGTAAAAGATTCTGTCCATATGATGACCTATATTTCATTCTACCAACTGTTTTTGTTAGCTCAGGATGTAATCCATGAATCCCTAGATCAATAACGGTTCTTTTTCCAATTTCAATAATCTCCTGTTCAATTTGTTTTTCTGTTTTTTTAACAACATCTTCAATTCTAGCTGGATGAATTCTGCCATCCTTAACCAGTTTATGTAATGACATCCTTGCTATTTCCCTTCTAATTGAATCAAAACATGATAATATAATAGCCTCAGGAGTATCATCTACTATTATCTCAACACCAGTTGCTGATTCTAAAGCTTTAATGTTTCTTCCTTCTCTGCCAATTATTCTTCCTTTTAAATCATCAGAATCAATATGAAAAACTGAAACAGTATTATCAATTGCCTCTTCAGCACCTATTCTTTGAATAGTATCAATAATTATCTTTTTTGCATCCTGCTGTACGGTCATTTCTGCTTCTTCCATCCTTTCTTTTACATAAACAAGTGCATCAGCTTCAGCATCATTTTTAATGGAATCAATTAATTGGTTCTTTGCATTTTCTTCAGATAGGCCACCGATAATTTCAAGCTGTTTAATTTGCTCCTTCCTTGCTTTATCTAGCTCAGAAGTTCGTTTTTCTAAAACCTTAAGTTTTTTTTCATAATCATCAGTATTAGATTGTAACTGTGTATTAAGATTTTTTTGTTGAGATAACTGTGAAGATATCTCCTTTTGTTTTTCTAAAATTTCGTTTTCTATGCTTTTAATTTTATTTTCTCTTGAAAAAATAATTTTTTCATGATCCGCTTTAAGTTCTAGAAACTTCTCCTTTGCTTGAATAATTTTATTTTTTTTAAGATTCTCTGCTTCCTGCTTAGCTATTTCTAGTATTCTTTGGGATTCTTCTTTAGAATCTTCAATTTGTTTAGAAAATTTTTGCTTTTCAATCAGTTTATTTCCTATAAATCCAACAACTAAACCTAACCCTCCTCCTATCAATAAAGTGTTTATTTCCATATTTAATTTTTTACATAAAAAAACCTACAAAAGTTTTTTTAGTGTAAACTCCGTTTTAACAGGTTTAGGGCTACAAAGCTGATCAAAAATCTGAATTATTCAGCACGATTTAACAACTTAAACTCACCCTTTTTAATTTATTAGTGTTGAGTTTATCAAAAAAACTAGTGTAGGTAGTTTTATAATAGTTTAAGGAACGTAACTTAGACTTCTTTTAATAATTTATTTAAATGCAATAGCTTATCTTCTAGTGCTTTATTTAAATTATGTTCATTAATAGACTTCTGAGCCTTTTTTGAGGCAATTTGAAGGGCACACATTGCTAGAGCGTCTTGTTTGTCTCTAACAGAATAGTTTTCTTCAAACTGCTTTATCATATTATTAATTTCTTGAGAAGCCTTTCTTAATCCTTCTTCTTGAGAAGGATGGATCGTCAATGGATATACTCTATTGGCGACAGAAAGCTTGATTTTTAACTTCTCAACCATTAAAAAATTTAATCTGATAATTGAGAAATGCAGTAATCAACTTCTCTTATCAGTGAATTAATTTCAATCCTTGTTTCCTTAATACTATTGTTATCACTACCTGTTATAGTATTTGCAATCATTAGAGCTTTGTGTTTTTCCTTCATAGAATCTAACACTTCTTCATATTCTAATTTTTTATTTAGAGCCTTGTTTAACCTGTCTTCTAACTCTTCATTTCTTTTAGCTAATGTGTTTAGCCTGTCTAACACTTTAGTTATTTTTTCCTCAATCTGACTAGATAAAGATTCTAAATTATTCAATCTAACTTACATTAATACTATACTAACAAAGTTAGCAATAGTTAATTATTATTATTAATTTTTTTAAAAAAATAATTTTATTCAATTAAAAAAATGATATTTATATAAATTTTTATTCATGAGACTTGAGCTTATTATCATACTACTAATTTCTAACAGTCTTATATCTCAGAATAGCCTATTTAATCTAGAAAAGACTAACCCACTTGATATACCAATAATTTTATCCGGAACTTATGGTGAGCTTAGGTCTAATCATTTTCATTCTGGGATAGATGTAAAAACAAAAGGGATTCAGGGGTTAAGTGTTTATTCTTATGCTAGTGGGTATGTAAGTAGAATTAAAATTAGCCATGGAGGCTATGGAAAAGCATTGTATATAAAACATCCTGATGGGACGACAACTGTATATGCACATTTAAAAAAATTTTCAAGCAAAATAGAGAAGATTGTAAAATCTAGGCAATACAAAAGAGAATCTTATGAGATAGAATTCTTTCCAAAAGAAAATGAAATTTCAGTATTAAAAAATGAAATTATTGCATTTAGTGGAAATACTGGAGGCTCAAGCGGACCACACCTTCATTTTGAATTAAGAGATCAAAATCAAACACCTATAAATCCATTGACAAACTCAAATGTTTATGTAGAAGATAATCGAAACCCTTTATTTAATAAACTCTTCTATAAATCTTATAGCAATGCTTTTAGTAGTCAAACTGAACTTAAAATTAAAAAAATTTCAAGCTCGCTTTATATTTCTGACACATTAAAGACAACCGGAAAAGTAGGTTTTGGAGTAGTTGCTTTTGATAAACTTGATTTAGCAAATAATAGCAATGGGATATCTAAAATAATCACTTCACTTAATAATCACAATTTGTTAAAGATATCATTTGATTCTATATCATTTGATGAAACTAAACATATAAATGCTTTTATTGACTATTCTTTTTTTAAAAATCACAAAATAAGAATCCAAAAACTTTTTATTGAAGAGAATAATCCATTGGATCTATATAATTATAATAGGAATAATGGTTTTATTACAATTAAAAATAAAGAATTTTATATATATGAGGTTAACATCTATGATGCAAATGATAATAGAAGCAGACTAGTTGTCCCTATTCTTGGCGTTCAAACAACTAAACCTTTAGAGGTAATCAATAAACATCCTAAATTAAACTATATTGATAGAGAAAAAGAATATGAATTAGAGTTCAATTCTGTTAAGGTATCTATTTTAAAAGAAACATTTTATAAGAACCTATTTATAGAAACTAAATTTGAAAACGACACTCTATCAATTGATAAAGACACTATTCCATTACTTAAACCAATTACAATTTCTTTCAACATAGATCGTTATAATGATTCATTAAAGGATAGGTTGTTTATAGCAAAATTATCCGAAAATAAAACCGTGGCAAATTACAACTATACAACAGATATTTATAATGGAAAAAAGTCCTCTACAAAATCATTAGGCACCTATACACTTGAAGTAGATACAATTAGCCCTAAAATCTCTTTAATTGGTTTTAAACAAAATGATTGGATTTCTAATTTTTCTTATCTAAAAATTAAAGTTAAAGACACTGGATCAGGAATTAGAAAATATAATGGCTGGATAAACAACAAGTGGGTTCTTTTTGAGCTAAATACCAAAAAAGGGGTCTTAGTATATGATTTCAATGATAACGTTGTAAAAGTGGCTAAAAACAATCTACATATCGAAATTATAGATAATGTAGGTAACAAAACCGAATACAAAACTACTTTTTACAGAAAACCTAAATAAATTGAATAAAACTAAATTAATAATATTAATGCTATCGTTATTTTCATTAATTCAGTCATTTGCACAAAATGCTGAAATAATGGGGATTATATTAGATAACAAAAACAATCCAATTGAAAATGTAAATATTATTTCAAATCAATCTGGAACTACAACAAATTCTAATGGTTTTTATTCAATAGATGTGTATTCACATCAAGATATTAATATTGAATTTACCCATATTAATTATAAAAAAATTAGTTTAAAATTTAATTTAAATGATAATGAAATATTTGAGTTTAATCCAAGAATGAATGAAAGTTTTGAGCAGATTGCTACAATAGTGCTTAATTCTAGATCTAGAGATAATTTTAGCGGTGTCTCAAATATTAATCCTGAAGTTATAAGAAGAATAAGAGGAGCCCAACCTGGTGTTGAAAATTTATTAAAAACACTTCCGGGAGTAAATATATCAAATGAACTTAGCACTCAGTACTCAGTTAGAGGTGGAAATTTCGATGAAAACCTTGTTTATGTAAATGATGTACAAGTTTATAGGCCTTTTTTAGTTAGATCTGGCCAACAAGAAGGTTTAAGTTTTGTTAATACTGATTTAATAAAGTCTGTGAAATTTTCTTCTGGAGGATTTCAGTCTAAATATGGAGACAAGATGTCCTCTGTACTAGATATTAAGTATAGAACACCTGTAAGAAATAAATTATCAAGTAATTTAAATCTCTTAGGTAGCAGTATTTCATCTGATTTGATATCGAATAATTCAAAAATCTCTAATATATTAGGTTTTAGATATAGAGATAACAGTCTTTTAGTTCAGTCTAGAGAAACTAAGACCAATTACAAACCTAGTTTTATAGATTTTCAAAATCTTTTTACTTACACAGTTTCAGATAAGATTGAGTTGAGTTTTTTATCAAACATCTCAGTTAACAATTATAATTACAAACCTAAAACAAGACAAACGAATTTTGGCACACTAGAAGATCCTACAGCATTAGTAGTTTATTATAACGGTCAAGAGAAAGACAAGTATAAAACATTTTTTTCTTCACTAACAACCAAAATCAACTTAAGTAAAGATTTAGTTTTAAAAGTGATTACATCTACCTTTAATACAGTAGAAAAAGAATATTTTGACATTCTAGCTCAATATAATTTAGGAGAAGTTAATAGTAGTCTTGGAGATGAAAATTTAGGAGAAGTTGAATTTAGTGAAGGTATTGGCGCTCAATTAAACCATGCACGAAATAGTTTAGATGCATTAATTTTTAATATTGAAAATAAATTGTATTATAAAATTGACAATAATAATCTTGAATTCTCAGTTAAATATTCATCTGAAAATATTGATGACAGAATCATTGAGTGGGAAATAATTGATTCTGCTGGATTTTCAATAGATCCACCATTTATTAACTCAATAAGCCAACAACCTTATGAATCAAACCAAGGGCCAATTCTTCCATTTAGTGATATAAGATCGACTAGTAGTACAAAAATTCAAAGATTACAGTCATATTTACAATGGAGTAAGATTTCAAACAATACTTCAGGAGAATTCTATTATAATGCAGGAGTAAGGATGCATGGGTGGAAAATAAATGAAAATAAACTAAATACCGTAATTAGCCCTAGAGCACAATTTGCAATAAAACCAAACTGGGAAAAAGATATGTTATTTAGATTAAGTACTGGAATTTATTATCAGCCTCCATTTTATAGAGAACTAAGAGGTTTTGATGGTAATGTCAATTATGATGTAAAAGCTCAAAAATCTATTCATTTTGTTTTATCTAATGATTATTCTTTAAAAATATGGAACAGGCCTTTTAAATTATTATCTGAGTTATATTATAAGAAAATGGATGATGTTAATACTTACACAATAGATAATGTAAGGATAAGATATTCTGCAGAAAATAATGCAAAAGCCTATGCATATGGATTAGATTTAAGACTAAATGGTGAGTTTGTTCCAGGAACTGAATCATGGTTCAGTGTAGGATATCTAAAAACTGAAGAAAATATAAATAACCAAGGGTATATAGCTAGACCAACAGATCAAAGACTGAAGTTTGGAATACTTTTTCAAGATTATGTTCCAAATATTCCTGATTTAAAAATGTACCTAAACCTTATATATAATACCGGTGTTCCAGGTGGAGCGCCAAGTTATTCTAACCCATACAATTACTTAAATAGGCTTCCTGATTATAAAAGGGCAGATTTAGGGATTTCATATATAATAGTTGGAGATGAAAAAAAATACAAAAATGGATTTAGAAGCTTATTTGATGAACTTACTGTTGGATTAGAAATATTTAATATGTTTAATGTTCAAAACTCAATTACTAATACTTGGGTTAGAGATGTTTACTCTAAAAGACAATTCTCTATACCAAACTATCTTACTCCTAGAATATTTAATCTTAATTTAGAATTTAAATTTTAATCTAGCAGTTTAACTATTTCATTGACAGCTCTATCTATCTCTTCTTTTGTATTGTATATACTTAATGAAAATCTTACAGACACCTTATTTAGTCCATCCTTGTCTAAAACTTCATTTAACACATGTGAACCTGCATCACTTCCACTCTGACATGCGCTACCCTTTGAACATGCTATCCCTTTTAAGTCTAGTTTAAACAAAAACATTTCTGATTTAGATTTTTCTAAAGGAAATTGTACGTTTAAAAGAGTATAGGTAGATTTTTTCATATCTCCAGAGCAACCATTAAATTTAATATTTTTAATAGAAGCTTTTAGTTTTTTAATAAAGTGGGTTTTTAGATCAGATATATACTTATATTCTTCATCTAGTTTCTCCATAGAAATATTTAGAGCCTCTAACATACCCACAATATTATGAACACTTTCTGTACCTGCCCTATAGCCTCTTTCCTGCGTTCCTCCAAAGATTAATGGTCTTAAATGACAAGACTTATTTATATATGCAAATCCAACACCTTTTGGTCCATGAAACTTATGTGCGCTAGCTACAATAAAATCAACTTTAATTTTTGAAAGATCCATCTTATAATGCCCAACAGACTGAACTGTATCACTATGAAACAATGCGTCATGCTCATTGCATATATTTGAAACTTTTTCTAAGTCAAGCATATTTCCAATTTCATTATTGACATGCATTAAGCTAACCATACATCTATCCTTGGAGTTGGATAATAATTTACTAAGATTATCGCAGTCTATCTCCCCTTTATTATCAAGTTTTACATATGAAATCTTAGCATTATAGTCCTTTTTTAATTCATCAAGAGTATGTGTTACAGCATGATGTTCAATTTTTGATGATATAAAGTGCTTTATATTTAGATCCCTAGCAGCACTCCTAAGTATTAAATTGTCAGCTTCAGTACCTCCAGAGGTAAATATTATTTCTGATGCATTAACATTTAAATGAGCTGCAATTTCCTTTCTAGATACTTCAATTAATGATTTAGATGGTCTTCCGTAACTATGTGTAGATGAAGGGTTTCCGTAGTTATTTTTTAATACATCAACTATTTTATCAGCAACCTCATCTCTTACTCTTGTCGTTGCAGCATTATCAAAATAACATTGATAGGAAGTATTAGAAAACGTGTCCATAAAAATTAGTTAGTATATTCAATATAGTACAAATTCCCCATAGCTTCATCAATCATTGTAATGCAATAATTTAAATGATCCTTAATTAGTTTATCTTTTGAGCTTCCTTTAATACTGCTCCTGTATTTTCTAACCACCCTTTGTAAATCTTTCTTTAGATCTGAAAGAGTGCCCATTGTAACAGATCTAATATCAGATACATCTACTTTAACTGCGGTAGTATAATCACCCCATCCTGGTCTAGAAGACTGTTCTTGTTCATTTTTCATAATATATCCTAACCTTTTAATGTAACTTTTTTGCAAGTTTCTTCTATAAACATCATTTTTTTGCATGATTCTTCTTTTCTTTTCTGAGGTATAATATTCATCTGTTATTAACTCTGGCCATATTCCATCCTTTAAATCACTCATCATTTCAGTTAATGAATAAGAGTTTAGCCCGTTTAAAGCCTCATTTTCAATTATTCTAGCCATTCTTCCAAAATCAAGAACTCTATTCAAATAACTTGATTGCATCGATCTAATTCTATTTGTAGTTCCTGCATATTCAATTTTATCTAAAATATCTTTATTAATAATCCAATAAGGAGTTTCAAATAAATGTTGATTCAAAA
>Ga0208639_1001390_pt1 | contig 15821 bp, 16 predicted proteins | sample ETNtaG_33_FD_185772 | JGI IMG/M metagenome (GOLD analysis project Ga0208639, IMG submission 185772) | Marine microbial and viral communities from oxygen minimum zone, Eastern Pacific Ocean - ETNP201310SV76 (SPAdes) (version 2) | ecosystem: Environmental > Aquatic > Marine > Oceanic ...
CTAAAGGAACAAATCTCTTAGAATATAGTGAACAAGGACGCTATATTCTTTCAAAATTTTCTAGTGCACCATTAGAAGGGTTTGCCACACATTCAGTTGATGTAAGCATTAGCGAGTTCATGAGAGACTCCAACACCACAGTTGAGAAAGGTCGCGATTATCTATTATGGCATTTGATTAACGTTGAAGAGGTTTTACAAGACATTGCAGAAAATGCAATAATTGATGGAGGGTATGATGAAGGGATAGATGTGTATCTAATAGATTCTGATGAAAAGAGAATTAGATTATTCCAATCAAAGTATGGCTCTGCTCATTCTATAGGTGCAATCGACCAGTTTGTTCAAGATGTATCACGATTAAAAGAAAAAGAACAATCCAAACTAAAGAGAGATGAATTACAATATCTCTGGAAAATTCTTAATGATAAGAAAATGAAGATAGATTTGGTCTACATAACTGACCAGTGTGTAGATGATTATCAAAATGACAAAGTCAGGGTTATGGGCAGACAACAAGTATATCAGACCTTATGGGAACGTATCAAAAAACCTGCTAAAGGTCAAAATGCAAGTTTAAGAATTCTCAAACAACCACTTGAACATAAAAATTCCAAAGTTTGTGTAGTTTCTGCTTTTGATTTAGCAGAATTAGTAGAGAAGAATGAACACTATATTTTTGAGTCTAATATTAGAAAGCATTTGGGAGGAAAGGGTTCCATAAATAAAAAAATCTCAACAACACTAGAAGACGATCCACATAATTTCTTTGAATGGAATAACGGAATTACTATCACTGTAGATGATGTTTCAATTAAGAATAATGAACTATACCTAAAAGGTGCACAGATTGTTAATGGAGCACAAACATCAAAGAGTATACTTGATAAGAAAAAGAAGGCAAATAATGTTGATGCAGAAGTTTTAGTCACCGTAATTAAAACAAAAGATGAAGAACATCAAAGAAAAATTACAAAATATAGAAATTCACAAAATGCAGTTAAAGGTAAAGATTATGTATCATTACAAGACTACTTTGTATCAATTCATCATATGCTTGCAACAAGACTTGATTATTGTTTTGAACATCAACAAGGATTATGGCTTAATCTGTCTACAGCAGATAAAGCAAAATTTCAGGGAGATGATATGTACAACAAGTATCTTCCTGATGCAAAAGACCGATGTAGAATAAAAGATGATTCAGCTATTGCATCATTTGTGTCATATTTTGTTCAGAAACCAAATGAAGTTTACGGAGGAATTGCAAAATATCTTCCAAACGGAGCAAAGTATGAGAACGTGTTCAATGACGAATTAGAATGTGATTACAGATATTTCTTGTTCCCACATTTGATTCGAGAATTTGCTAAAAATCAATTAGGATATGATAGAAAAAATACTCAAAATAAGAATAAAAGATATGCTCAAAGTCTATTTGTTGCAGTTACAGCAAGAATCATTCACAAGAATATTCTGGCAAAACATGATGATTTCAAAATAGATATTTCAGAATTAGAAAAAATAATGAAGAACTTTGGATTGTGTGAAAAAATTCTAAGAGTTGCAGATAAAGTAGTCACAAAATTCCTAGAAGATTCAGCAGTAGAAACAAAAATTGAGGAATCAAATACTGCTCATAACTTCTTTTCAAATCAAGTATACGGTAATGATATGTTGAAAATCATAGATAGAAAAATTGGACAAGAAACAGAAGAGATTGCATTTATTAAAAAAACAATCTTTGGAATTTAGGAAAAAGGTAACAATCCGGCCAGTGTAAAATCTTGCAGGAGGTTACATTGACCAGACTATTACCGATCATAGTATGGAATAGTAGTATTTACGTCATTTTTTCTGCAAATGATTTTATATTCAAATCTGTTCGTTGAAATTGTATGGCTAAATGTACACAATGTAATCAAGACGTTGGAGAAACACCTTACAACCCAATGGAAGAATGGAAATTGGAATCACCATTATGTGGTAAATGTTATTCAAGTAAATTAGAAGAATTTTATCCAGGAAATCATGTTAGGCTAAATCGTATGGATGAAGACGAGAAGAAGAGAAATTTAAGAGATTAATCAGTTTTAGAATATTTATTTCTGTTAAGACAATTCCATGCTAGTGCATCATCTTTTACATCATCTTCAGACAAAAATTTGATGTTTGTTACAACTTTTTTCTTTTTTAGTATGTTTAACTGAAAAGTGGCAAAATTTGTACAATCACAGACTTCATAGAGACAAGAGTGTGAATCCACATTATGATCGTCTTTTCGATGTCCACAATCGCATAATGCATCATTTTTTACCTCATCAACGGTTTTTGTAGAATAAATTCCAAATCTCATGTATGCACTTCCTTGATGACCTTTCTTGAATCGTTCATAATTTGCAGATTTTTCTAAAATTTTGTAGAAGTATTTGTTAGTGTCTGGACGTCTAGAGTCAGCACCCATTACAAACCAATAGTCATCCCCTGTTTCAACAAATCTGATCTTAATTGTATGATCGTTCCACCAATGCATGGTTTCATACCATAGATCTCTAGAAGGTTTACTTTCATTAAACATTAAAACTACATTCATTCTAATGTCAAAATAGCGATATGCAACACCAAGAAAATCATTATACCAAGAGATCGATGGGTTTTCAGACACGTTTAACAAACAAATTTTGCCTATTTATCTCATCATAGATTGAGTAATACTCTTATATCTCATTAGAGGATTTGTTGTATAATGACCTATAGAACCAGTATGCAAATTGTAGCAGATGTACTAACAGTTACTGAGCAGACCGGTCAAGAAGGCATCAAAACTACATCACTTCTTACAAAGGCTAATCTTTCACATTCTAGATTAGAGAAATTTGTAAAGAATTTGACTGGTGCAGGATTGATTAACAAGATTGAGTTTGATGGAAGACATACATTTGTCATTACCGAAAAAGGTAGACAATATCTAGAATCCTATCAGAAATTCTCAGATCTTGCAGGAACTTTTGGTTTAGATTTATAATTTTATTTTCTAAATTTCTTTCTTCTTTCACGTCTAAGTCTTTGTTGTTCCTTACGTGTTTGCATAGAACTGTAAAGTATAATGATTATTGCACCTGCAATTGATACATAAAACAAACCAATGATAGGCTCTTCACGAAGACCACCTTCAGTAGGATTGACAAATGCAATTGGAATTCCAATTAGCATACAACAGAAGATTACCATGAGGTATTTGTTCACAATAATACCAAATCATTAAATCATTTATCTGTTTTATCATAATTGATGTCTAAAGCATTAGAGTTAGTTGGTTTTGCATTGATTGGAGGAACAATCATTTCATTTATTGGAATGGGGGATTCAGAATTACGTTGGCCAGTTTTTTGGGGATGTGCAGCAGGTGCACTTGCAATTATAATTTATCGAAAACAACAGAAAAAGAAACAAGATCAAAATTTATCGAAATAGATCAATAGCTCAATCAAAACTACACCGGCAGATCTATAAAGGACTAGACAGACAAATTTCTGGGGAGCATGACAGATAAGATCGAATGGTGGAAAGGACTTGGAGAAGAACTTCAAGCAGACATTGAAGTTACTATTGATGACAATTAGATCTTGATTTTTATAATAAATTACCAACAGTTAGTAATTGAGAAAAATTAACAATCTCTCATTCGTTTTTCTTGGAATTATACTAATTGTATTTACAATTTGGAGTGCAACAGATACTTCATTTTCAAGTTTGAAAGGAATAGAAGACCAAGAGACATTAAAGAAAATTAACGAATGTGAGAACTCGAAGACAGATAATTCATTTGAGACGTATATGACAATTTCATCTCAATTTGATATAGATTGGTCAGAATGTGATTTAACAGGAGTAATACTAAGACATATTTCATTAGGAGGTGCGGATTTGAGTGGTGCGGATTTATCTGGCGCTGATTTGACAGGAGTGAATTTGGTTGGTGCGGATTTATCTGGCGCTAAATTGTTTGGTGTAGATTTTAGACAAGCTGATTTGTATCAAGCCAATTTAGAAAATGCAATTTTAGATGGAGCTGATTTGAGAGATACCATAATGGAAGATGTCAATCTAAACAATGCGTCATTGAAACATGCATACATCTACAAAACAATACTTGCAGATACAGAATTTACAAATGTTGATGCTTCATATTCAAATTTTTGTGGTCAAGATTTAACCAAGAAAATTTTTCATAATACAAATCTGAGTGGTGCAAATTTAGCACACACAAAGATGCAATATACATACTTAGGAAGTGCAATCTTGTATGAAACTAATTTTGAAGAATCAAATTTAATTGGGTCAGATTTTTCAGAAAATTCTCTAAAAAAAGTGAATTTTGAAGGTAGTAATCTATATTCAGTAAATCTAAAAAATTCTGATTTGACAGAAGCTAATTTAGAAAATGCAGATTTGACAAATGCCAATTTAGAAAATGCAGATTTGACAAATGCCAAAATTTTTGGTGTGGATTTCACTACAGCAAGGATTAATGGAGTAAATATGAACAATGTAGATAAAACAAAAACAGATAGTTTTTATGAAAAATCTAATGTTGAGATGTTAAAAAAATATTCTAATCTATTAGAAGAAGATTTTTCAAATTCAGATATTAGTAATATGGACATTTCTGAGTCAGTATTTCATAAAATAGATTTTTCAAACTCAGATATGTCTAATAATAAAATGGCACATGTTGATTTTGAAGGTTCAGATTTATCATATGTAGATTTAACAAATGTTGAGTTATTAGGTGCAAATCTATCTGGTGTGAAATTAGTAGGTGCAAATCTATCTGGTGCAAATCTATCTAATACAGATTTGACTGGTGCAAATCTCAAAGATGCAATTTTAGATAATTCCAAATTGTATGGAGCAGATCTGACAGGTGCTTATTTAGAAAATGCTAGTTTGAAAAGAGTGGATATCAAAGGTGCAAAATTTAATGGTGCATACATGATAGGAGTTAGTTTTGTGGATATGGATTTACGAAATGCAAATTTTGAAGGTATTCATATGCCCGGACAAAAGTTGAATGGATTGGATTTAACAGGAATTAATTTACAAAATGCAGTTTTAAAAGATTCTGATTTTGAAAATTCTAATTTAACAGATGCCAATTTAGATTCAACATATCTTAATTCTGTAAACTTTAGAAATGCAGATATGACAAATGTAAGTTTGAGGAATGCAGATTTAGGTGCTGCAGATTTAACAAATGTCAATTTAAAAAATGCAAAAATTCATAATTCTTATTTTAAAAATGCAAAGATTGGAAATGTGAACATTGATGGAACAATAACAGATAGTTGTTTTGAACAAGATTTGATTAATAAAATAATTTGTAAAATAAAATTAGAATTAAATCCAGATAGTCCACCTTATGAAACAACTTATGAATTAAGAGATAATTATTCATTAAGAGATTAAAGCCTCGAGTGGGATCTGAACCCACGACCTTTTCATTACGAGTGAAACGCTCTACCGGACTGAGCTATCGAGGCACGAACGATTTCTTCTCAGAGTTTATAAAAAGCGTTTCTGGTTTAAAGAAGTGAAAATTTCAATATCAGGAATAAGAGGAGTGTATGGAAAAGATTTCTTTCCAGAAGATGTGATAAAATTCTGTGATGGTTTTTCTAATTTGATTAAAACTGGAAAATGTGCAATCGGAATGGATACAAGAGATACTGGAGAGATGATAGAAAAATTAGTTTCTGCAACCATGCTGGAAAGAGGAATTGATGTCTATAATCTAGGAATTGTTCCAACACCGGTTGTATTTAGAAAAGCAAGAGAAATTGGTGCAGGTATTGTCATAACATCATCACATAATCCATTAGAATGGAATGGATTGAAATTCATTATTGATGGAAGAGGCATAACTCTAGATGAGTTAGAAATTGTAAAAAATGAAAAAAACTTGAATAAAAAAAAGATAGGCAAAGAAATTATTTCTGATTCAAATTATATTTCTGATGCAGTAAACATCATTGGAAGAATGGATAAAACTCAACAAGTAACTATCGATATTGGCGGAGGAGCTGCAAAGACTGTTGCTCCTAAATTATTAGAAGAAATTGGATGTCAAGTTGAAACAATAAATGAAAAGTTAGATGGATGTTCAAGAGGTCCAGATCCAACCTCAGATGAACTTGTTGATCTAGTCAGTAAAACAAAAAACCTTGGATTTGCTTTTGATTTAGACTCTGACCGAGTAATTTTAGTGATGAATGGTAAAAAGAAATCTTCAGACATTACGTTAGGATTAGGAGTTGTAAAAGCAATAAAGATGGGAATTAAAAAATTTGTTTTGAGTATAGATAGTAGTTTAGCAGTTGAGAAATACATTATAAAACATGGAGGAAAAGTTTGGAGATCCAAAGTTGGAGAAGCAAATGTAATTCAAATGATGATTGAAAATAATGCAGAAGCCGGTGGGGAAGGAAGTAGTGGAGGATTTATTTTAAAAGATTTCAATATGTGTAGAGATGGATTATTGACAAGTGGATTAATAGCATCAATGATTGATGATGAATCTGTTCAAAAAGATATAGAATTTTTTGAAAGTTTTTCACAAATTAGAGATAAGGTTTCGATAGAATCTAGTTTACATGATGAAGTGATAACGGAAATCGTGAAAAAATTAGAAGCAAAATATGAAATTAATCAATTAGACGGAATTAAGATAATTATAGACGAAAATACATGGTCACTAATTAGAAAATCGAATACTGAAGATATTATAAGAATTTCAACTGAATCAAATGATAAAGAATTGTTAACGAAAATACAAGAAGAAATGATAAAGATGGTAAAGAATTGTTATGAAAAAATTAGATGAAAGAGAAATTATCAAAATAATGAATAAGAAACAGAGTAGTTCAGAAGATGTTGAAATTTTTAAACTAGGAAATGAACAATGTGCAGTATGTGTTGACACATTAGTAGAAAGTACAGATATTCCAAAAAATTCAAAATTATCAGATATTTCAAGAAAGAGTGTAGTTTCTAGTGTAAGTGATTTTGCTGCAAAAGGGATAATACCAAAATTTTGTGTTGTTTCATTAACTTTACCAAAAAAAATATCAAAAAAACAAGTACAAGAATTATCAAAAGGTTTTTCGAATGCATGTAAAGAATTCAAAATTCATCTATTAGGTGGAGATACAAATCAAGGTACTGAAATTTCAATACATGTAGTATTATTTGGAAATGTACAAAAATACACAAAAAGAAAAGGTGCTAGAATAGGAGACATAATCTGTACTACAGGTGCATTTGGATATACTGCAGCCGCATTAGATATAATGTTAAAAAAGAAAAAATCTGGTAAAGCATTTTCAACAAAATCAAAAAATCTTTTTTTTAAACCTAAACCACGATTAGAATTTGGTCATAAATCTGCAAATTATACTACATCATCTATTGATTCAAGTGATGGATTATCATCATGTTTGAATGAATTATCTAATCAAAATAAGAAAAAATTTCTAATTACAAAAATACCCACAAACAAGGATGTAATAGAATTTTCAAAAAAAAATGGTATTAGCTTAAACAGATTAGTTTTTGATGGTGGTGAAGAATTTGAATTAGTATTTACAACTATGCCTGAAAATTTGAAAAAAATTCATGCATTAGCAAAAAAGAATAAAATGAGTATTTTTGAAATTGGTCATGTATCAAAAGGAAAAGGGGTGTTTTTTGATGATGGAGATAATTTATTTAAAATCAAAGATAATGGATGGCAACATTTTAGATAATTCTAGGGCATTCTTTTATAAAGCCAAAAAAAATTGCAATTTCTATGTCAGAAACTGTTGAAGAAAAACCAGAAGCAGTTGTAGAAGCAACTGAAGAGGTTGTAGAAGCAACTGAAGAGGTTGTAGAAGCAACTGAAGAGGTTGTAGAAGCAACTGAAGAGGTTGTAGAAGCAAAACCACAAGAACCTACAAAAACAAAAGCTGTAGACAAATGGGGAATTGCACATATCTTTAGCAGTTACAACAATACTATCATCCACATTACCGACTTGACCGGTGCAGAAACAGTTTCAATTAGTTCTGGAGGTCATCATGTTAATGCAGATAGATACGAATCATCACCTTTTGCAGCAATGAAAGCTGCAAATGTTGTAACAGAATCTGCAAAAACAAAAGGATTCACAGGATTACATATTAGAGTACGTGCTGTAGGCGGAGTTGGTTCCAGAGTTCCAGGACCAGGAGCACAAGCAGCAATTCGTGCACTTGCAAGAGGCGGATTTAAAATTGGTAAAATTGATGATGTTACACCAATTCCACATGATACAACAAGAAAGAAAGGTGGAAAACGTGGAAGAAGAGTCTAGTTAGATTGCATTAGTTTTAATCTAATCTTACAACCATTATTTTCTAAATAATTTGAGAAAAATGTTACAAATTTTTCTTCAGGTTTTGATCCTTTAGATTTTTTAATTTTATCAGCAAATTCTTGTTCAAGAGACATATGAAGATCAGCTTTTAAGATTAAATCAATAAACGTCCAACCAAATTTAGATACAGGTTCATTAAGGATATAACCACTTTCAATATCAGATAATTTTTCTAATGTGTTTAAAGTGTCTTCAAAAAGAACCCTATCTTTAGGCCAATCAGTCGTACTAATTTGAATATAATATGTCATAATTAATCGTCATTAGTTGTTTTTTTAAATTTATCTGCAATTGAAATGAATTTTCCGTCTTTTTCAACATTAATTTTATTTTCCATTCTAATATTAATTCCAACAGATCTGAACAAAACTAATAATTTTCCACCATCTAATGTTTCATTAATATCACCTGATGAGATTAATTCTCCTAATTTTTCAATTATAATTTTAGATTCATTTGGAAACTGATATTCTGCGTTTTGTAATACTTCCATTCCTCTATGACCTAGACTATTCACTACATAATCACGTAACGATGGTTTTGGTTTTTTTGCTTCGCCAGTGACATTGTCATCTGATTGGTCTTGATTAGAGAAGTTTTTTTGCATTTCAGCTAGTCTTTTTGCCTTGAGCATCTCTAATTCTTTATCTTCTTCACTCATCCCTTGATTACTCCAATTGGAACTAGTTTAGCTACCTTAGTTGCAATTCCAAGATTATGAGATACATCAACTACAGAATCAACATCCTTGTATGCCTGAGGTGTTTCTTCAACCACGCCATCTCTTGTTAGAGATTTTATAAAAATGCCTTTATCGTTGAGGGATTTTTTTACCTCAGATTCTGTGAAATTTCGTCTAGCTTTTGAACGAGACATCATTCTGCCTGCTCCATGAGCTGTTGAGCCAAAACTTGCAGACATTGAATTTTCATTTCCTAAAAGAATCCAACTTCCAGTTCCCATGGAACCTGGAACTAAAACAGGTTGGCCTAGATCTCTATATTTCATAGGAACTTCATCCATGTTTGCAGGGAAAGCACGTGTAGCACCTTTTCTATGAACAACAACTTTCTTTTGCTTTCCATCAATCTTGTGTTTTTCAACTTTAGCAATGTTATGTGCTACATCATAAACTAATTTCATATCTAGATCAGATTCAGATTGAGAGAATACTCTTTCAAATGATTTTCTTGTCCAATGAGTAATCATTTGTCTATTGCTCCATGCAAAATTTAATGCTGCAAACATTGCTTTTCTGTAAGATTCACCTTCTTCAGAAGTATTTGGAACACATGCAAGTTCTCTATCTGCCAAGTTAATATCATATTTTTCTTGAACTTGTTCAGAAATTCGTAAATAATCACTACAAACTTGATGTCCAAAACCTCTAGATCCACAATGAATCAATACTGTAATTGTTCCTTCTTCTATTCCCATTCTTTTTGCAGCTTCTTGATCATGAATTTCTTGTACACGTTGAACTTCAAGGAAATGATTTCCAGAACCTAAACTGCCAAGTTGTGGTAATCCACGTTTTCGTGCTTTATCAGATACTTTGTTTGGATCTGCATTTGCCATCTGTCCATTTTCTTCACATACATTTGCATCATCAGTTGTTCCATATCCATTATCTATAGCCCATGATACTCCTTTCACTAACACTTCATCTAATTCAGATTGTGTTAAACGAACAGCACCTTTTGAGCCAACTCCAGATGGAATTGATTTGAAAAGATCATTTACAAGATCATTAAGTTTTGGTCTAACTTGTTCTTCAGTAAGATTAGTTCTTAACAATCTTACACCACAATTAATATCATAACCAACACCACCAGGACTAATCATTCCTTCTTCAGCATCCATAGCAGCAACTCCACCTACTGGAAAACCATATCCTTCATGACCATCAGGTAAAACTATTGAATGTTCTTGAATTCCAGGTAATGTAGATACGTTAACTGCTTGTTTTATTGTTCTATCAGTCATCATTTTTTCTAATAATACTTGATTAGCGTAAATAGTAACAGGTACTTTCATTCCTAAGGATGAATCAGCATCAATTCGATATTCATTTTCGCCTACTTTTTTTGGTTTTAAATCAGTCATTATCTATGATGAAAATTGTCTCAGGCAATTTAAATGAAATTCAATCATTTGAATAAATTAAAATGAAATAACAATTTCTAATACATGATGAAAAAAGCAATTGTTTTAGGTGCTAGTAGAGGTATTGGAAAGTCAATTTCAGATTCATTGAAAAAACTAGATTTGGATGTGCTTTCATTATCAAGTAATGATATAGATACCTCAAATTTAGACAGTGTAAACAAATTTGCTGATGAAAATAATTCAACAGACATACTGGTACTAAACACAGGGGGTCCGCCAATTATCGAATTTGAAAAAATCAGTAAAGAAGACTGGGACAAATATCATAATCAGCTATTTGTTGGGTTTTGTACATTATTACAAAAAATCAAAATTAATGATGGAGGATATATTTTTGCAATAACATCTAATGTTATCAAAGAACCAAATTCAAAATTGATTATCTCTAGTGCATATAGAGCAGCTTTTTCAAGTGTTTTTAAAATTCTAAGTAAAGAATATGCAAAAAGAGATGTTAGTCTTATCAATATTGCTCCAGGACCAATCAATACAGATCGAACAAAAGAATTAGTAGGCGATGTAGGAGCATACGCAGATAGCTTACCTATGAAAAGATTAGGAGAACCAAAAGAGATAGGCAATTTTGTTGGCTCCATAGTAGAAAAAGAGATAAAATATCTTTCAGGAACGGTAATCAATTTTGATGGTTCAAATTCAAATTTCATTTTTTAATTAGACATAAGTTTATTTTTGTAAAAAATTCATACTAATTGTGGCGATTTTACCTATAGACAGTGGACGTTATGGCACAAAAGAGATGCTCGAAGTATTTGGTGAGCAAAAAAAGATTGATTATCAATTAGAGATTGAAGCTGCAGCAGCATTATCGCAAGGTGAGATAAATCTAATTCCAAAATCAATTGCAAAAGATATTGCAAAAGCTGCACGTTCAGGAAAGATTACAGCTAAACGAATTAAACAATTAGAGGCAAAAAGTGATCACGATACAGCTGCATTAGTAGAATCATTAGCTGAAAGATGTAAAAAAGAATCAAGACCTTGGATACATTATGGTTTAACAAGTAATGATCTTGTAGATACAAGCAACTCAATGCAAATGAGAGATGCAATTCGTATTATTCAACCAAAAGTTGGAAAACTTGCATCAGTATTAACAAAAAATGCAATGAAATACAAAACACTTCCAGCTGTAGGTAGAACACATGGTCAACATGCAAGTATTATTTCATTTGGTCTGAAATTTGCAAATTGGGCAGCTGAAATGTCAACACATCTTGAACGTCTTGATGAGATAAAAAAACGAATTCTTATTTGTAAAACACTAGGAGTAGTAGGCACAGGTTCTCTGATGGGTAAAAATGCAGTTAGAGTTCAAGATAGAGTAGCAAAAAAATTATCATTATTCCCAGCAAAAGTTACAACACAAATAATTCCACGTGAAAGATACGCAGAATATATTTTTCAATTATCACTTCTTGGTGCAACATTAGAAAAAATTTCTATTGAAATAAGGAATTTACAAAGAACAGAGATTGGAGAAGTTGCAGAGCACTTTAAAAAAGGTCAAATGGGAAGTAGCGCAGTTCCTGTAAAAAGAAATCCAATCAAAAGTGAACGAGTTTCTTCATTATCTAAACTACTACGTAGTCAAATCAACACTTCATTTGAAAATATTCCATTATGGCATGAAAGAGATTTATCAAATTCAGCTAATGAAAGATTTACCATACCAATGGCATCAATTCTACTTGATGAAATGATTGAAACCATGATTAGAATAATTACTAATTTGAAAATTAATGATAAACGAGTCCGAGAAAATCTTTACATAACTAGAGGTCAAATTTTTGCAGAATTTGTATTAGAAGCATTAATCAAAAAAGGAATTCCAAGATTTGTTGCATACAGAGATGTACAGAGAGTTGCATTTGAGGCTCATGAAAAGAAAATGAATTACATGGATGCATTAATGGGAGATAAAAATATCTTAAAATCATTAACAGAAAAGGAAATTAGAGATATTTTTGTACCTGAAAAACATCTCGGAGCATCACAAATCATCATAAACAATGTAGATAAACACGTTAAAGTGAATGTAAAAAAATTATCTTAACTTTAAAAGTTGTTTGTGTATTTTTGATCCATATTGTAATGCTTTCTTTTGTTTGTAAGCAGATATTTCAGGTACACCACATGATGCTGCAAGTTTTCTTATAGCATGTTTACGTTGTAAATCATTTGGATCTATTATTTTTTCAGAGATTGGAATAGTTTTTGCATATGAAATAAAATCTTCATGTAGTAAAGGTTGTAATATTTTAACATCAAATAATGAAGTAACATTGTTAACAGCAATCATCATTTTTTTCTCATTATCCAACTTTTGATTCATGACATTCATCACCTGATCAACTCCAATTCCAATTGCCTCACGATATGCATTATAACCACAAAATAATTCATCAATTCCATTTGCGGTCACAACTGTGGAAATTCCCAGTTTTTTTGCTAATTTTGAAACATAATAAAACGCAATTGAATTTTCATTCCAGGAAAGGTTATCGGTTTTTATGATAGCATTTACCTGTTCGGTGACTTCTTGAAAAGAGTCAAGATCAATTTCTAAAATATCATGTTTGAATTTTAGAATTTCATTAACCTCTTTTGCAAAATTAATGTCGTGTGAATCAGGAAAACCAATTGTTAGAAGATGTATATCATAACCATTATCGTGTAATAATTTTGCAATTAATGTACTATCAACACCACCTGAAAAAGCAACACCAATAGAATTATCCAAGACAGTAGTTTTAATTGAATTCACAATTTCATCTAATAGTTGATTCATGATTTTGTGAATCAGATTGTATAATTTATTATTGTTCATATTTTCTGTCATAACATGGGATTGTCAAAACTTTCAAATGACGAAATACAAGAAAACCTGAAAGAATTGAATGGATGGACTCTTCAAAATGGAAAATTGCATAAAGAAATAGAATTTTCTGACTTTGATGCAGCATGGAATTTTATGACCATAGCAGTTGGTGAGATTCAAAAGATGAATCATCATCCAGAATGGTTTAATGTTTACAATAAACTTGTGATTGATCTTATGACACATGACGTAGGAGGAATTTCTCAAAATGATATCAATCTTGCAAAATATTTAGACAAGATACCAATGATTCCATCACTTTAGAGATTTATAGACAAAGATCAATGTTTTAGATATGGAACCAAAAATTACTGAAAAAGCATGGGAACCAAAATTAGAAGATGCAATTTTAAAAAAATGGGAAGAAGAAAAACTGTACGATTTTGAACTACATGATGAAAATTATACAATAGACACACCACCGCCATATCCATCTGGAAGACCATGGCATATTGGTGCAGCATCACATTATGCACAAATTGATATGATTGCAAGAACAGCAAGAATGAATGGAAAAAATGTATATTTTCCAATAGGTATTGATAGAAATGGATTACCTGTAGAGCTTTACACAGAAAAAAAACATGGCATTAGAATGCGAGAAACAGAAAGAGGAGAATTTTTGAATTTATGTAAAAACGCATTAGATGATTTAGAAGCTGAAATGATACAGATAATGAAAAGTCTTGGTTTAAGCGGAGATTTTAAGAATTATTATAGAACAGATTCAGAGGAATATAGAAAATTTACTCAAGAAACATTTATTGATCTTTGGAAAAAAGGCGTCATTTATCTTGCAACAAGACCAAATAACTACGATTGGGTTTCTGGTACAACAATTGCAGATGCAGAAATAGTCTACGATGATCTTCCAACAAAACTTGTTTACATGAAGTTCATTGTTAAAGAAACTCAAAAAGAAATAATCATTGCAAGTACAAGACCAGAATTACTATGTGCATGTAAAACAGTCATTGTAAATCCAGATGATGAAAGATATTCAGATTTAATTGGAAAGGACTTGATAGTTCCACTAACAAATAGAGAAGTAAAAATCACGCCACATCATTCTGCAAAAATTGAATTCGGCTCAGGTGCAGTAATGGTTTGTAGTTATGGTGATCAAAATGATGTAGCATTGTTTAGAGAACTACAGTTAGAAGAAGTGATTGCAATTGGTCTAGATGGACGAATGACAGAAGCTGCAGGAGATTATCAAGGACTAAAACCAAAACAGGCAAGAACTAAGATCATCGAGGATCTAGAAAATGCAGAGTTAGTAGAGAAAATTGAGGATATTTCTCATAGAACGCCTCTATCAGAACGTAGTAAAATTCCAATTGAGATTGTACCAATGGAAGAATATTACCTTAAACAAAAAGATTCTATTGAAAAAATGAAGAAATTAGGTTCAGAAATTGAATTCTATCCAAATATGCACAAACAGATTTTGATGAATTGGTTAGAATCAATCTCTATTGATTGGCCAATTTCTAGAAGAAGATTCTATGGTACGGAGATACCAATTTGGTATTGTAACGAATGTTCAGAACCATTTGTTCCAGAACCTGGAAAGTATTATCGTCCATGGAAAGATAAATGTCCGGCAGAAAAATGTGCAAAATGCGGTAAGACTGAATTTACAGGAGAAGAAAGAACATTTGATACATGGATGGATTCTAGTGTATCTCCATTATTTGTTACAAAATTCAACAGAGATGAAGAATTCTTTAAGAAAACATATCCTACTGCAATTAGACCACAAGCAAAAGATATTGTCAGAACATGGTTGTACTATACATTATTACGATGTGAAAAATTAACTGGAGAAAAACCATGGTCTGAAGCATGGATAATGGGTTACGGATTAGATGAAAAGGGAATGAAAATGAGTAAAAGTAAAGGTAATGCAATTGATCCTTTACCAGTGATTGAAAAATCAGGTGCAGATACTTTTAGATTTTGGAGCGCAAGTGAAATAAATCAAGGTTATGACTTTAGATGCTCAGAACAAAAAATTGAATCTACAAGAAAATTTTTAAGTAAATTATGGAACGTTTCAAGATTTCTATCTAGCTTTCCAGTAATCAAATCAGGTCAATTATCAGAATCAGACAAATGGATATTATCTGAACTTGATAAATTAATTTCAGTTTGTAAAGAAGGATATTCAAAATATAATTTCTTTATTCCATCTACTGCAATTAGAGAATTTACATGGAATATTTTTGCTGCACAATACATAGAGATAGCAAAAGCAAGAGCATATGGAATTGGTTTTACAGATGAAGAAAGAGAT
>Ga0208639_1001392_pt1 | contig 15812 bp, 10 predicted proteins | sample ETNtaG_33_FD_185772 | JGI IMG/M metagenome (GOLD analysis project Ga0208639, IMG submission 185772) | Marine microbial and viral communities from oxygen minimum zone, Eastern Pacific Ocean - ETNP201310SV76 (SPAdes) (version 2) | ecosystem: Environmental > Aquatic > Marine > Oceanic ...
GGCAGTGGAATACCCCATTCTAAATCTCGAGTTACAGCACGTGGGCGCAGCCCCATGTCCAGCCATTGTTTCGTCATGGCTCGGACATTTACCTTCCAATGTGGGTTCCGGTCAGCAGCATGTTTCTCCAGCATTGTTTGGAATTTGTCTAATCGATAGAAGAAGTGATTCGTATCGCGAATTTCAATTTGCGCTTCAGGATTCATTTTTGAACGAGGGTTTTGAAGTTCATGGGACTCATATGTGGTTCCACATTCATCACATTGGTCGCCTCTGGCTCCATCTTCACCACAGTTTGGACATTCTCCCTCGATATATCGGTCTGGCAAAAACCGACCTCCATCATCTCGAATCTCGTAATATTGCTGCATCGTTTTTTGCTCAAATAATCCAGCATCTAACAATGAATTAAAATTCTCTTGAACAAATCGCTTGTGTTCCGGATCACTCGTTCTGTTAAACAGTGCGCCTCCAAATTCCGGTCCTCTGGAATCAATATTAGGCTCCCAAATACAACCGAGATCTAGCAAAGCCTGAGTGTTGATGGCGTGGTAACGATCCACAATCTCCTGTGGCTGAACACCCTCGGTTTCGGCTGTGACTGTGATGGGGGTTCCGTGTTCATCCGAACCCGAGACCATCAACACACGATTTCCAAGTGCTCTTTCGTAGCGCGCATGAATATCAGGTGGGAGATAACAACCAGCAACATGTCCTAAATGGAGTGGGCCATTCGCATAGGGCCAAGCAACACAAATGAGAACATGCTCTCCGGACATAATATCCCTCATTCTTCACCTAGTTCGGTTGAATCACCATTGTTCTGTCCAAACTTTTCCATTGCAAATTCGCGCAAATCTTCAGCAGTAGTACCTTCCTCAATACCATCGAGATCAGCCTCGTCAACAATTTCAACTCCCAGTAAGGTTTCGATGATATCTTCCATGCTAAGCAATCCTCTTGTGCCACCGAATTCATCTTTTACAACCATGATTTGTTCACGCTTATCTAGTAAAATATCTAAAGCAACATCAACAGATTCTGACTGGTTACAGAATGTCACAGGTCGCATGATTTCTGACATGAGTACATCATCCTCATCGGCAGCAGCACGCCGTAAAATATCGCTACGCAATACAATACCACGGACATCATCGATTGACTCGCCGGTAACAGGTAATCTACCATGTGTCATAATCGGTATTTCTTTTCTGACTGTATCAACTGACCAATCGTGCATAACTGAACTCATCACGACACTTGGCGTCATGACTTCACTGACAAATGTTTCACGAAGTTTCAATAAATTGGTAATGACTTTTTCTTCATCTTCCTCGATTGAACCTTCAGCCTCGCCGATATCAGCAAGGGCTACCAATTCTTCACGTGACACAGTTTCTTGTTCGGCAGCAGGGAACAATCTACGAATAATTTCGATTGGGACGACAACCCAAATGAGAATCCAAATGAGAATATTGAGAATATAGGCACTTGGTACTGAAAGGGACTTCCAATACAGTGTACCCAATGTCTTAGGCAGGATTTCACTAAGCAATAGAACTCCGACTGTTAGCAGTGCCGAAGCGATAGCCATTGCATACTGACCTTCGTGGATGGCTTCTACTTGTGTTCCAACACCTAGTGCACCTACGGTATGAGCAATGGTATTCAACGTCAGAATCGCTGTCAGTGGTCGCTCGGGATCTTCCTTGAATCGAACCCAGTGGAGTGCAGTTCGATTCCCCTCCGCTTCCAATACAGCCACATGCCCTCTTGAGGTTGAAAGCAGTACGGCTTCAAGTATTGAACAAAGGAAAGAGGCACCTATCGCTAGGCTCGCATATATGATAATCAGTGATTCTGGACTCATCAGTTGTAGCACCTCTCGCTGTGCAATGTGAGCTGGGGTAGTACCCCCACAAACTCAAAGCGGTATATTGTATTGACAATATCTTCAATCATTACTTTCTGCATCCTCGTCATCTGTAGCCGATCCCGACCAGCCCTTCTTTTCGCCCCAATCCCCTAGGGATTCAAGCCTTGACATCCATCGGTTATCAACTGATTCAGCGCGCTCAGCAACAACGTACCAGCAACCGTAGATTGTATCGTACATATTTTGACTTTGACCATTGGCCTTCCGCAATTTAGTTACGACGTAATCCGCTAGTGGGATGAGTAAAACAAGTCCTGAGAAAATCAACATCTGCGTCCCAGCTTTCTTGGTGCTCGGATCAGAGAGGCTTCCCGAACCCATAGCAAGTAAGGCAAAACCAATCATGACTAGTAATCCGGTCAAATTAGAAAGGAACAAATGCGTCCAATGTGGGTGATTACCTTTCCAGTTCACGAAGCGTGAACGTGTAAGGAACATACCAACAGTCCGATTTGTTTTCATTGGGAGGATAATCATGTTTAGCAATAGAGGAACTATTGCACCTACTAAGAATAAAGTTGGATTGAAGAAAGCGCCTGTGGCAGTGAATGCAATCAGTGCAATAATTCCTGAGTAAGAGATTATGAAATCGACCAATTTACGAGCCCCTTTGGATGCTCGACCTGCCAGTTTGAAGTCATCTGGCATGACGCGCGGCTCACGTGTCTTTTTTTGACGAGGCACACTCGCAGCCTTTGCCTTTTTGGCAGGCTTTGCTTTCTTGGCCGCTTTAACAGGCTTTGTTTCCGCCTTCTTCGCTTTCACTGCAGCCTTCTTTGGCTTAACGTCATCTTTGATTTTTCCTGCTTTTTCGAGAAGTCCCATGGAATCACTCTCCGTACCTTTCGCCTATGCTTTTGTATAATTCAAACTCGGGGGATGCTACGAAGGCATCTAGCATATCTTCTGGCATGCTACCGAGTTCATTGTTAATCATATTGAAGAATTTTTTGCGAGTATTAGCATTGGCTCCGCTAGGATCGGAGCCGACTTTTTGGAACAGTGCAAATCCTTTGGATTCAAGGAAGTTATTGACCCACTCTTCTGGCATATCACCAAGTAATTGGTTGATAATGCTGAAGAAATCTGCGAAATCGTCAGTTGTTTCCTCAACATCATCGTCCGCTGACCCACCTTCAACTCCATGGTCTGGAATTTCTGGTCTCTCAGGAATCTCATCGAGAGCATCTTCATCAGATTCGCCAGAAATGACGGCCAAGAGAATCTTTCTTTCGGCGATCAAAGCCTTCAATGCTGGTGCAAGACGCTTCTTCTCAGCATTGCTGTCTGAAGCCTTGTATGCCTGTTGGAGTGGCCGTAAAATCCCCTCTACTTCAGTCAATTGTGCTTGCAATTCACTTTCCTCTTCATCATCTTCTTGTTCGGGAGTTGAAATCAATTCAACAACAGGAACGGCTTCACGTCTTGCATCTTGTTCCGCTCTTCGCATGACAATAATTTCACGATCTAGTTCGTGTCCGAATCGGTCTGAATACCGATCGAGTAGTGAGCCAATTTCACCACTACCTATTCGATCAATTGCACCATACATTTGCGGTAATGATTTGTCAGAGCGTCGTTTCCATAGTTCGCGATAATCTTCCGTATCCGGATTCACATCAGCAACAGGCAATTCAGGTTCTGGTGTCTGCTGCACATCAACAGTTGCTTCAGGTGCAGGTACGGGCAAAGGTGGTGAATCCATTGCTGGAGGTGCTGGTAATGGTGGTAACTCCATCTGTGGTGCTGCGGGCAGTGGTGGGGCTTCCAACGGTGGTGGGGTTGGCAAGGGAGGTAATTCAATTACAGGTTCATGAACAGGTTCAACTTGTTCTGATTCGGATACTTCGGTTTGGGATTCCACCGATTCATCTGTACCGTCAACTGGTTCTAAATCAGCTATTGGGGTGGTCATTTCGACCCACTCCTTGGCAGCCTGCGTCAATTCGGCCTTAGTAAGGTACAGATTTTTGTTAGCATCAAACGCTGTCGCATGGACCAAAAATGCATCACGGTCAGTGATTTCGAATTTTTCGATAACCGCTTCGAGAACAGTATCCTTCCACTTGTAATCTGCAACACTGAGTTCGCTTTCATCAGATTCTGCCTCTGGTTTAGAATCTAGTGCAGTCAATATATCAGCAGTATCTGCAACTTTCTCAGATACTACTTCGGTAGACTCAGATAGGGTGGGCGTTGAACTTAGGATGTCCAAAGCCGCCATTGGATCGGGTAATTCGATTTCCTCGGTTGGATCAACATCTGCGGAAGATGTAGCAACAGGCATGGGTGGAGGAGCAGGCATCTCAGGCATGGGAGGAGGAGCAGGCATCTCAGGCATGGGTGGAGGAGCAGGCATCTCAGGCATGGGAGGAGGAGCGGGCATCTCAGGCATGGGTGGAGGAGCAGGCATCTCAGGCATGGGTGGAGGAGCAGGCATCCCAGGCATTGGGGGTGGCATTACCGCAGGCATTGGAGGTGGTGGTAAATCGCCAGTAGAAGGAATTGGAGGTGGTACAGGCATGCCTACTGGTGCAGGCAATGGGGGTGGTGGAGGGAGTTCTGCAGACCCCGGCATGGGAGGAGGAGGAAGGGTTGGATTCTCTTCTTCATCAGACATGCTACGCACCACTGTAACTCCTTGACACTGCGTTTGCCTTTAACGTATGCTGCGATAGTTCTTCCACACCAACTATGTTGGTGGTAGATTATTCAACAGGTTCTGCCCATTTTTTAAGTACTAAAAATGTGGCTGTGGCTTCGTCAACATTGTATGTTTCACCTTCAGATAATTGGCCTTCATTCGAACCAATTCGGTATATTACATCGGATTTGATCGCCCGTACTTTCACATCTTGCGAACCCATATTCCAAGGAACAGCTTCAGTGAGTGGGTCAAATGGATTTGAACCGTGTGGATCCAGTCGTTCTAAGGGCAATTCAACAACCTTCATGCCAGATTTCCCATGCAAACTTGTGGGCCAGCGAATGACTCGTTTTAGATCGATGGTGACGACTTCATCAGTTTCACCAGCATTCCCTAGGACTACTGAACTATCTCCTTTGACCAATTCCACGAAAATGTTGTCATATTCGTTACCTGACCTCCCCCCACCAAATACAGGTTTTACTTCACCTGCAGTGAATCCATCGGTGAGACGCTTTCGGCGGCCTTGATCTTGAACTTTTTCAGCGATTGTATGGATTTTTTTAACACCACAACTCTTGACCTTACAACCAGGGGTACCAATACGCGAATCAATGATTGCTTTGAGTTCCTTCATGGAACTACGCCCCTGGGCATCGTCATTGGCAGCAAGATCCAGTTTATTCAAGACGGAATCAACACCTGATGTGATACGACGTTTCCATGCACAATCAGGTCCTTTCAGTAGCACCTGAACATCAACACCTTCGCCCTTAATGTGAGAAACAATCTCCCTTCTTGCTTGAGAGTCCAACCCCCAAATATCAGGTGACCTGTAGTGTAGATGGAATCCTCGATGTCCAGAGAATGTAATTTGCAAATTTTCTTGTTTGAATCCAAACTCAGGTTCTAAAAATTCGTCCCATAATCGAAAAGCCTGCTCCTGGATTACATGTATCATCGAAGGAAAATCTCCATCCGTTACGCCAGGCAGGTGGTCACCATCGAGATCGAAAATTAGATCTGCACCTTGCAGTTGTTTTTCCTTCATTGACCATTGGTTGGGGTCACGGTAGTAGGCCGTTGAGTAGAAGCAACTGTTTGGTGTTCGTTTAGAAACATAATCTAGCACATCAGCAGGGTTGCGGAATCCAATATGGCGTCTAGGTGGGGCCTTATCGAATCCGATAAACATCCATTCTCGTGTTCTCAATCGAGGGGGGAACCACATCTCCTCGACTTTTCGAGAATTATAATACTCGCTAAACTTGAACGCGTATCGGGCCCAACCAACAGACATCAAGTCACCACGGAGGCATGAATAGAGGGGGCTATTGAATGCGCCGCCTACGACATTCGCAAGCCGGGGTTCTCATTCGAGTCGGTCGAGGGTTCTGCTCCAGTCAAGGTAACATAGCAGTCCCAGCAGACATATTTCCCATCAACAGTGCATGATTCACCGAAGGTCATCAGTGCACTGCAGGAATCGCATACAGGACCCAATTGTCCCTTGGAAATTGCCAACCTCGACTTATCGACCATATGCGTCGACAATCCCAATGCTGGTCGGCTATTAAGGACGCCGTTCAACGATTGAGTTCTTTCGGCCGAATCTGTCAAATGGGCAGCGCGTCACGCAGCGGTTATGAGCACTGATGATGTACGCACAATTCGCGTTGGCCACTCGCCTGACCCCGATGATGCCTTCATGTTTCATGCCTTAACAACAGGTGCGTTCCCAACCCCTGGATATCGCTTTGAGCACGTCCTTCTAGACATTGAAACACTCAACCAAAAAGCCCTCCATGGTGAATATGAAGTTAGTGCGGTCAGCATCCATGCCTATCCAGAGATAAGCGATCGGTATGCACTAATGAATTGTGGAGCTTCAATGGGTGAAGGATATGGACCCATGCTGGTCACAAATTTGGACATATCACTTGATGAGGCCTGCAGTCGAACAATTGCAATACCGGGTTTGAAAACAAGTGCATATCTTGCTCTCAAGTTGGCTTGCGGAGATGTAGACATAGCCGTAGTACCCTTCGATGAAATTATTCCAAGGATACAGTCTGGTGAATTTGCAGCAGGCGTCATCATTCATGAGGGGCAATTGACGTGGAAAGATGAAGGCCTGAATCTATTGTTGGACTTTGGGGTCTGGTGGAATGAAAACAACAACGGTTGGCCCCTCCCCTTGGGTGGCAACGTCGTGCGAAGAGATCTAGGGATGGAGGCCTGTGCACGCATTTCAGAATGGGTGAAGATGTCTATTGAACACAGTATCGATGATCCGGCTGCAGCACTTGAATTCGCAATTCAGTGGGGCCGGGGAATCGATGAGGAAACCAACTCAAAATTCGTACAGATGTACGTCAATGAGCGTACGATTGACTATGGTGAAGATGGTAGGTCTAGTATCCGCAAATTCCTGAATGATGGGAAAAATATCGGTATGATTGATCCAAATTTTAATCCAGATTGTGTTGAATTTATTGGTGCGGATGGTGTATAGATGACGGATGAAGCATTGGGTGCCATTAGTAATCGCAATGCGATTTCAACATTGAGCCTTTTCGCTGATGATGCAGAACCAGTCCAGAGTCCTGTGAAGTAGCCCTAGATTTACTGGAATGGGTTCAAAGCCGTGAATTTGAGTATCATTGACGCATATATAGCGCAATGCCTTTGAGTCGAATTAGCCTACCACTTACGTGGCAGATACAACATTGACTAATCGCTGTCCGGTGGCTCTGCTCCTCAGCGTGTGTATTTTTTCAGTCTGCCTAATACCCATAGCCTCCGCCTCAAGTGGTCTTGCATGGGCTGGTGCTGTCGAGTCTCAATACGGCTATGGCACTGCCGTAGCATACAGTCCCAACGGTGATATTGTAGCCAGTGCACATGAATCCACAATTTCGATCGTCAATCCCCATACATTGGAAACAATACAAGATTTTCATGTTGATTTTTTTGTGCAATCTATTTCTTTCACATCGGATGCACAATTCTTGTTAATTGGTATGGAAAGTTTGTTGCCGAATACTCCTGCAACTGTTGTATACGAGTACATAGACGGCCAATATGAACGTGCCATGCACACTGAAGATGGTAAAGACGTTGACAGAATTAGTGTTTCTCATGATGACAATACATTCGCTACTGCAACTGAAAATGGGGACATTGCAGAGTGGAAAATCAATACCGGAACAGGTTCAAATCTGGAAATGGATCGTAGCTATTCTTCACCACACTCTGGCCAAATTTCATGCCTTGATCACTCAAACGATGGGCAGCACTTATTGAGTGCGGGTAGTGGTGGCACCGTCATCCTGTGGAATCGTCAAGACCAGTCTGAAATCAATCGATGGGAAACCAATCATCCCATTGGAGATTGTGAATTTTCCAATGATGGCACCATCATGTCTTGGATTGGTGGTGGTTCGTTATATCTAAGAAATCACGATAATACCCAATCATACTACGGCCAATATGATATCAGCCCAAACGCTTCTCAGATATCATTCACCAACGATGACCGTGAAATTTCGATATTGTCCACAGAGGTAGTTTTACCCAATTTCCGTCGAATTGATTTTGTTGACATCACAACCATCCCAATTGAAACGTCTCGAACATTACACTTTGGTCATCAGGCCGCGATGATGGCAATGCACCCGGATTCGCATACAGTGGCAATTTCCACGATGACGAATTTAGTCGCTTTTTATTCGACTGCTATATCGGCTGAAACAGAAATTCCGAATGGAATTGATACAGATCAAGACAACATCCCCGATTCAGTAGATTCTGATGATGATGGAGATGGAATCCTTGATGTCTATGACAATATCTGCGTCGCTGGTACTGATTGCCACTTACAACCTGATCAAAATTACATACGACAATTTGAGATTTCCGTGAATGGAAACAGTGCAATCGTTATCGAATCCATACATCTAGACGCCTTAGACAGTTACCATCTACGGTTATTAGCATCTGAAGCACTTTCTTCAAATCACCGTGTTGACCAAAATGAATATGCTCAAATGCAATTTTCCATTTGTTCAGAGTTCGACGAAAATGAGATTAAATCGAGATGGTCTTCTCATCTCGAAATTGGAGGGAATCCATTTGTTCCCACGTCTGTACAATGTCGAGTTGAATCAGCAGATTTGTATGGGACGATGGATAGTGACCGGGGGACCCGAATTACAGTTAGTTGGCAAATAGAGGGTGGAATCGTTAATTCGGTCAGCGTCCCCTACAATATTAGCATATTATCAGGTATGCAAACACCGAGTTCCAGTATCGCACAAAATGTGCACACGTTCCCCATTCACGTAGAAATTGAAGATGTGAGTGGGTCGCGCATCGATTATGAGGTTTGGAACCGAAGGGACGCAGATTTGTATCTACTCGTAAATTCACCACCCGTCGAAGAGCTGAGCACAATCGAATCATTTGTAGATTTGATGATTACTTACTGGTATGCAACCGCTTTCATAGCAATCTTCTGCCTAACAACAATTTCATTGGCAGTCACGAGGTATAGAAATTCGATTGATTTTACTGATATTGACGACGAAAGCATTCCCGACGAAGAGTTCGATGAAGACTGGGAAAACATGGTCGATGAAGCAGCGGCATGGGATGAAGAAATGGATGATCAACATCCACAGAAAAAACGGCCGACACCGCCAGCCGCCGTGGCCAGAGATTTACGAGGTAAACCAAAACCACCTGGGGCAGTACAGCGTGATATTGACAGAGATAGTCGAGAACCGAAACAAACTTCCCCAACCAAGGTAAAAACAAAGAGGACAAAAAAGACTGAATCTACCCCGTCTAAGGTCGATGACGACTCAATTGATTTCAAACATCTCGTTGAGGCGACAAACGAGGGCGAACCCGAGCCAGATGAAGATGAAACCATTTCGGATGCTATAGCATATATTACATCCGAAAAGGATGGAAAATCAAAGCGAAGACGTCCTGTTAGACGAAAAAAATCGAGTGATTAGAGTTCAGCAGTTTGGTATGTTTTCACTCCGCAGACCTGCTCAATGAAAAACTGCAATCCATCATTTCCTCGTGTATCAAGACGATGCTGAACTTCACCAAAATATTGTTCAATTCTTCCAACACTAAATCCACTTCTACGAGATGTATTTTCGATAACAGAATTTCGAACATCGACGGAATTTTCGAAGGATTCTAACTGAGATAGTAGTAGATTATGAGCATCTCTAAGCGTATCAGGAGGACAATCTCTGTGTGCAGCGTATACAGCGAAAACCATCGGATGCCCGGTTAATTCATGCCAAGCTTGCCCCAAATCAATTCGCACATATTCGGGATGTCGTGCCGCCTCATCTAGAGCCCTATCTCCAATCAATAATGCACCATCACATCGCTTGAGCATTTGACCTAGATCTGGACCCATATCTACTGGTCGCGGGTTCAGTCCCATTTGCTCAAGTAGCCACATACACAATTTACGAGATGTAGAGGAATCAGTAGGCAGTGCGATGTCACGCATTTGTGATGGATCCCTATCACCGAACAACAGAACAGAACCAACGGTCCCCGTTGATGCGATACAAATATCAGGTAATAATTGCAATTGATCTTTGTATTTTGCAAAATCAGCAGTAGGAATTGGTGCGATTAAACAATCCTTTCTGAGTACGTGTCCTGTTAGCCAAGAAGGTGGTGCTGAAAGCACTTCCCAAGGTTTGGGTAAATCGTGGTATAATGGGTCACAATTTACGAATGCAACACGACCCAATATTCGATGCCATCTATCGATTCAAACACCTCCAACTGTTGTAATGGGCAAACGTATTCCTGAATCAAAATCATCATCATCATAACGCCGAAATTTGGTATAATTCGAATTGCGCAATACGGGGATGCCCCTGGCATCAATAATGAATTGAGTGAGTTGTGTTTTTGAGTAACCTACAATAGAATCAGAACCCGCGTTGTGCATAATTTCCTCGTGTCCTACTGTACCATCAAAATCATCTGCGCCATGGTGTAATGCCAATTCAGAAATACAATCTCCAATATTCATCCTGTATGCTTTGATATGGGGGATATTGTCAAGCATTAATCTAGAGATTGCTATCATACGCAATACTTCGTTTCCACTGGCCAATTGAGCCTCGGGAAGTCTTGAGTTGTCGGGTAAATATGGGTAAGGTACGAAACATTGGAACCCTGAAGTTTCATCCTGTAGTTCGCGCAATGTGCATAGGTGTGAGATTCTTTGCTCTACTGTTTCAATGGTGCCAAAAAGCATCGTACAGTTTGTTGGTATTCCAATAGAATGTGCATCCCTATGAATCGATAGATACTCGTTACTGGTTTCTTTACCGAAGCAGATTGCATCACGGACATCATCATCCAGAATCTCAGCACCTCCGCCGGGTAGTGAATCTAAGCCAGAACTCTTGAGCCGTGTGAGTAGTGCTCGAGGATTGATCCCACTAATTTCTGCGATGTGTTTTACCTCCACAGCAGATAGTGATTTGATATGAATATGGGGATACTCTTGGCGCACTGCAGAAAACAGATTTTCATAGTATGTGACATCCCATTCAGGATGTAGACCACCTACAGTGTGGACCTCATCAATTATCTGGGAATAAGGACGTATCCTTTCGATGAATTCACCAATATCCAAAGCATAAGCATCCTTTGCTTTAGGGCCCCTCCTAAAGGCACAAAATTTGCAAGCCAATGTGCAAATATTTGTTTGGTTGACATGGAGATTTGAATTGAAGAATACCTGCTCACCGAATCGCGCTTTCTTACAGGCTGTAGCCAGGTTTGCGATAACACTGAGATCGGCGAAATTCCACATTTTCACTCCCTGTTCAACAGTCAAATGTATACCATTTCTGAGTGATTCGACAATATCCTGTATATCCTCATGGTATGTATTAGACTCAGGTAAGGAACTGTCCAATCGATGACGCCAATCCATATTGACACCACACGTGTCCAAGTCAGAAATCCAGGATTTCATATCATCACCGATTGTGCTTGCGAGGCTTTTGAGAGCGTAAAATGAGTTTACGTACTTCATCGAAAAAGAACACGCTAGATGCTGTGGCGAAAATGATTAGCCAATCCTCTAACTCTAATGGGACAACGGCCAATAGGTCACCGATTTGAATACCGATTATGGGTATTGTAAGAAGAGAACCCTGCACTAAGAATAGCAAAAATACAGAACTAATTGCAAAGGATATAGTGATTGCTTTATTGTTGAAAATACCTAATTCGAATATGCTTCTATTTGTGCTTCGACAATTTAGCACATTGAACAACTGGAAGAAAACGAATACAGAAAATGCCATTGTCTGTGCTTTTACGAAGCGTTCCTCAGCATCCAAGCGCCACTCTTCTTCAATACAAATTCCGTTTTGATCGAAGTAACTTTCCTCAATCGCACCGTCGAATTCAGTGCAGGGTTCACCGCTCGAAATGATTCCACCACCGGAGAACCAGAATACTGCAGCAGTCCCTAGAAACATGACAAGTCCGAGCATCATGATGACACTGCGATCTGAAGTGTTGGGGAGTGATTCATCTAGATCACGTGGGGGTTCATTCATTACATCTGAGTGCCTTCTTTCAATACCCAATGCAACAGCTGGCGGGCCATCCATCAGGATATTGATTACAAGTAATTGAGTTACTGTAAGCGGAGGGTTCCATCCAAACAAAAAGGTGGTGAGAACAATGAGAATGATTGCGGCAACATTAGTCGAAATTTGATATCGCACAAAATTGCGTATATTCAGATACAACTTCCGTCCTTCCTCAACGGCAGATACGATGTTGGAGAAGTTATCATCCTGCAGCACCATATCTGAAGCGTCTCTGGCTACATCAGTTCCTGAATTGCCCATGGAAACACCAATGTTAGCCTGAGAAAGTGCTGGAGCATCATTGTCTCCGTCCCCCGTCATTGCCACAACGTGTCCTTGGTCCTGTAGTTGCTCAACAATGCGCAATTTTTGTTCAGGTGTAACTCGGCTAAACACAGCAATAGAACCAAGCCGTTCCTGTAGGACAGAATCGGAACACTCTCGTAATTCCTTACCGCTCATATGATCTGAATCATCCATAACAATGCCAATTTCTCTGCCGACAGCCATCGCAGTCATTCGCTGATCGCCAGTAATCATTGTGACACGTATGCCTGCAGCATGACATTTGGAAATAGAATCGACAACCTCTGGACGTGGAGGGTCCATGATTCCGACCAGTCCAAGGAAAATCATGTCCTCTTCTACTGAGTCAACAGATTCGATGTCGACCTCATCTGTTACTCTACGCGCGCATAGGGCGAGTACACGCAAAGCGCGTGAGGCATATTCTAGATTGATTTCAGAAATGCGATCCTTATGGCGACCTTCCAAAGGTACAATTTTCCCATCTTCGTAAATGTGATTTACAACGCCCATGAATGGACCCAAGGCTCCCTTGGAGAATGCCCAACGCTTCCCATCGAATTCATGTATGGTGGTCATTCGTTTCCGCGTTCTATCGAATGTGAATTCTCGAAATCTAGGATGGCTCCGTCTATATGAATCAACAGACTCCTTCATTTTCCAACCGAAAACTGCACAAGCTGAATCGGTGGGGTCGCCTACTGATTGCCATTCATCTTCGATGAGGTTTAAATTGGAATTTTGACAAAGTAAGCAGGTGGCGATTGCCTGTCGAAACGCAATATTTGTGTGTAATTCAGCCAATTCTGATTCAGGTATATCCTTTCCACCTTTCTGTAAATTACCGGTAGTTGGATCAAAACCTCGTCCAGATACACCAAAACTTTCCCCATTGAGTAGGAATGCCCGTACAGTCATCTCATTACGGGTTATAGTTCCAGTTTTGTCAGTGCAGATGATTGTTGTAGAACCAAGGGTCTCTACAGCCTTCATTTTTCGAACAATGGCTTTTTGGCGAGCCATATTTCGCATACCCATAGATAGTGAAATCACCAAAATTATGGGTAAACCTTCTGGAACAATCGCGACGAAAATGACAACCGAATATAGGAATTGTTCAGAAATGACTTGATACATACTTTGTTCAGAATTGGAGCCCAAAGCGATGACAACATGCAACAAGAGTAGCAATGTGGCGCAAACAATAGCGATAGCACCTAGAAATTTTCCGAGTGTTTCCAACTTATCTTCAAGTGGTGTTTTAGGGGTTGTAACATCACTAATACCTGAAGCAATTCCTCCGAGAATGGTATTCATACCAACCCGAGTTACAATGCCCTTTGCTCTACCGCTAGATGCTACGGTACCCATGAATGCCATGTTAGATTGTTCTTGTAAAATTGCATCAGTAGAAACGGCATCTATTTGCTTATGAATGACATTAGATTCTCCTGTGAGACTAGACTCATCGATGAGAAACTGGTGGGTTTCAAAAATGCGGACATCAGCAGGTACATTCAATCCATCTTCAAGCCAAATTACATCACCAGGGACGAGTTCCTCTGTTGAGACCTTGAATTCTGAACCATCACGCAGTGCAACACAATGACTGACGAGTAATTTCTTCAAAGATGCCATCGCCTGCTCAGCCTTTGATTCCTGCAAGTATCCGAAAAATGCGTTGAGGCTAAGTGCAATAACGATGAAAAGAGGTGTTGCTTTATCGCTCGGTTCGAAGATAAATGCGAGCAATGCAGCCGCAATTAGAAGATATACCATCGGATCTTGAAATTGTTCGAGAAACCGAACCCACTTTGGGATAGGGGGTTTCTCATCGAGTTTGTTTTCGCCGTACATTTCTCTTCGGAGTATGACCTCATCATTGGAAAGTCCTGCAGTATGAGACTCTAATTTTTCGAATACTTCGTCCATATGTAGCGCATGCCATTCCCCTTCCGGATGTTCGGCAATCATAGCATCCGCTGACATATGAACAACAACTCGTGGTATACGCTTGCTTATGATACTCATGTTCTAGGTCCCTGTAGGGACCTGAACATTTTCTGTATGGGCAACCGGATATTTGACAATCCCAATCGAAGTCGTAAGTCTATGTCGGCCACTCACACACCTTATGTGACCGCTGACCGAGATATCGCTGAATTAACAGTGCGAGCGATAATCCTCGGCATTATTCTCGGTGCATTGATGACTGCCGCGAATACTTACCTCGGACTCTACATGGGCATGACAGTATCTGCATCCATTCCAGCAGCTGTGATGTCCATGCTATTACTCAGATTATTGAAATTCAAGGATGTCACAATCCTTGAAAATAACGTGGTGCAAACGATGACTTCCGCGGGTGAATCTCTGGCAGCAGGAATCATTTTCACGATGCCAGCATTACTCGTGATGGGTTTCGCTGGTGACATGAACTTCGTAACCGTATTTTGTGTAGCTATTCTGGGTGGTGTTTTAGGCACAATTTTCACAATTGCACTCAGACGTGTATTCATTGTTGAAGAGGCGTTGCTATATCCTGAAGGCATCGCCTGCGAAGAGGTACTTGTAGCAGGGGAAAAAGGCGGTTCATCTCTGATAGTGATCCTCTATGCTCTGGGCCTAGGTGCAATCTATGGATGGTTCGTTAAAGGATTTGAAATCGCAGAAGGGAAAATTATGGCTGGCATTGATCTATTTGGGGCCAGAATTTATGGTGCATCAGATTTGTCTTTGGCTCTCCTTTCAGTTGGATACATTGTCGGACTACGAATTGCATCATATATTTTCACGGGGGCAATAATCGGTGTACTATTGATCACTCCTGTTTATGGTTTGGTACACGGATGGCCAAGTGGTGGTATGGATGTTGCCCATAGTGCTCATTCTCTATGGAGTTCTCATGTCAAATTCGTCGGTGTAGGTTGCATGGTCGTCGGTGGATTGTGGACCCTTTGGTCCATGAGGAATACGATTATGACCGGTGTCAAACGAGTTTTCGGCTCAGATTTAGGTGATGATATCGAAGGGATGCCCCGAACTGAACAAGACTTGCCCATGTCAAAAATGATGCCAGTATTGATTGGGATTGTTGTTTTGACCTTCTTGTTCTACACATGGCGATTAAATCTGAAAGGGGCATCGATGTTTGAATCGGTTGTTTTGGGTGCAGTTGGATCATTATTTTTAGCAATGACTGCATTTTTCTTCTCAGCTGTCGCTGGTTATATCGCAGGGGTAGTTGGTTCTAGCAATT